>ODAI013385394.1_pt1 | contig 12599 bp, 8 predicted proteins | sample 1539321 | NCBI WGS metagenome assembly ODAI01 (sample SAMN02144231, study PRJEB22623) | gut metagenome | biome: sheep rumen | host: Ovis aries | place: New Zealand
GTTTTCCCATCTTATCCTCCATTCCGGAGCGGCCTGCTCCTTTTGTGTGTGTCTTTTCTTTTCCTCATCTTTTGTCTTGACGCGGCTTTTTGCCATAAAAGGTTCTGTCATGTCGGCGTTTCGGCTCTTTTCTGCATTCATTATACCGGTTATCTGCTTTTCCTGCCAGCCGGGTATGATCCGCTTTTCGCGAGCTTTTCACCCGCTCCTGTTCTTCGGCTTTATTATTAATTATTTGACCTTATACTATTTGTCAAGAGAGCCGGCCCGGGGTGTTGCTTGTTTATGAGGACCGTCCCCGGGGTATTGCTTGTTGTACCGGTTCCGGGGTATTACTTGTTTATGAGGGCTAGTTCCGGGGGGGTGCTTGTTTATGAAGGCCATTCCCGGGGGGGTGCTTGTTGGAATCGTCCCTCACGCAAAAACCTGCTCCGCGTAATGGACGGTGGCCATGGCATCCGGAGCATAGCAGTCGGCGCCGATGGCATCTGCGTACTCCTGGGTCATGACTGCTCCGCCGACCACGACCTTTGTGTCCGCTTTCTTCTCCCTGAGCTGGCGGATGGTCTCCTCCATACTGACGACAGTGGTCGTCATGAGGGCGCTGAGGCCTATGAGACGGATATTTTCCCGCTGCGCGGTCTCGACGATCGTCTCCGGCGGGACGTCCTTTCCCAGGTCCAGGATTTCATATCCGTAGTTTTCCAGCATGACCTTGACAATGTTTTTTCCTATGTCGTGGATATCGCCCTTGACCGTTGCGAGGATAATCCGGCCTCTGCTCTCTCTCTTCTCATCCTGCATGGTCTCTTTAATCACCTCGAAGGCAGCCTTGGCCGCCTCCGCGCTCATGAGAAGCTGGGGCAGGAAAATGGTTCCCTTTTCAAAGCCCTTTCCGACCACGTCAAGGGCCGGGATCAGTTCTTCGTTGATGATCTGCAGAGCGGGAATCCCTCCCTCGAGAAGGCTCCTGGCCGCGGATCCCGCGCTGCCGGTCATACCCCTGCTGATGCTTTCGCCGAGGGTCATTCCGGAACCGGTCCCTCTTGCCTGGTCCTTGCTTTTTCCGCTGCTGTCAAATGCTGACGGAGCGGCATTTTCCGCATTTCCGCCTCCTGAACCGGGGGTTGAGCCGGTGGTTCCGCTGCTGCCCTGAGCCGCCGCGGAATCCGCAGCTGCCGGCGCAGCTGAAATTGTCGTTCTCTGGGCGTTGGCGTAAGCCGCTATATATCCCATGCACTGGGGGTCCAGATCAGAGAGGGCCAGGAAAGCCCGGTAGGCGCACATCATATCCTCGTTTCCGGGGTTCATGATCGCGCAGGACAGGCCCATCTGCATGGCCATGGTCAGAAAATGCGCGTTGATGATGGACCTCTGGGGCAGTCCGAAAGATATATTGGAGACTCCGAGGATCGTGTGTCCTCCCAGCTCATCGCGCACGCGGCGCAGGGTCTCGAGGGTGACCAGGGCTCCCCTTGTGTCTGAAGAGATTGTCATGGCCAGACCGTCGATCACAACGTCTTCACGGGGGACGCCGTACCGGTCCGCCGCCTCATAGATTTTTCGGGCGATTTCCACTCGTCCCTGGGCTGTGTCGGGGATTCCATCCTCATCCAGCACAAGTCCGACGACCACTCCTCCGTATTTTCTCACCAGAGGAAAAACAGCCTCGATGCTCTCCTGCTTTCCGTTCACGGAATTGACCATGGGCTTGCCGTTGTACAGGCGCATCCCTCGTTCCATAGCCACGGGGTCGGAAGTGTCGATCTGGAGGGGAAGCGCTATTATGCTCTGCAGACGGGTGACGACTGTCTCCATCATGGCGGGCTCATCGATCTCGGGAAGTCCGACGTTTACATCCAGAATATGCGCGCCGCTGTCCTCCTGCTTAAGTCCCTCGGACAGAATATATTCGATGTTGTTCTCCCGCAGGGCGGCCTTGAATTTCTTTTTGCCGGTGGGATTGATTCTCTCGCCGATGATGACGGGCTTTCTGCCGATCTCCACAGCCTGTGAAAAGGAGGAGACGACCGTGCGGTGCCTGGCTGTGTTGGGGACAAAAGGAACTCCTTCCGGTCCCCGGACACACTCCACGGTCCGGCGGATATGCTCGGGAGTGGTTCCGCAGCAGCCTCCTACTGCCTGTACACCCATGGCGGCAATTTTTTTCATCCAGGAGGCGAAGGTCTCCGGGTCGACGTCATAGACCGTGCGCCCGTTTTCGGTGCGGGGGAGTCCGGCGTTGGGATTGACCAGAACAGGTACAGATGCCACCTCCGTCATGCGCTGCACGATGGGGATCATCTGCTCGGGTCCCATACCGCAGTTCACACCGAGGCCGTCGACACGCAGTCCTTCCAGCATGGCGACCGTGGAGTCCACCGTACCGCCGGTCAGCAGTTTCCCGCTGCTGTCATAGACATTTGTGATCAGGACCGGCAGGTCGCAGTTTTCTTTGGCAGCCAGAACAGCAGCCTTGGATTCATAGCTGTCGCTCATGGTCTCGATCAGAACCAGATCGGCACCTGCCGCCGCGCCGATCCGGACGACTTCCCCGAAAAGTTCCACTGCCTCTTCAAAAGGCAGGTCGCCCAGGGGCTGCAGAAGCCTCCCGGTAGGTCCTATGTCCAGCGCGATGTAGGCGTCCTCGCGGTCTGCCCTCCTGCGGGCTTCCCTGGCCAGGCGGACAGCCGCCTCGACGATCTCACGAAGCTCGCCGTGCTCTTCTTTGTTTTCACACAGTCCGGCAGGCTCCTGTTCCTGCCCCCCGGCTGCCGCGGCTCTGCCGGATCCGGCGTCCAGGTCCCGGTCCGGACCATCCGCCGCCCCGGATCTGCCCGTATTGGATCCTACTGTATCGGTTCTGCCTGTGCCGGGTCCGGGGAATTTCAGCGCGTTCGCTCCGAATGTATTTGTATTGAAAATATCACAGCCTGCCTTCAGATATCCGCAGTGCAGATCGATGATATCCTCCGGCCGGGAGAGGTTCCATCTCTCCGGGAGTTCTCCCCCTTTGAGGCCTTTCTCCTGCAGGATCGTACCTGTTCCGCCGTCAAAAAAAAGCCACTCTTTCCCCAGACGTTCCAGTAAAGGACGTCTGTTCTGAATGCCGTTCTTCCTCTCAGGAGCAGATGCGTCTGTCATTTTACTATCCTCACTACTTTCTTTGAAATACTCTGGAAAACGGGCACTCCACGGATCTGGAGAAATCCTCTCATCCGTGGAGTACACATTTTTTCATTGATTTAGTCTGGAAAAAGCGCACTCCCCGGATTTGGAGCAGTCCTCTCATCCATGGAGCACACATTTTTTCATTGATTTAGTCTGGAAAAAGCGCACTCCCCGGATTTGGAGCAGTCCTCGCAGCCGTGGAGCACACACTGTCTGTTTTCATCCGACAATCCTATGACGGCGGTCACGGATTTTGAGGGCATCATAAGTCTGCTCTCTGTGAGAGACACGCCTATCTCCTTCTGGATGCGCAGAATCCGGGCGAAGCCGGTCTGAAAATCCAGGGAGAAGTCCCCATATCCGGGGGAGAAGCGGGGTCTGCAGTACAGCCCCTGCTCTGCCGCTTCCTGAATGATCTTTTTATTGACTTCGTCACACCAGTTCTCTATCATCGCTGCTGCTGCGGCCTGGAAGATGACGGCGCGGCTCATCTGACTGACACTGGCGCGCGCGATCAGGCGGTCGGGCCCGATTCCCAGAGTCGCCGCCATCAGGTATGCGCCCCGGCATCCCCGCAGATTCCGGGAGAGGCTCCGGCTCCGGATCTCCATGCCTGCAATCTGAAGAAGAGGCGCCTCCGGGGGGCTTTCCCCCGGGCAGGACTCTTTTTCGAATGCGAAGTCCTCTATCCACTCTATTTCATACCGCCGAAAAATATATCTGGGGGTCACTGCCCTCTCAAGCTCTTCCAGGCAGCTTTCCACGGCCTCTTTGACCATGGCATCGGGATCAGCTCCCCGATATCCCAGATACCGGTATATTTCCTTTCTGTTTACATCCCGCATATCTTTATGCCGGCCCTGAGCCCGGTCCGCTGTCCTCCGAAGCTGGATTGCTGCTTCTCTTTAAGCCCGGTCCGCTACCCTCCGAAGCTGGATTGCTGCTTCTCTTTAAACCCGGTCCGCTGTTCCCTGAAGCAGGATTACAGCTTCTCTTTAAAACCTGATTCACTGCCTCCTGAGCCTGGATTCCTGTCATACTCCCCAGATTGCCGAAAGGCTGCTCTGAATGCCGGCAGCAATCTCCGGTTTGTTCATGGTATATACATGGATGTGTCCTACGCCGTTCGCGATCAGGTCGACAATCTGCTCCGCCGCATAGACTACACCCGCCTGCTTCATGCCCAAGGGGTCGTCTCCGAAGCGGTCCACCATGGTGCGGAAGCGCTGAGGGATCGTCGCTCCGGAGAGGGCGACACTTCTTTTGACCTGTTTGGGGTTTGTGATCGGCATGATACCCGCCACAACCGGAACTTCGATTCCGACTTCGCGGATCCTGTAGAGGAAGCTGTACATAGTAGAGTTGTCAAAAAACATCTGGGTCGTCAGGAAGTCGCAGCCCGCATCCACCTTTTCTTTCAGGTGGATAATATCTTCGGACTGGCGCTCGCACTCCACGTGTCCCTCGGGATAGCATGCGCCGCCGATGCAGAAGCTGTCGTCAATGGACTTGATGTCATAGATCAGCTGAGAGGCATGGTCATAGTCGAAGACCGTGCGTCCCTCTGCGGGAATGTCGCCGCGAAGGGCCATGATGTTTTCAATACCGTGTTCTTTATAAGTTTCAACCATTCCCCGGACCGTCTCTTTGGTCGAGGACACACAGGTGAGATGAGCCAGCACATTCGTGCCGTATTTCTGCTGCAGTCCCGCCGCGATCCGGGTAGTATGCTTGCTGGTCCCGCCGCCTGCGCCGTAGGTGACACTCATAAAATCAGGCTTCAATGCCGCAATCTGTTCGGTTGCCTGTTCAACCGTCAAGAAACCCGCCTCCGTCTTGGGAGGAAAGACCTCAAACGATAATGTGACTTCCTTCTGGTTCAAGATATCAATAATTTTCATAACAAGCGGCGTCTCCCTTCAGTTACTATGTACTGCAGCTCTATTACCGATACTACAGAACTGCGCTTACAAAAATCTATATTTACAAGGAACTATATTTACTAAAGAATTTGTGCCTTCTGAAAAACTGTGACTCCGAAAAAAGCTGTGCCTACAGAAAAACTGTGGCTCCGGAAAAAGCTGTGCCTACAGAAAAACTGTGGCTCCGGAAAAAGCTGTGCCTACAGAAAAACTGTGCCTGCTGAAGAACTGTGCCTGCTGAAGAGTTGTGCTTCAGGTCTTTATTTCAGCTTTTCAAGAATTTCTTCCGCGGACAGGAGCTGTTCCTCCTCGGAGCTTTTGGCTCTGGACATGTCAAACACAAATGAAATACCGTCCAGGTATCCGCTCCTGGAGACTCTTCCTCCATCCCATGTGTAATCGTAGGATTCTCTTCCCCTGTCGTCATACTGTACCTGGGCGAAGGAATCGTTTCCGTAATATCCCTGCACGGAAACGCTGAGTTTTCCGCCCGAAATACTGTAAATCGTGTCGAAGTGGAGATTCTCCACGCCGGAGGCGCTGAGCAGAAGATTTTCATATTCCAGATAGCGGAAGTCCCTGCGGTTGAGCCAGGTCTCGTTCAGAATACCGCTCCTGTAGATCACCACAGTCGCGCCCTTTGCAGAGGTGGCGCCCACCTGGACCAGTTCCGGCACGCGGTCGTCGTTCAGGTAGATCAGGGCAAATCCGTCATATTCTTTCTCGTCCAGATTCCGGATATGATCTGCGTAGGCTTCTTTCCACGACGAATATTTCTTGTCCTTTCCGTCTGTTTTCCCGGTCAGATAGCTGGTAATGTTGGAGATGTTGATCGTCTCCACATCCCGGTTCACAGCCTTTGTCTTTTTTTCATCGAGAAAGGGAGTCCCCTCCAGCTGTCCGGTATAGACCCTTGCCTCCGTCAGTTCTCCGCTCTTTTTTCCGTCCTTCCCGACTTTGGTATAGGTACAGACTGTGAGAATATCCGTACATCCGTCATTGTTGTAGTCTGTGAAGTCGACACTGTCCACATTTTTAAAAATGCGGTCAGTCCGGATATTGTCTTTCTCCATGCCGTCCAGCACTGCCGCCAGTCCTTTGTCCCGGATCAGGGCGAAGCTGACATCGGCCATAGGGTCAGTCCCTGTGTCAGGATAAACCGGCGCAAAGAATATTTCTCCGACCGGATTCAGTTCAGCCCTGTAGGATTGTGCCTCGATCAGGCCTTTCTGTACCCATAGTATATTGGAACAAAATTGCCAGCCGTCTCCTTTCTTTCGGAGAATTGCTTCATAGACCGGTTTGTATCCGGCAGATTTTTGCTCTGCGGCGGCAGTCTCCTGTCCGGCTGCTTTCTTGTCCGCGGACGCAGTCTCCTGTCCGGCGGCTTTCCCGGAAGTATCTCCTTCAGCGGCAGATGTTCCTTCTTCATCGGCCGTTGCGGAAGAGGACGCGGTACCCGCAGTCTCTGTCTTTTCTTCTGACGATCCTTTTTCCTGTGCGGGGGTTATATCAGCGGGGAGGTCGTCTGTCAGCACATAATGGACAACACAGATGTCCCCGCCTGTCCACGCGTCAGAACATTGGATATACTTCTGATTCGAGTCCCTGTGCACGGAATACCATGCGCCATATCTGCCTATATGGGCCCAGGACTCCTCACCGTCAAGTTTCCGGCTGGACTCCTCATAAGTGATTCCTGCCTTGCGGGCCAGGAGATCATCGATCTGTTCATCTGTCACCTTGAATACAGGCGTCGAAGTGTTTTTTTCATCAATCCTATCAAAGAGGAGTTTTCTCTCTTTTTTCTCCAGCTCCTCCTGCTTAAAGCCGGCGCCGCAGTAAAATACCTGGCTGAGATTTATGTCGGCAGGTGTCTCATATGTGGAAAGAAGAAAGCCGTAATTGCTCTTTTCATTGAGATCGTTCTGGAGAGCGTTCAGGTTTTCCGCGCTCATGGCCTCCAGATCCGCGGGATATTTTCCGGGCCGGCCGGGTTCCGGGGCCGCTGCCGCCTGCTCAGAGGTTCCTGCCGGGTTTTCGGCACTCACAGGGGCGGAAAGTGTGGCGGATCCGGAAGCGGCATCTTCTCTGCCTTCCCCGGGCGGCCGGACGTCTCCCTGATTGCCGCCGGGCGTCATCCCGGCGGTCATTCCTGCCCCCGGTCCTCCCCCTCCGCCGAAAAGAGAAGCCGCCTCTTCCGACTCGCCGGGTTCCGGTCCGCACCCGCTCAGGACGCAGCAGACTGCCATCATCACGGCGAGCGTCAGGCATATTTTTCTTTTTATATGAATCACAATTTGAGAGAAAATGTCATTCATTCAGATTTCCTCCGATTGCGGAATTGATCAGTGTTCCCTCAGGGCAGCGATCTCCTCTTTTGTAAGTTCACGGAACTGTCCCGGTTTCAGGGCGGTATCCAGCTGCAGCGGTCCCATGGAGAGTCTTTTTAAATACAAAACTTCCTTTCCCACCGCGGCAAACATGCGCTTGATCTGATGGAACTTTCCCTCTCGTATCGTTACGGACACCTGTGTGCATTCCTGTCCATCTACAGCATCCGGTAAGGGAACTTCCCCGAAAGATCCGTCCTCTATGATCCGGAGGACGGCAGGCATTGCCGTGAGCTCATCGTCTACCCGGAACCCCTGTGCGAAAAGGCCTATGTCGTTTTCCGTCACTCTCCCTGTTACTACCGCGTAGTAGGTTTTATCCACATGTCTGACAGGGGACAGCAGTCTGTGGGCGAGTTGTCCGTCATCCGTGATCAGCAAAAGCCCCTCTGTGTCCCGGTCCAGTCTCCCGACCGGAAACAGACTCCTGCGCAGGACAGGCTGTGTACAGGCAGAAGCTGGTGCTGGCACCGGTCCGGGCTCTGCGGCCGCAGTTTTTTTCAGAGTGCTCCCGTCCGGGACAGAAGTCTCCGTCTCTTCCGGGAAATCTGCGGCTGCTGGTCCGGGTTCTGCTTCTTCGGGAACCTGGACAGGCTCTCTCAGAAGATCCAGGACAGTCCTCATCCGCCCGTCCTCTGTCGCGGTGATCACGCCGGCAGGCTTATTGAGCATATAATAGACATACTGGTCCCGCCTGACTTCTTTTCCGTCAAAACAGACCCGGTCCTCTGCCGTGATCTGCCTGCCGGGATCCTTCTCCACAGCGCCGTTGACAGTTACCCTGCCTTTCCGGACCGCCTTTTTGAGTTCGCTGCGCGTGCCCAGTCCCTCCTGTCCCAGTAGTTTATCCAGACGCTGCGGGCCTGCCGGGGCAGCAGCGGAAACCTCAGAAACTGCGGAGGCAGCATCGGATGCCGCAGAGCCTGTAGAAGCAGCAGTACCTGCAGACGCCGCGGAATCAGCAGGGGATGCGGCTGAGCCTGCGGAAGCAGCAGCAGAAGACTCGGAAGCAGCATCGAATGCCGCAGAGGCCGCGGCGGCGGACATCTTTTTCCCGGAGCCTTTCTTCGAAGTTTTTTTCATGCCCGGAACCTGTAGCCGACGCCCCAGATTGTCTCGATATACTGAGGGTGGGATGTGTCGAATTCAATCTTCTCGCGGATCTTTTTGATGTGGACGGTCACTGTCGCGATATCGCCGACGCTGTCCATGTTCCAGATCCTGCGGAAGAGTTCATCCTTGCTGAAGACGTGATTGGGGTTCTCCGCCAGGAAAGTGAGCAGGTCAAACTCCTTGGTGGTGAAGTTTTTCTCCGTACCGTCCACAAACACACGACGGGCCGTCTTGTCGATCTTCAGGCCCCGGATCTCGACCACATCATTGGTCTTCTGTCCCGCACCGACCAGCCTCTGATAGCGGGCCATATGGGCTTTTACCCTGGCGACCAGCTCGCTGGGGCTGAAGGGCTTTGTCATATAGTCATCCGCTCCCAGTCCCAGGCCGCGGATCTTGTCGATATCATCTTTTTTGGCTGACACCATAAGGATCGGAACATCCTTTTTTTCACGGATCTTGCGGCACACGTCAAATCCGTCAATGCCGGGAAGCATGAGATCCAGCACGATCAGGTCAAAGTCCTTCTGCATGGCGGCGTTCAGTCCGCGGTCTCCGCGCGTCTCAATTTCCACTTCAAAACCGCTCAGTTCCAGATAGTCCTTTTCCAGATCCGCGATTGCTTCTTCATCTTCGATAATCAGTATTTTACTCATCTTTGTGGTAATGACCTCCTGTCTTCAAAACACAGGATTCAGGATCCGCCCGCGGATACTGTCCTGTTTCAGATTGTGTCCTCATCCACGTAATCCATGGGGTCGATCGAATCCTCAGGGTCCACCGAGCTCATGGTATCCACGGAATCCGTATCCTGTTCCAGGTATTTGCGTATGATCATATGCATACAGGTTCCCTCGCCTTCACGGCTGGTTGCCCAGATGTAGCCGCCGTGGTCCTCCACGATTTTGCGCACAATCGAGAGGCCGATCCCGCTCCCTCCCTGGGAGGAGTTCCGTGAGGAGTCCGTCCGATAGAACCTGTCGAAAATATTGGGGAGATCTTTGGCGGCGATCCCTTTTCCGTTGTCCTCGATCTCAATGCGCACACTGTCGTGCTCGTCGAGGATGCGGATGCTGATACGCCCCTTCTCCTTATCCATATATTTTACACTATTTCCCACAATATTGTTAATTACACGCTTCATCTGTTCCGGATCCGCGATAATTCTGGTCTGCGGGGAGACCAGGTTGGTGTAATTGAGCTCAATCCCCCTGGACTCCATGTCCATGCCGATCTCCTCCACACAGTCGCCGAAATAGTCGCCGACATTGAGCCTGTGGAAATTATAAGGGATGCGGTCGCTCTCAAAGCGGGAATACAGGGTCAGCTCGTCGATCAGACGATCCATGTCATTGGCTTTGTTGTAGATGGTGCGGATGTATTTGTCCTGTTTTTCAGGGGTGTTGGCCACACCGTCGATCAGGCCCTCCACATATCCTTTGATGGATGTGATGGGAGTCTTGAGGTCGTGGGAAATATTGCTGATCAGCTCGCGGTTCTGGCGCTCGTGCTCGAGCTTTTCGTCCGCGGATTCCTTCAGGCGCAGGCGCATGTCCTCGTAGTTGCGGTACAGGTCGCCGATCTCACCCTCTTCGCCGGTCGAAAGCGTATAGGTGAAATTGCCGTCCCTGATATTGTTCATCGCGATATTGATCGCGCTGATCGGTGTAAAAATACTTCTCTCCAGCCACCTGGTGAGCAGAAAAGCAGTAAAAATAAGGATCGTGAGCATAGATACGAACAGACCGCTCATGAATCTGCCGGAGATCAGTCCCATGATCCTGCTGACCAGGAAGAAGCTCCCCTCTGCCCCGTCGGGAAAATAAAAGTCGATCCGCCGTACCATCAGGCTTCGCCGTCCATTGTGAACAAAAATGCTCCCTCCGGTCTCGCCCACTGTTTTCTTATCAAAGGCAGGAAGTCTTTCAAAATCCGCAGCGGCCATCGCCTCGTTGCTGGCGTAATAGATGTCCGAATCTCTGCGGACCACCAGATACAGGTTCCTGCTCTTGATCTGCATAGCAAGACGGTCCAGGACCATGACGTCCTGCAGCTTATCCGCGTTGTCCACTGCCTGTGCAAAAAGTGTCTCCGCCTCTGTATCGTATTCGTCATAGCCGCCGACGATCGATGTATATCCCTGCAGTTCACCCTTTTCGCCGATCAGGTAGTTGCCCAGCGCGATAAAAGCGATCGTGAAAAGAAGGAGCGGGACCACGATGACGGTGGAAAACGCTACCAGAAGTCTTTTTCGAAATGTCATATCCAATCACTCCGTTCCGGGGACTTGCCCGGCTCAGATCTTTTCAGTGCGGCCGAAAACGGGAGGGGCCGCGGTATATTTCTGTACTGACCATCATCCGATTCTTTTCACATCCTCGCTGTTGCTCTCACTGATGATGTAGTGGGGGCGCTTTTTGACCTCCAGATAGACGGTCGCGAGATATTTTCCGATGATCCCCAGGCACAGCAGCTGAATTCCGCCGATGAAGGTGATAATACAGGCGGTTGACGCCCAGCCCGCCACCGGATCTCCGAACAGGAGCTTGCGAACCACAATGAAGAGGATCGCGAGGAAGGAAACCGCTGTCATCAGAATGCCGAACCAGGAGGCAATATCGAGCGGCACCTGGGAAAAGTTGACGATTCCGTCCAGAGCGTAGGCCAGCAGACTCCAGAAATTCCACTTGGTCTCTCCCGCCACTCTCTCCACGTTCTTGTAGGGCAGCCAGTAGGTCCTGAAGCCGATCCAGCCGAAAATACCCTTGGAAAAGCGGTTGGACTCGCCCATGGCAAGGATCGCCTCCACCATCTCCCGCTTCATCAGGCGGAAGTCCCGGGCACCGTCCACGATGTCCGCCTCCGAGATGCGGTTGATCAGTCTGTAGAACCTTCTGGCGAACCAGCTCCGGATCGGGGGCTCTCCGTCGCGGCTCACCCTCCTTGCCGCCACGCTGTCGTACTCCTCCGTCTTGAGGATCCTGTACATCTCGGGCAACAGGTCCGGCGGATCCTGCAGATCGGCGTCCATGACTGCCGCGTAGTCCCCGCGCACATGGCAGAACCCGGCGTACATGGCAGCCTCTTTTCCGAAATTTCTGGAAAAACTGAAATAGCTGACCGAAGGATCCTTTGCCGCCAGCTCCCGCATGACCTCCAGGGTCCGGTCTTTGGAGCCATCGTTGACAAGCAGAATCTCAAACCTGCAGTCCGGCATGCCGGCTTCCATCTTTTTGACTGCTTCATGGAACAGCCTCAGCGATTCCTCTTCGTTGTAGCAGGGGACGATAATGCTGATCAAATCGCTCATTTTGCCTCTCTCCCATAAAAAATATGGTTATTCTTTATCGCGCAAGACTCACGAGCGAGTCTTGAATGTCCTGTCACTCGCCGGACGTCGTGCGGCCGGCAGCCTGTGCTTTCTCCTGTGCTTTCCTGCGGCCGGCAGCCTGTGTCACTCGCCGGACGTCGTGCGGCCGGCAGTCTGTGCTTACACCTGCGCTTACACCTGTGCTTTCCTGCGGGCGGCCGCTGCCGACTCCGCCAGAAACAGCAGTATAGCAATGGCGGAGACCGCCGCCCCGGGGATCAGGCCGGGCGTAGTATATCGAAGTTCGATCTCATGGGTCCCGGGTTCCAGTGCCAGGGCACAGAACATTGTGTCCGCCTTCAGAAGCTGTTGTTTCTCTCCGTCCACAAAGGCCCTCAGGCCTCTGCAGCAGGGAATCTGAATGCAGAGGATCCTGCTCTCCGGCAGGGTGACCCTGCCCGTGATCCTGCTCGTCGCACCGCTTCCGGGAAGCTCGTGCAGATCTGTTTCTTCCAGAACATGCTCCCGCAGGGCTTCCGCCTGTGAGGGATAATTCTCCATGGGCTGGCCAATCACCTTCAGTTCTTTAAAGGTATAGATCCCTCTCCGGGAAAAATCAAGCCTGAGCCCTGTCAGGGATTTCTCCGAATAGCCGCAGCAGCTCAGGAAATCCGACCTTCCCGTCTTCCA
>ODAI013744612.1_pt1 | contig 12598 bp, 11 predicted proteins | sample 1539321 | NCBI WGS metagenome assembly ODAI01 (sample SAMN02144231, study PRJEB22623) | gut metagenome | biome: sheep rumen | host: Ovis aries | place: New Zealand
AGCCGTATCCATATGGGCAATCAGTGCCACACTCTTTTTATCTTCCATACCCTTTGTGGCGGGAAGCAAACCGTAAACATAGCAAGTGTCGGTAAGTGTTACGGAAGAAAGACCCAATTCCTTTAATTCCTTCTCCAACACTTTTGCCAAGTCAAATTCACGACTTGCAGAAGGATGTAATCCGCTTTCCTCATCCGAAGTCGTGTAGATTTTCACATAGTTTAAAAAACGTTTTAGTATTTCCATTTTTATACCTTTCCATAAAAATCCCGGCAGCGCATGCCACCGGGATTATGTTTACATTCTTTCAGAAACCCAAGAGTAAATATATTCAAATACTTCCTTACGATTAACTTCCTGTAAGAGTTCGTGTCTCATTCCCTCAAATAAATGAATCGATACATCTTTAACACCGGCCTGTTTGTATGTCTCATATGCGGTATTAACACCAACGGACAAAGCACCTACCGGATCATCGGAACCGGAAACAAAAAGTACCGGTATATCTTTGTTCATCTTCTCCACGTTTTCCAATTTGCTTACATAAGAAGATGAATGCACAAGCAAACGATATCCGTTTAATGAAAAAGTAAAGGTATCCTTCGGATCGGAATAATACTTCTTTACACTTTCCACATTGGTAGATAACCAGCTGTTTTCCGGATCACTTCCGTCTGTGGAGAATTTCTTATAATTCTCATCAAACATCATGTTTACTACCATCTGAGACTTACCGTCCCATCCCTTAAAGGTCTTTAAAACCTTAAGTACGGTCATACCCAGTTTTGCCATGTTTTCCGGGGTTGTACCGGTACCCATAACAATCGCACCGTTAACACCCTTAAAATCATTTGCTTTTAAAATCAACATATGACGAAGCAAGTAAGAACCCATGGAATGTCCCAAAATAAAATAAGGAAGATTCGGGTACTGCTCCTTAATTAATTTGTAGTTGGAAAACATATCTTCCACCATAGTTTCGGATGGTGTATCGGTATGCATGATTCCCCAGTCATCGTGACTCTTAACGGATTCGCCGTGAGCAATATGATCATGACCAAAAACTACAAAACCTTTTGTGTTTAAAAACTCAGCGAATTCATCGTAGCGTTCGATATACTCGATCATACCGTGGACAAGCTGAATGACTGCCTTCGGTTCCCCTTCCGGCATCCATTTCACACCATGGATTTTCGTCTGTTCCTTATCCGAAGATAAGAAATTGTAATACTCTTTCATATAAATTCCTCCCGGGAGATTTATTCGATACGCTCGAACATTATGTATTTTACAACAAATAGTCTTTTACGACAATCTGAATATTTTTATTTCCGCGAAATTCGTTGATTTGCGGATAATATAAAACAGACATTTTCATCTTCGTTGCACTTCCGGACAAAGCGTTAGAAAACTCTTTAGGACCGAAGGCTGTTTTTAAAGCATCTTCCAATTCCGTTGCATCACCGAAATACAATCCATCAATGTATCGGCCGTTACTTACAAAGGTAAGCTTTAAATACTTCGTTTCCTTACCGATGTATGTGATTCTTTTAATGGTTACATCTTTATCCGCAAAAGAAGGTTTTTCATTTTTATTTCCGAAGGGTTCTAACACATTTAATTGTTCTATAAAACCTTCGGACAAATAAGAAAGGGGAAGTTTTATATCAATATAAACTTTCTCTTTTAAATCTTCTTTCGAAAGCTTTGCATGGGCATTTAAGAATTCACGGAATTTATCCACGTTTTCTTTTTTTAAAGAAAGACCTGCCGCCATGGGATGCCCGCCGAATTTTAAAAGCAAATCTTTACACTCGTTTAATTTCTCAAACATGGAATAGGCTTCAATGCTTCGTCCGGATCCTTTTACACAGTCTTCTGTGTCGGATAACACAAAGGTGGGTCTGTAAAACTTTTCTTTCATATGGCCGGCCACCAAACCGCACAAACTCTCATGCAAAGTTGGCAAATATAAAACCAACACATCATCCGGCTCTTTGCCGGAAAGCATTTCCATCGCTTCTTCGTCACCTTGTTTTGTCAGCGCTTTTCGTTGCGTATTTAAAGAAACAAGTTCCCCTGCCATAGCCGTAGCTTTCATGTAATCCGTTTCCAATAAAAGCTGCATTGCAAGATCCGCTGTTTCCAATCGTCCCGTTGCATTAAAGCAAGGTCCCAAAACAAATCCCAAATGATAGGATGTAAGTGTCATATTCTCAAGGCCGCTTTGTGCTATCAAAGCACGAAGCCCCACATTTTTTGTGTGGGTCATGGAGGAAAGGCCGTGCTTTACGACGATACGGTTTTCATCCAAAAGCGGCATGATATCTCCCACTGTTGCAAAAGCGGCATTTTCAATAAAGGCATCTGCTTCCTCTTTTGGAATTTCCATTCTTTCGTATAACAGCTGCATAAACTTCCAAGCCACCATACCACCGCAGATTTCAGGGAAAGGATAATTGTCCTGTCTTCGATGGGGATCCACTACCGCATCCGCCGGTACGATTTTTTCAATTTTATCTCCGTTTTCTTCTTCAAAGGGAATTTGATGATGATCCGTAATTACAATGGTCATGCCCAGTTCTTTGGCACGATTTACAGCAGGGAATGCAGAGATTCCGTTATCGCAGGTAACAATAACTTCCACACCGCTTTCATGCGCCGCATCCACCATCTTTGGATTGATTCCGTATCCATCCTCGATACGACGGGGAATTGCATAACTAACATCTCCTCCGACCCTACCTATGGCTGAATAAAGAATATATGTGGCATTGATTCCGTCAATATCGTAATCTCCGATAATACGGATTTTCTTCTTATTCTTTATGGCTTCGGAAACGATATTAACCGCTTTTTCCATATCAAGCATCTTTTGGGGGCTATGTATATGCGATTCATCGCAACTTAAAAAGGAAGCAAAATCTGCTTCCTTTATACCTCGGTTTATAAGTAATCTCGCAATCACGGGATCAATATGGAACTGTTCTCCCAAGGCTTTAAAATCTCCGCCTTTTCGAATTTCCACCCAGTTTTTCATAGATTAGTCTTCCTCGTGAAATTTATCCAACAATTTATAAAGCAAAGAATACAACTCTTTCGCATCCTTTTCATTAAGTTCTAAACACTTCGCCATTTTGGAAGGAACCTCCATGGCTTTTTCTTTCAATGCTTCCCCATCTTTTGTAATCCTAATCAAAAGATTTCTTTCATCTTCTTTGGAACGATGACGCTCAATATATCCCTTTGCTTCCAATTTTTTTAAAAGCGGAGTAAGGGTTCCGGAATCCAAGTACAAACACTTTCCGATTTCCTTTACGTTCATCTGCTTCTTTTCCCAAAGAACCAACATGGTAATATACTGCGTATAGGTTAAATCCAGTTCATCCAAGAAGGGCTTATAACTTCGAACCACTTCTTTTGCACAAGCATACAACGGGAAGCATAACTGATTCTCTAATTTTAAACAGGAATACATTTCTTCGGATTTTTCCATAAAAGCCTCCTTTTTTGTACTACCTGCAATATTTGCTATTTAATTGTATGCAACTATTTGTGAAAAGTCAAGAAACTAAAGCAATTTCTCAAACTCTTCCTTTGGAAGCGGACGATAAAAATAGTTTCCCTGAACCAAAATGTCCGAACCGATATCTTTTAAATATTCCAATTGTTCATCGTTTTCCACGCACTCTGCCACAATCGGAATCTTTAACTCTTTTAAAAGACGAATCAACGCATCAAAAACAATTCGTTCTTTTTGGGTATACTCCTCCATGTTCTCTATATAAGAGCAGTCCAACTTAATTTCATCAAAATCAAACTTCTTTAAAACTTCCAGGGATGAATGGCCGGTTCCGAAATCATCCAAGGAAACCTTACAGCCTAAGAGTTTCACCTTCTCCAAGAACTGAAGAATAAATGCAATCTCATTGGTTTCCAAAGCCTCGGTAATCTCTATCGTAAGCTTCTGGGGCGGAACCTGATACTTTTCTATCACTTCCCGAATTCTTCGAACCGCGTTCTTATCATAAATCGCATTCTTTGAAAAATTAATGGATACGGAGTCAAAAGAAATACCTCGCCTTTCCCAATCTGCATAGGATTCACAAACTCTATCCAACACAAACATATCCAAATCCAGCATCATACCGCCGTGTTCAATGGCCGGTACAAATTCTTCACTTGTAAGGATATGGCCCTTTTTATTCCAGCGGCAAAGTGCCTCCGCGCCCCTAATTTTTCCGGTATGAACATCCACCTTCGGCTGATAATAAACCAAAAACTCGCCGTTTAACATAGCCTGCGGAAAGTCGTTTAACATCTTTCGCATCTGCATGGACTGTTCGTTCATTTTCTCGTTAAAGAATACCGGTTCCTTTGATGCAATACGCTTTGCAAAAAACGCGGATGTGGATGCATTTTGCATGGCACGGCCAAACTCATCTCCAACCTGGCATACATACACACCGATATGGGTTTTAACAGAAACGATATCTTTTCGATCCATGGTTTCCACAGGTATATCCACGGAAACGATATCATCCAAGAATTCCAACAAAGCGGAACGTTTGATAATACAAAGGAAGTTATCTCCGCCCAATCTGGATACAAATCCCTGATCGCGAATACTTAAACCATATAAATACTTTCCGTACTGGGTGATGACATAATCTCCGATTTGAGACCCAAACACCTTATTTACGAATCCCATATTTTTGATATTCATAAATATAACGGCATAGCGTTCCAATTCGTTTAAGGCTTCCAGTTTTTTACCCTGCATGGTAATGCCGGGAGTATTGTTAATGCCTGTTAGCATATCGATATACTTAGACTGCTCCAAGCATTTCTTTAAACGCATACGGCTCATAATCTGATAGGTCATAATACCGATAGCAGTAATTTCTTCGATTTCTTCATCGGAAAAAACATGTCCTTCCATTGGATAAACAATGGCTCTCCCATGACCGTTATTTACCACCGGATATTCCAGTGTGATTTTATTCTCAATGGATTCGGGACCGAACCTGGATGTATAAATCGCATCTCGTCCCAAAAGATCAAAGATATTCTCCGATATGGAAACATCTACTTCAACAAGCGCAACATGAAGCATATTTCCTACATCGGCTTTATGGAAATATTTATCAATCTCATCCCAAAGCTTTTGCTCCGAAATATTCGGTGCATCCAAAATCGGAATGAGTTCTTTCATTTTCATATCTGTTCCAAAAATTCCCATAACTCATCCTCCCACGTGATTCTATTATACCAAGTTTTTTCTTTACAAATCAACGTTTATTCGATAATCTATTAGCGGACAATAAAAGAGTATCTTAGTTAAAGAAAGAATTGTGGAGGATAATTCTTATGACGATTATCGAGTTTTTCTCGCTTTTAGGCGGTGTTGGATTGTTCCTGTATGGAATGACGGTTATGTCCACCGGCCTTCAAAACGCAGCAGGTGATAAACTGCGTACCCTTCTTGAAAAAGTAACATCAAATAAAGTAATGGCCGTATTTTTAGGTATTGCCGTTACTGTCTTAATACAATCATCATCCGCTACGGATATGATGGTCATCGGTTTCGTAAATTCCGGTCTTATGCAGCTTACGGAAGCCATTGCCGTTATCATGGGTGCCAACATCGGTACTACCATTACCGCACAAATTACCGCATTTGACTTAACCGCATTCGCACCGGTTTTATTATTTGCCGGCACGATTATGTATCTGTTTATCAAAAAGCAGACCACAAAACACATCGGATCCATCATCATGGGATTTGGTATGTTGTTCGTAGGAATCGGACTTATTAAAAGTGCAATTAAACCCTTAAGTCAAAGCGCCGCGTTTATTTCATTTTTGGACAATTTGAAAAACCCCATGGTAGCGATTTTATTTGGTTTAATCTTTACCGCACTTTTACAGTCATCCTCATCATCCGTAGTTATTTTCCAGGCCTTTGCCATGCAGGGAATCTTGGAATATCACACCGCAGTATATTTAATCATCGGTGCCGCCGTCGGTTCCGTTACTCCCAATATCTTAGCCGGACTTACCGCCAACAGAAACGGTAAACGTACCGCGATTTTGAACCTAAACTTTAACCTGTTACGAGCTATCATTATTACAACTTTGGTTACGGTATTCCCCCAGATTTTAGATTTCATCTGTGCCCTATCTCCAAACGATGTGGGACGTCAGGTGGCAAATACCCATACCTTATTTGCGTTATTCTCCGTAATCGTTATGCTTCCCTTCTCCGAGAAAATCGTTCATTTATCCGAAATGATTATCCCGGTACTTCCGGAAGAAAATCGTTCCAGAAAAGAAATGCAGCTTTTGTATATGGTAGAGACAGAAAACACTCTTCCTTCCGTTTTAATTGCTCAGGCGGTTAAGGAAGTGGAACGTCTCGGAAAGATTGCCAGAGATAACTTGGAAGACTCCGTGGAATGCTTCTTTGCAAAGGAAGACGATTTGATTGAAAAAGTTGAAACATCGGAAGCGATTTGTGATTTCTTAACCCGCGAGATTTCCGAACGACTCATTAAACTTCGTTCCTTGGATTTATCCGCAGCCGATGCATTCAGAGCAACACAGCTTACCATTATCGCATCAAACTTTGAGCGAATTTCCGACCACGCAGAAAACATTATTGAATATCGACAGAAAATCGGACGTGCAAAGGACAACATGTCAAAGCCCGCACGTAAAGAAATCAAAGCAATTACCGATGCCACATTAAAAACCATCGATATGTCCATTGAAATCTTTACAACGGAAAACTTCTCTTTACTTCCGGCCTGCGAGGCTCAGGAGGAATTGGTTGACCAGATTCAGTCCGAAATGATTGAAAATCACGTAACACGTTTGATGAAAGGAAAATGCGATCCGGCAGCCGGCGTTGTATTCACCGACATGTCCACCGACTTGGAGCGTTGTTCCGATCACGCGATAAACATCGCCACAGCACTACACCATCGTTAGTCAATATAATTATTAAAACTAGACAAAAAAGAGAAACCACTTTTCACATCCGGTGAAAATGTGGTTTCTCTTTTTTTATATATTATTTATTATTTAGACTTCCATAAGAATCGGCATAATCATGGGACGACGCTGTGTCTCTTTCCATACAAATTCGGAAAGCGATGATTTAATCTCCGATTTAATCTGTCCCCAATCGGTAACATTTTCCGACATCAAATCTTCCATGGTATCATTAAGAACCGCTCTGGCAGAATCCATTAAATCTTCTGCCCCGCGAACATAGACAAATCCACGGCTTACGATATCCGGTCCCGCCAAAACCAATCCGGTTCCGGCTTGAAGCGTCATTACAACAATAATGATTCCGTCTTCCGCCAAATGCTGACGATCGCGAAGAACGATATTTCCCACGTCACCGACACCGAGGCCATCCACCATGATAGCTCCGGTATGAACATGGCTCGTTACCTTTGCGGACTCATCGTCTAACTCCAAAACATCTCCGGATGTAATGATAAATACATCCTTTGACTCATATCCCAATTCCTTAACAATAGCTTCCTGAGCCTTTAAGTGTTTGTATTCACCATGAACGGGAATGCAATACTTCGGTTGAAGCAAAGTATAAATCAATTTGATTTCTTCGGCACAAGCATGTCCGGAAACATGTACGTCCTGAGAAATAACCTTCGCTCCTTTTCGATAAAGCTCGTTCATAATATTTGAAACCGCTTTTTCGTTTCCCGGAATCGGGTGAGACGAAAATACAATGGTATCGTTAGCTGTGATGGAAACCTTTCTGTGCATACCGTTTGCCATACGGGAAAGAGCCGCCATGGTTTCACCTTGAGAACCTGTGGTAATGATAACCGTCTTTTCATCCGGATAATTCTTAAGTTCATCAACGGAGATCAACGTGTTCTCCGGAATATTTAAATAGCCTAGTTCCGAAGCAGTGGAAATGATATTTACCATGCTTCGTCCCTCTACCACTACTTTTCGATCAAACTTCTCGGCAGAGTTAATAATCTGCTGCACTCGATCAACATTGGAGGCAAAGGTCGCCACGATAATTCGTCTGGTGGTATTTTCCGCAAAGATATTGGAAAACTGACGTCCAACCGTACGCTCAGACTGGGTAAATCCGGGGCGCTCAGCATTGGTGGAATCACACATCACCGCTAGAACACCTTTTTTACCGATTTCACCGATACGCTGTAAATCAATGGCATCTCCATATACCGGTGTATAATCCACCTTAAAGTCTCCGGTATGGAACACAACACCTGCCGGAGTGTAGATGGCAAAAGCTGCCGCATCCTGAATGGAGTGATTTGTCTTTACAAATTCCACTCTAAATGGTCCTAAGTTAATGGACTGACCGTACTTAACCACCTTTCTTCGAACCTGAGAAGAAAGATTATGTTCCTGTAATTTATGCTCAATAATACCCATTGTAAGCTTCGTCGCATAAATAGGCATATTTAATTGTTTTAACACATATGGAATCGCACCGATATGATCCTCATGTCCGTGAGTAATAAATAATCCCTTTACCTTATCCTCGTGCTCCAATAAATAGGATATATCGGGAATTACCAAGTCTACGCCAAGCATATCATCTGTGGGGAAAGCAAGACCGCAGTCCACAACAATAATACTGTCCTCATATTCAAAGACAGTAATATTCATTCCGATCTGCTCCAAACCTCCCAGGGGAATGATACGCAATTTGCTATTTTTAGATTCGTTCAAAATGTCCTCCTTTTGACTATTTTTCGTCCGTTCTTTTATTCCACGATATCTACATCCTCAAGCAACTCGGAAAAAACAGTAAGGACAGCATCCCACTCCGCATCATCTTCGACGAATTCGTAAATCGCTTCTTCGCCTTCTTCAGATACGCATTTTAAGACAGTAGAACCTACTTCTTCGACGTCCGCACCCTCTGTTTCCTCCGGATTTTGCTCGGATACCAATAGATATTGAGTTCCGTTTAATTTTGTTTCTTCTATTACATAAAAGGAAATAGAATCTCCTTCATTAGAATTCAAAATAATCTGTTCCATAATATAAAACCAATCTTATTCTTTTCTTTTATAATCCAAATATCCCTGCAAAATAAACATTGCAGCGATTTCATCCACATACTCTTTTCTGTGTTCTCTTCTGATGTTTGATTCCATCATAACTTTGTCGGCAGAAACCGTGGTAAGTCTCTCATCCCATAAAGTAACCGGAAGCGAAAACTTATTTTCTAAGTCCGCCTTAAATGCATTGGTTTTTTCGCAACGGTCGCCTTCCGTTCCGTTTAAATTCTTTGGGTAACCTAAGACAATCTCTGTGACATGATATTCTTCGATTAATTCTTTGATACGCGCAAAGGTCTGACGTAATTTAGATTCCTTTTCGCGACGGATAATTTCCACACCCTGTGCCGTCAAAAACAAAGGGTCGGAAACCGCCACACCAACGGTTTTAGATCCAAAATCCAGGCCTAAAATTCTTTCTTCGGACAAAGGTTATTTCCACCCTTCCGTCTTAATATACTTATCCAAAAGTTCCTCTACCAACTCATCACGTTCCACCTTCATAATGAGGCTTCTGGCATTATTATGGCTGGTAATAAACGTAGGATCTCCGGACATAATATATCCCACGATCTGGTTTACCGGGTTATATCCTTTTTCGGATAATGCCTTATAAACAAGTTCAAGGATATCCTTAACGGAAACTGCATTTTCTTTTTCAACTTTGAAATACTGCGTGTTGTTTAAATCTGCCATAGTTTTATCCGTCCTTTTTCAATATGCTTTTATTTTAAAGTAAATACTTTTAAAAGTAAAGAAATGACAAGGAAACTTTCCCTTAGATTTCAAAAAGCATCAACTCATCATTTAAAAAACAGGTTATGCGACCGATTCTTATTTCGTTTTCCAAGTCCATCTCGGAATTATCAAGTAAATAGGCGACTTTAACATACTCTTTGGTAAATCCAGTCATGTATGTTTTTCCGTTAAATTCAATCTTTTCTTCAAACAAAACGGAAACTTCTTTTCCAATAAAGTAAGAGCGATATTCTTTTGACATTTCTTTTTCCAATGACAAAAGTTCATCGGAACGGGCAGATTTTACTTTTTCCGTAAGTTGTCCGCTCATCTTTTCGGCATAAGTTCCATGACGTTTGGAATATTTAAACACGTGCATTTCATAGAAACGAACATCTTCACAAAAAGCTTTGCTTTCCAAAAATTCTTCCTCAGACTCCTGAGGAAATCCTACGATAACATCCGTAGTAATGGCAGGTTGATCAAACACTTCTCTTAAGCGGGCGCATCCTTCTTTGTATTCGGCAGCGGAATACTTTCGATTCATACGTTTAAGTGTTGCATCGCATCCGCTTTGCAAAGACAAATGAAAATGCGGGCAGATTTTTTTAACTTTAGAGATTCTTTCGCAAAAATCTTTTGTACAAACCTGTGGTTCCAAAGAACTCAAACGAATACGCTCCACCCCGGGAATGGAATCGATGGCTTCGATTACATCAATCAGTTCCGTTTCACCCGGGATACCATAGGAAGTAATATGAATTCCCGTTAAAACAATTTCTTTATATCCCTTTTCCACCCAGGAAGTCACTTCCGAAAGAATACTGTTTAAGTCTCTGGAACGTGCTCGTCCTCTGGCATAAGGAATAATACAATAGGTACAAAACTGATTACATCCGTCCTGAATTTTTATAAATGCACGGGTGTGCTCCTTTGGGACAAAATGAGAAAACTCCTCGTATTCCGCCACTCCGTCATTAATATCGATAATGGATGATTCTGTGGCACGGGTGGTTTCAAACTTATGGATTTCTTCAATCAAAAGATTCTTTTTGTTATTTCCGATAATGATATCGCATGAAAAATCCTCAGGTTTTAATCCGGCTATTGTAGCCGTTTGTACATAACATCCGGCTGCGATAACGATGGCATCGGGGTTTTGCTTTTTGGCACGATGAATCATTTGACGTGATTTTCGATCCGCCATATTCGTAACGGAACAGGTATTGATTACATAGACGTCAGCCTTGTCGTGAAAGTCCACGATCTCATATCCGTCTTCGATTAACATCTGCTCCATTGCTTCGGTTTCATATGAATTTACTTTACAACCAAGATTGTGCAAAGCTGCTTTTTTCATTTCATTTCCTCGATTGACTTTTTCATATAATTGCTTTACGATTACAATATATTTACAAACTTAACAGGAGGATAAACACATGAAGACAGTTAAGATTTCTTTAAACTCTATCGACAAAGTAAAATCCTTTGTAAATACCATCAGTCAGTTTGACAGCGATTTCGATTTAATCTCCGGACGTTACGTCATTGACGCCAAGTCCATCATGGGAATCTTCTCCCTTGATTTATCTCAGAACATCGATCTTACCATTCATGCGGAAGATGATGCTGAAATCGTAGCAAAATTAAAGGACTACATCGTTTAAGGTGTAACCGTTATAGTTTCTGTTGTTGAAATTGCAACATCCATTAACTCGTCGATTTTTTCGGCGAGTTTTTTTTCGGAATTTTCAATCACAGAAAGTCTCGGTTTTGTCACAGGATGCTTTGCCACAAAAATGGTACAGCAGTCTTCGAAAGGCAAAATCGAAGTCTCATAGGTACCGATCTTTTCAGAACGTTCAATAATCTCCTGCTTATCCATTCCGATAAGCGGTCTATATACCGGCAGCGTACATACCGCATTGGTACATTCCAAAGACTGCATGGTCTGGCTGGCAACCTGGCCGATACTTTCACCGGTAATCAAGCCCAAATCTCCGTTTTCTTTAGCAAAATGCTCGGCAATCTTCATCATGTAACGACGCATAATAATGGTCAATTCTTCATGTGGGCACTGCTCGTAAATATAAAGCTGAATATCCGTGAAGTTAACAATATGCAAACGAATGGGGCCTGCGAATTTGGAAACTTGTGCCGCCAAATCCACAACTTTTTGTTTTGCACGCTCGGAAGTATATGGAGGTGCATGGAAATAAGTGGCATCAATGGTAACACCACGTTTTGCGATCATATAACCCGCTACCGGAGAATCAATTCCGCCGGAAAGAAGAAGCATAGCTCTTCCGCTGGTGCCCACCGGCATTCCTCCCGGTCCAAAAACTTCCTTACAGTAATAGTTAATGCGTTCACGAATCTCCACATGAAGCATTACTTCCGGATTATGCACGTCCACCTTAATATTCGGATATGCTTCCAAGAGTTTCTCACCGATGGCTGCATTTAACTCCATGGAATTTAGTGGGTAATTTTTTCTGGATCGGCGAGAATCCACCTTAAATGTAAAGGAAGGATTCGGATATACCTTTCCCACATATTCCACGATTTCTTTTGCCAAATCATCAAAGCCGGTATCCTCGGTTAAAACAGCCGGGCAAATAGCCACGATACCGAAAACATGCTGCAGTGCCTCCATGGCTTCATCCATATCAAAATCACCTAAGGCTTCCACGAATACGCGTCCCTGAGGATGGGTTACTTCAAATTCGCCTACGTCCTTTAAGGCAAACTTAATCTGCTTTACAAGGGCCTCC
>ODAI010144223.1_pt1 | contig 12596 bp, 10 predicted proteins | sample 1539321 | NCBI WGS metagenome assembly ODAI01 (sample SAMN02144231, study PRJEB22623) | gut metagenome | biome: sheep rumen | host: Ovis aries | place: New Zealand
TATCTCGTTGACTCTGTTTGGCTTCAGTTTTTTCAGGACTATCGCTCGGAAATCAGTTCGAAATGGCCCGACTTGGTCGAACAGGTGTTTATCAGCGCTTTGTTCCCATTCACCTTGAAGAACTTGCGGATGACACGGCCCCCATCGGCATCGACACCCCTATTCAGAACCCCCGGCTTGTCGTTTCCCTCTTTGTGAACAGCTGTGTGATAGAAACAGACATCTTTGCATTTGTTTACGGTAGAGTAGCCCGACTTGGTTTTGTCGCAGCGGTCGTTATAGAGCAGGGCAATGCCTGACCCGTCGGACAACGGCAGCGCACAGAAGTCATTGCAAGTGACGTATTCGTCGGTGTACGACATAAAATCGGTATTTGCCGAACCGGCTCCCGCATAAGGGACAAAGTGACACGCTATGCTGTTACCGTCTTTGTCTACAAAGTAGGTGATAAAGTCGCCATAGAACGAGAACCGGTAGTTAAAGGCAGTGCCTGTCTTGAAGAAGATGTCGTATTCGCCGTTCTGTACTCCGGCAACAACCAGTGTGCCGTCTGCCAGTTCCACCACGTCTTTTATCAGCACGGTATTGTAGTTGTAACCGTTCAGCGACAACTTCATGCCGAACGGACATTCTTTGACTTTGGGCTGGAACTTGTCTGAGAAATCGTGCTCGGCCTTCCATTTTTCTGTCAAGTCGGCACCTAACTTTGCCAAGCTGTACTTGCAGGGAATATCTCCGTTGTTCAACACCGAAACAACGGCCAGGCTACCGTCTGAAAGTGTCTTAATGTAGGCGTTCGACACGTTTTGCGAATAGTCTTGTTTGTAGTAGAGGTCTTTTTCCGCACTCACACGGATGACCTCTACCGAGGTTTGCTTTGGAAGCGCTTTCGAGAAATCGACATAGAAAAATCCGAAGCGGCATTTCCCTTTACCTTCGCTTTCCACAGACGTCTTGCAGACGAGGTCCACCATACCGTCGTTAGAGATGGAGGCATCGGCTATAATGGCAAACGGATTCTTCGTTTCTGGCGCATTCTTCGAGAAGAGGACGTCACCGTCGGCATTAAAGGCGAAAAGTTTAACGGGTGCGTTTGCGCCTCCATCCAGTTCGCTGATTGCCATCACTGCCTTTGAACCGTCGGCCGAGCGGTTGAACCTATAGTCGTAGTTAACGCTCTTGCTTTTTCCGGTATACGAGTGGTAGATTTTCGAAGTCAGTTCCGAACTCTTCGTATTATAGGTATACTGCACGAAACTGAGGTTCTGTTTTTTCTTTTCGGTACCATAGATGCAGACTTTCCCATTGGCGTAACTCACGCCCATGTAGCCTTTCACATCAAGCCCTTCTATTACCTTGTCGGTAAGGGTGTTCATCGCCTTGTCAATGGTAAGCAGGTGGCATTTGCGTTTGGGTTTGCGGGGGTCGTCAATGCAGAACACGTGGTAGCCCGCCTTGTCTTCGTATAGAAATTCCAAACGGTTTTGGTTCAACATATTGCCAAGCAACAGCTTAGAACCTTCGAAACTGTTATTGCCCTTTTTCAGGTTTTGTGCATCTGCCAGAAAAAAAGAAAACAACAGCGCGAGTAAAATAGTAAGTTTTTTCATTTATGTATGTTGTTTTATAGGTTGGTCGGTCTTATTGCAGGTTATTGAAAGGGCTTGCCCCTGTAAACGACAAGCCTTGGACACAGCCATTTACGGAAAACGCAAAACTACTGCCAAATATACTCCTATTTTTTGAACCTGCCTAAAATTTGTTTTACGTGTTTTGTTGAGTATATTTGCCAACAAGTTCCATTGAAAGCCTATCTAAACGTAAAAATTATATGAAAAAGAGTCTTTTCCTACTAATTTCCAGCTTTACCCTGTTTTTCCCCTCGTGCTCGGCGGGCGAAAACGACTGCAGCACATGTCTGTTACTGTATAAATTGGGAAAAAACGAGCAGGCGTTTAACTGCTAGAAGGAACTAGGAGAAAAGGGCGATAGTCTTGCCCAACTGAACCTGGGTATTTTTTACCATACGGGCTGTGGCGTGGAAAAGAACGATGTGGAGGCAGTTAAGTGGTACAAACTGGCCGCCGAAAAGGGTGATGCCGACGCACAAGACCGCCTCGGACACTGCTACCAGAAACACACTGGTGTAGACGAAGACCCTGCGAAGGCTTTCTTCTGGTATATGAAGGCGGCTCGGCAAAACCACCAGAGGGCCCTCTATAATGTGGGAATTTGCTATCTGGGCGGCTACGGCGTAGAAAAGAAAGTGGACGAAGGTATCCGCTGGATGAAGAAATCGGCCGATACGGGCTATATGCCTGCCATTGAGTTGGTGAATTTTATGGAGGCCAATCCCGACAAAGTGAAACAGCTGAAAGAAAACCCCTGAACAAGCATTTAATGTAATTGGTCTTTAAACAGAGCTGGTAAAAAAGTCTGGGCAGTTACTGAAAATTATAACTTTTAGCCCAATTTACTCCCCACCCTATCTATTATTCGGTATAGAACAGCATCACGCACTTCGTTACAAATGCTGCGTCAGCCGTTTGTAGGCCACATTCACTGCCGCCATTTTGCGGACGCACTCGTTGTGCCGGCCTGCGTTTTTCGGCAGGTCGGGGTGGTATTCCATCGCCAACTTATGATAGGCCTGCTGCACTTCCTCCTTGGTTGCACTAGAAGTAAGGCCCAGTTCGGCATAGTCTGACGCATAAGCGCTATTCTTATTGGAGTCGCTACTACCGCCTGACGAACCGCAACCCTTGCCACCCGACGACGAATAGTAGCTCGAATAGTCGCCAAACTCGCTACGGAGCGGCGAATAGCGGCGCTGCATATACACAACATTAGCCTTGTTCAACTTCAGATTGGACATTATCTGCGAAACCAGATGCCACTCGTCGTTTTTGATGCCGTCGTCTTCCGCCGCCAGTTTGAACAGGAGGTGTACCAGTTCACGCCGCTCGGAAAGACTGAGCCGCTTGTTCAACTCCTGATAGTCGCCGTCAGAAATACTATTATCCCCTTTAACGGCAACCTCTACCATTGGAAGGAAGTTATAGAATCCAAGTTTATCGGCATATTGGACAATAAGCTGTTTTTGCCGGATAGTAAGCACCAGATGCAGTTGCAAAACACAGGCTATGAGGCGAACCTGTGCATCTGCTGTGGAGTCTTTCCCGTGCAACCAAATTTTCAATCTGTTCTTAATTTCCTCCTTTTTCATCCACAAAACAACTGCCACAAGGGAAAGTACACCTAACAGCCATAACAGCACTATTACCCATCCGTCTCCATCATTTTCCACTTTGGGGGTTATGAAAATCGACTCACTAAAACTGGAGAAGTAGATAGTTCGGTTAAACACAGAGTCGGCACCGAAAAATTCAACCGTAAGCTCTCCCGTCAACAGCGCCCTCGGATTGATGTAGTCGTTGTACAAATCGATCATCGCCTCCCTGCCATAGGCATCGGTCACACGCTTTATGTTCAGCTGGAAACCTTTTTCAGTGGCTACAATCAATTTAATGTTTTTAGACGCGTCAATATCCGATATACCACCAAGAAACATTCTTTTTTTCCCAGAGTGTTCCGAATACTCCAGTTGGAACGACCACCAAGTAATAGATGGTTCCTCTCCAAAAATATGGTCTAACTCATAAGGGCGGGACGAACGATTTCTCGACAAGGAGGATTCTTTTTTTATGAATTCAGAGTCGGTCAGGTGGGTTTTGTCCTTACCCACCCCAAAGTTTGTCAGCTTCGTCTCCTTTTGAAAAGCTACCCCCTTCCTTTTAATTGGAATGCTGTAAGGATGAAAAACATCTTTAACGAACGGATAGTAGGGAGTTGGCTCGCACACATGGAAACCTTCGAAGGTGACATCAACATCCACGTAAGAATAGAACAGGAATCTGCCGTTTTTGTCAGTTCGGCACGTTCCCAACACTTGCCCCCCATTACTTACTGTCAATATTGCATACGGAACAGGCACACCGGCATAGTCGGTCAGGGTGGAAGTGAAGGCCTTAAAATCGGCGTCTTCCCCCAGCAAGTTTCTACCGGGTCTGAAGGCATAGGCGCACCACCACCCCAGTTTGTCCACCTTGGCTGTATACTTACCATTTTCTTTCGAGACGCGTTTTTCTGCCACCCAGCAGCCTAACTCCTCATCGTACCACCAAAACCAAACATTTTTAGGGTAAAAACTCTCACTTGCATCGAAACTCAACGTTATCGAACTACCCTTGCCCAAAGAGACCTTCCCGCCACGTTTATCGTAAGCCCTCAGTTCGGCAAGGCCCGCACAATAATCTTCATGGTAAAATTTTATCGAATTCTTCAAAATCTGACCACCCGGCAGCACATCATTAAATACTGTTTTCACGTCCGAATCTTCAGCCAGCGAAACCACGAAAGAATCAATAAACTGGTTGTTTTTATTACGAAATACGGTTGCAGAATCTAATTCTGCCGAAACCCTTCCGTACGCAAGCTACAGCGGCTCCCCGAAATTTGCCGAACGTGTTTCCCTGCTCAATTTTATGGGCTTCACATCGGGGTGTGCCAGCAGTTCAGACACAGACATATAGACATTGTCGTATCCCGCACACTTGATGCAAGCGTTGCCCCGCTTGCTGTAAGGGAAAATGGGACATGCGTAGTGTTCTCTTTCGTCGGTTCTCTCCACCTCCTCACCGATGGTTATCGACGCTTTTCGGTATTCTCCATTCTGCACCATGCCACTAACATAGGAGCACTCAAAAGTTTTAGTTTCACTGCAGCCCGTCAGAACGGCCACCATAAGCAATAAAGCATTGACTATAAATTTGCGCATAGCTTCTGAAAAAAGGAATGGATTTCAATTGAGTGTTTTACAAATTTAGCAATAAAGCCAAAACAATGCAACCAGAGGTAGTTGGCTGAAAGACGACACCACTGCCGGGTTGGAGCAACGAAGATGTTAAGCCAGGTGGCACGCAGCCTTTTCAAAACACAAAGACACCGCATAAAAGTCCGGGCACGGAGAAAGGCTGTACCTTTTCCCCGTGCCCGGTTTAAGAATGGTTCCGTATAAAGTCTCCCCATTCAACAGTTTGCCAGCGCTCTTCCTAGAAAGAGAACTTACCTTTCACATAACACTCATCGTTAGAATCGTACATGCTGAAAGTGCCACTTTCCGCACGGAACCAGTCGTAGCCAGCCGAAAGTGTCAGCTGGTCGGTCAAGAGGTAGTCGGCATTGAAACGGAAGAAGAAGCCCCCGTTATTGGCGCAGTCGATACGTCCAAAAGTGTTCAACTTAAGTAAATTGTGGCACAATTCCTTGCTGATGTTCAATACCACCATACCCTGATTACGGTAGGCGCTAATGGTTGGCGAGTAGTTGTCGACAACACTGTGGTTATATTGCAACATCAGCGTCCAATAGTTGCCAGGGTACCAGTCGACACCGACCAGCATCTGTGTCTGGTTGCGCGAGAGGGGAGCCTTACCCGGTACAGAACAAGTCTGCAGAGCACCCAGATATTCAGCCACCTCGCCACGGATGACAAATTTGTCGAGAGGAAACGAGAAATCGGCTCCCAACATTGTCAAACGCCTGTATTCCGCCGCCAAAAGCAACTGTTTTTCAGGAGTCAGCCCCAGCACTTGGAAAGTCGGCATCTTGTTGAACGTGCGCAAAGCGGCTAACGAAAAATCGAGTCCGGAATAATTGAAACAAAGCCTGGCGCCAAAATCGCCATTCTCCAACAGCTTGGAAGGCCGTTGCTCGACAAACTGGCAAGGAAGACCGTTCATTTTTATGTTCCAAGGATTACCGGGGTCGGTAGGCAGGACAAAAAATTCGGGCACAGGCACCCAGAGAACCTCACTGCGGAAGTGTTCGGACACAGTACCCAACCTAACCGCATTGACAGGAACACGTATGTCGTCGTAGTCTTGCGCCAGGAATTCAGTATAATCCATCGGAGAGACCACATCGGTCAGCTGCAAGCCGTCGGCAACGCCCCAGGTCACAATCTGCCGGCCCAGACGGAAGTTCCACCCCTTGCACTCGCCTTCGACAAAAGCCTCACGGAGGAAGACACCGGTTTGTTCGGGTAGCAGGGCGTTATAGGTGGCATTGGCCGAAACAAAGGCACTGCCCCCCCACGGGCAACCCGCCCCTCGAGGCGCACCCTCGACCTGCTTGACATCAGGTCGCAACTGTCATGCGCCCTTACAGCATGGTAGGTGTCGACAAAACCCTTGGCGCTGAATGTCAGTCTGTCTTCCTCTTCCTGTGCAAAGACCGAACCCAGCGGAAGCGAAAAAATAGCCAGCCCGGCAATAGTTTTCCTTATATTCAGCATATTCAAAGTCCCTTCTCCAACCTGCTCACCGAGAACATACTGGCATCCATTTTCTCGTTATAATGGATATTACTGATTTTCAAATCGGTTGAATGTTTTGTCTGCACATTTTCCATCCGCATCTGGCAGATGGTCCAAAAGCCGTCGATCTGTTTGATTTCGGGCACAGTAAGAACGCGGTGAAGTTTGCCTAACTTGTCGTAATACTCCACCCGCTCGGGAATGAGGCAATCTGTGCGTACCCAAGAAACCTTTCGGGTGTAGATTTCGCCCGTAGTGTTCGGTGTCGACTCCAACACCCAGCACTGATGACCGTTGAGGGGCTCGGTACGCAGTAGTTTGTGCGTATCCTCATCCACATTTCGGTCACCCATATCGTCGTAAGTAAAGTCGGTTCCCATAAAATAGTCGGTTTTCGAAGACGAACCGCTAATGCGCCTCGTCTTCTTCATAGCCGGCAGATAGAGCCATTTATCGTCGTCCTTGTTCATATCATCGTACTCCCAAGTCAGGAAGCCGGTTCCCTTCACATCGCCCGGATACAGGAAAAACATAATAGTCCGGCTGTCCTTCTTATCCTTACCACAATCCATAGAAAACGACTTCAACTGCCGCTCGCGCTTGCTACCATTCTTGTTGGTCAGGGTCAGTTTCATCTCGCACCTGCGCGTGTCGCCATCGGGGCGGTTGTTCACCTTAACAGCAATGTCACGTCCCGAAAGGGTTTGCTCTTGGGCCATAGCAGACGAAAAACAACACACCGCCATAATGGCTGTAGAAATAATACTGGTTCTCATATTCATAAAAATTTAACGTTGTTACTTAGTTTTTACATTTCTTTTCCCTGCCAAACACACGCAGGTATTTAATAAGAAGCGGAGTGACAAAAAGGTCGACCAGCAGCGCCGACAACATACCAATGATGGCCAACATGCCGAAATTGCGGAACTGTGTTGCCGACGCCGACATAAACCCGGCAAAAACCGCAGAAATGATGACAGTGCTCATAACCACACTCATACCGGCAACACGGAACGTGCTGCATATAGAAGTTGTGTAGTTGCCCGTCCGCTCATACTCTAAATGGGTATGGTTGATGATGTGTATGGTATCGTCGACGGCAATACCCAAAACCATAGGAATGATACAGGCCGTCATCATATCGAGCGGATAGTCGAGCCAGCCCATCAACCCTCCAACAATAACCGCCGGCGCCAGGTTTGGCAACATGCTGATGAGACCGAGCTTCCAATTGCCGAAAACAAGCATCAGCAAGACACCAATAATGCCCACCGATAGCAGCATCGACCACATTTGGCCTTTTTCAATATATTGCTGCATGACTGTAAATTGCGGTATATTGCCCACCACCGAAACAGTAGAAGTAGGAAACAGTTCACGCGCTTTCTCTTGTAGGTCGTTCATCTCGAGTTCAGCCTCATTAGAATTATACACTATCCGTGCAGGCTTTTTCGCCCTATGTGTCGGGTTTCAGCATAATCCACGTCATTGTACCATCTTTCGAAAGCAGGCGGCTGGCCACATAAGGCTTGCTGTAAGCCTTACGGCGTATTGCCTCCAGCCCCATCTTGTCGGAAGGAATCTCGTCGGGAACAATCTGTTCCAGCGTCATACCTTCTTCCGAACCCACCATAAACTCAAGGTCTGTAAGCGACGTGATTTTCTCGGAATACGACAGGCTGTCCATCAGTTCCTGGCTCAGTTCCCTAATCAGGCCAAGGCTTTGCTTGGTAAACAGCCCCTCGTCGTTCCGCGCCAAGACGGCGACATAGTAGTCGTTACCGAAAATAGACTTAAACTCATCGGTTTGTTTCAGCATCGGATCACCCTCGACGAAATAACTGTCCCACGACGTCTGGAAATAGATTTGTTTTGTTCCCATCAAAGCCAGCACACAGAGTGCCACAAAACACAGACTAACTGTAATCCGGTGGTTCACCATGCGTTGCACAATGCCCCTGAAAACGTTGTTTACTTTACTAATCTTCATAAATTTATTTAATTTAAACAATGCAAAATCCGAAGTTCAAAAATGAACAGCGTTCAATTTTGTTCAAAAAAAAGAGAGAACCTACATACGTGTAAGCTCTCTCCAACCGAAAATCTCTAACTGGTAGTATTCTTGCAAAACCTTCCGCATCTCGTCGTCCGGAAGCCGGTGCATAACCATTTCACGGATTAGAGTAAACATAAATACGCTTTGCATGTGAATGGAAAAGCGGCTTATGTTGGAGTTCATTTCCGGGTGCAAGTCCTTGTTCTTGTCCAACCACTTCAGCACACATTCTGTAGAACGTTCGGTAAACTCCTCGTCGAAATGTTCAAGAGAAGAGCCTTGCGCCTTAAAGAACAAAATTTCGAGCAACATCCGGTTCTTTTTAATAATCTGGAACATCGATTCACTACCATAGTCGATAAATCCGGGTTCCAGACTATCTTTAATGTCACGGTAGACACCGTGGTACTCTTCAAGTTTGGCGTAAGCAACATCAATGACCGGCTGCACCACCACCCTAAACAGTTCGTCCTTACTTGTAAAGTAGTTGTACATGTTACCGACACCCACACCCGCTTCTTTGGCAATGTCGCGCATAGAGGCCTTCAGGAAGCCATACTTCTTGAAATGTGAAGTAGCCACCCGCACAATGGACCGACGTTTATCTTCCTTAATCACCTGCATACGCTTTGTTACCGCCTTTTAAAAAACGAACAACGTTCTTGTTTGTTGCAAAAGTACTCATAAAAGGGAAATACTACAACACTTTTATAGAATTTTTTCAAGAAGGACAAATTCACGAACACGGCGAGAAATCGTACCGCTCTGAGTCTTATATAGTTAGCACACAGCACCATGCAAAAGAACATACTAGACACAAAAAACGGGCACGGAGAAAGGCTGTACCTTTTCCCCGTGCCCGATTTAAGAATTTCGTGCGGTGCAATCACCTACTTAATAAGCACCTTCCGGTAGGCTCCGTTGCTGGTCACAATATAGAGACCCGTATCAAGTTTGACGCTCTTGCACTTGCCACCAAAAACCTTACGCCCGTCGGCGGCAAAAATTTCCACACTGAGTTCCGATTCGAAGTTAACGGTGTTGCCGTTAACAACCAACGGAATAGAGACATTCTCGTTACCGCCATTGCAGTCTTCAACATCCAAGTCGATGTAATAGTATTTCAGACATCCGTTGTCTGTTTTAGAGGTGAACAACAGCGAGAAGTCGCAAGTGCCGTTTTTAATCACATCGACCGATGCGGCCTTGAAATGAACGGTGTCGTCGACACATTGGTTGTTGCAGTCTTTGAATTCGAATTCGGCATGTTCTTCAGTAAAACACCCGTCCTTGTTGACAACTCTTACGTCGTACATTTTTAAACCTGGCTCTGTTATGATTTCGCTATAAAAGTTCTCATAAGAAGGTACCCCATTATGCATTATCTCATACATGTTTTCGTCTGGTCCTTCTCCCATACCCCTGGCTCTTATAAAGACAGTATCGCCTAGACACAATCCTGTTACATTAGCATCCAACTGGAATTTCGGAGTTGGAATAACCGTTACAAACGAACCCGCTGAGTCGATACAGCCATTTTGTTCGGTGCTCCAAACCACCACATGGTAAGTGCCTGGCTTAGAAAAAGACACATAATCATTTGTGTTATTTGTACCCGTGTAGTCTGCTTCTCCGCCAAACACTCTGTAGGAAACAAAACTATATGGATCATTGAGCAGTTCTTTCAAGTTCAAAATTGCGTCCTCGCACAAATTAATATGTTTTTTTTCAGGGGCAATTCTGTATCTTGAATCCACAGAAGAGAACTTGACGGAATCGTCAACATAACATTCCCCATTTTTGGCCGCAATATAGACATAACTAAAAGACTGATTAACATTGAAGGTCAAAGCGTTATCCGACAGATAGACAACGTTGTCCAATCCGTTCGGGTAAATTTCGACTGAGTTGGTGTTGGTACTGTTTATCTGAAGTTCAACTCTATCGCAATTCCTTGAAATTTCGTACGTTAAAGTCGGTTTTTTAGTGACATCTATGTTGTAGAAGTAGGTGTTTCCTTTTTTGTCTTCCAATTTAATAGTGGTAGGCTCCCATACACTCAGACAAATCGGGTCACTATTTTTTGTTATGCTACCATACATATCGTCGGTATATTTGTATTTGTATGTCGACCAGTAGAATGGTCCCGCTTGTTTGGTAATACTATAGGCGCTTAAGCAAATGCTGTCTCCCTCACATACAGTGGTGTCGATGTCACACTTCATTACGTGTATCGTGTCGTGATAGCTTGTATAAATTATATCGCCTATATTGTTGATGGGAATATATTCAAATAATTCATCAACATATAACCAGAATCTTTCTCCCTGTTTAAATTTGAAGAGGCGGTCTCCTGAATAAGTCTCTTCTTTTGAGCCGTTTTCGGTTTCCCTATAAATTCTAATGTTAAAGGTATCCAACACATTCCCCGTAGAATCGTCCTCCACCCGGAGAGAAATCGTGTCGTTAGCACAGACTTTAATGTTATGTCCAACCAGTTTCTCGCCAGTGTTGTAATCGTAGGAAACAAAAACGGGTTTGCAGACAGAATTAGAACAGAATAGCGCTGCGAATAATAGCAGCATAAGTAGTCTTTTAACCATAAGCGTTTAATTTGAGTTTGTGGGTTCTATATTTTCACAATTAAGTTTAGATAGGTTTATGAAGAACCCTTACTTTTAACCTATAAATCGTCTGCCACAAATATAGGTTTATTCTAATACGCCTATGGCATTTAACTATATGTTATACAATATAAAAAACATTTTTTTTCGGCTAGACAATAACAGAAAACTCCGCTGTAAACCTCACGAAGGAGTTGTGCTGGTGAATTAAAGGCCGAAATCGCCCAAATACTTTACCGCATCTTTTTTTTCAATCGAACTCCATACGGGCTTCTCCGTCTTATCTTCGAACATATTAAACTCAATTGAATATTGTTTGCCTGTCAGGTAGTTGACGCTGGTTCTCATGCCCTCGCCGGTCGCACGGTGAAAGGCTTCTCTTTCCTCGCCTATCAGGCGGAATTTGTCATTTTCATAACGGAACAGGAAGGTCGCCTGTGGCCACCACCATGTGCCTGCTCCATAGAAAATATTGTAGTGGATGCTAAGCACCCCTTTCGGACTAATAGAACTATAGAGTTCCTCGTAATTGACAGAGATGTCTTTTTTCGGAAGAATATTATTCCATGCATTATAAAGGAGGTATGTGCCATCGGCATCACCAAAGTAAATTGCGACAACCACATCGTATTCTTTACTAGAAGCGTCGGAATCTTCTGTCTGGTCATCTTCCGCTTCCTTCATAGTTATCTCTTCCTCCGACAGGACTTCTCCTTCTTCTTCACCCTCCTCTATAATGTCCTCGTAGGTGTCTTGAAACAGAATGAAGGCATAGTCGTCTATTCCGTCTTTATTCAAATCGCCAATGTCGCTACTGTGTATCGAGCATTTGCCAGTAAACACGTTTTTCGGATCCCCCGAAAACGAATCGGGAACCGCAAATGAAGGAAACGAAGAAAGAATAAATAAAATTACTACAAAATATACTCGCATGATTAGTTGTTTTCTGAACAATGCCAATGAATACAAGGAAGAGACGGCTCACCGCGACGTCCTTTCCTTCTTCTTGGAGGTACGTTATGAATTCTATGGGTTCCTGCAACTTTTTTAGTTAAGGTTTCCCGGAACGAAAATACGCATTTGTTGTGTATTAACCTATAAAAACTATAGCCAGATGTTAGAGGCAGTCCCAATTATAGACAACATACATGGTTATGTTCAGTTTTGCCTACAACCTTGCAACCTAACCCTGTATTAGGTATTAAGCACTAGCTTTACATCTAGAATAAAAAAACAGGTAGATTATGAATAAGCTACTTTACTACATATGTATGGTGATGGCGATGAGTGTTGTCTGTAATGCAAACGCCCTGAACAGACAACAGTTCCAACCAGACACCACCCTGTTAGGTTATACATCAGACTCAATGGGTAACGAATACGAGGTGATTAAGATAAGACAGAAATACGTCCGCCCCGAAATTCTGCCCGACAGCGTCACCAAATCGATCGACGAGATGGTCGGCTACATTATGGCGAACTACACGACCGACAAAGACCGACTTTGGGCGATCTACTCGTGGATCTGCACCAATGTAAA
>ODAI011183941.1_pt1 | contig 12595 bp, 9 predicted proteins | sample 1539321 | NCBI WGS metagenome assembly ODAI01 (sample SAMN02144231, study PRJEB22623) | gut metagenome | biome: sheep rumen | host: Ovis aries | place: New Zealand
ACAGAAAGTGGCGTCCATTACCTACGACTGCGACGGAGACGCGTTGCTGGTTAAAGTTGACCAGACCGGCGCCGCCTGCCATACGGGACACCGTTCCTGTTTCTTTACCCCCCTGTGGAACGAAGGGGAAGGCAAAAACCTGCCGGTGCCGGAACCGGATAACGAAAGCATTTACGGCGTGCTGGCGGAACTGTACCGGGTGATTCTATACAAACGGGAACACGGAGGCGACAAGAGCTACACGAAATACCTGTTCATGAAAGGGCAGGACAAGATCCTGAAAAAAGTGGGGGAAGAATCGGCGGAAACCATTATCGCCTCCAAGAACAACAGCCGCCAGGAGGTAATTTACGAAATGAGCGACCTATGGTACCACTGCATGGTGCTGCTGGCCTACCACGGCATTACCCCGGCAGAACTGCTGCATGAACTGTCCGGAAGAAGGTCGAAAGAGAATAACAGTAAATATTAAAGAAAATTTGCAAATCAAGGATAGAAAAATATTCCCTGTCATGTTAAACCATAGCATGGCAGGGATTTTTTCATAGAGGTGGTTTTTCCGTATCCATTTTGCTATAATTATAATTGAAATAAGCGAGGGGAGTCAGTATGGAACAAAAAGGCTTTTTCAGCAGAATGAAACAAAACTATTTTACCTTTTCCGGCAGGCTGAACCGTAAGCCGTTCCTGTTTCGGTCGATTGCGGCAACGGTGATTCCTGTCCTGCTGGCGATTGCGCTGTTTTTTGTGTTTGCGGGCGGTTTTCGCCCGAACATGGAATACCAGCATAAGGACCTGATGTGGCTCCATGTGTTGCTGCATTCGCTGTTGATCATTCTGGCTATGGTTTCAGGCTTCTCCTTAGGCGTCCGGCGCTGCCACGATCTGGATAAAGGCGGCTGGTGGCTGTTGCTGGGCATGGTTCCCTACATTAACGTGGCGTGGGGCCTGTACCTGATATGCAAGCGGGGTACGGTTGGGAAAAACAGTTACGGTGAGGATCCCATTCGCGATGATTTTGACAAAATAGAAGATATTCAAGACCAGCTGCGGCAGCGGCAGGAAAATAGTGGTAAGTGAAAGTTTGAGGGGAACATTATGAAACAACAGGTAGTTCGAATTAAGGAAGAAGCCGGCCGTTGCCTGCTCTGTCATGAACCGAAATGTAATGCGGCTTGTCCTCATGGTATTGATGTCGGTCGTATTGTCCGGGCCCTGAATTTTGAAAACCGGGTTGGGGCCCGCAGGCGCCTGCCTGCAGCTCATTACTGCGAGAACTGTGACGCGCCCTGTATGCAGGCCTGCCGCCGCGGCAAGCTGGATGTGCCGGTACGGCTTAAAGACCTGTTCCGGGACTTGTACGCCATAGATGTGGATGTATCGAAAACACAAACAGATTTGTCTATTGATTTTTGCGGCGTCCATTGCGAGAATCCCTTCTTTTTATCCTCTTCAGTAGTCGGCAGCAATTATGAAATGGTTGCAAAAGCGTTGAGCATGGGCTGGGGAGGCGTCTGTTTCAAAACGATTTCGCTTCTTGACATTCAGGAAGCATCCCCGCGTTTTGCGGCGTTGTCCAAAGAAGGGCGTTCTTTTGTGGGCTTTAAAAATATCGAGCAGCTTTCCGACCACACCTATGAAGAAAATCTTAATTTTTTACGGCGGTTGAAACGCGATTTTCCCGAAAAGGTACTGATTGCGTCCATTATGGGGCGGAATGAAGAAGAGTGGACCCGCCTTGCCTATGATATGGAAGCGGTCGGCGCAGATATGATTGAATGTAACTTTTCCTGTCCCCAGATGGTTGGGGAAGGCCTGGGCGCGGAAATCGGTGAAAAGCCGGAGCTGGTGGCCCGTTATACAGCTGCGGTGCGTAAAGGCACAAAACTGCCTGTCCTGGCGAAGATGACCCCTAATATCAACCATATGGAAATACCGGCCAAGGCTGCCGTAGCGGCAGGGGCAGACGGTATTGCAGCCATCAACACCATTCGCAGCATCATGAATATTAATCTGGAATCCTTTATGTCAGAACCAAGGGTAAACGGCCAGAGCATCGAAGGCGGATATTCCGGTAAGGCGGTAAAGCCCATTGCCCTTCGTTTTATCAATGAGATGCGGAAAGATCCTGCGCTGGCGGATGTTCCCATCAGCGGCATGGGAGGCATTGAAAACTGGCGGGATGCCATGGAATTCCTGCTTATGGGCTGTAGCAATCTTCAGGTTACCACTGCTGTGATGCAATATGGTTACCGCATTATTGATGATTTGAAGGAAGGCCTCGGCGATTACCTGGCCCTGCGGGGATTTTCCAAAGTACAGGATGTTGTGGGCAGGGCGCTGACGTATATTGTGCCTGCAGAAAACCTTGACCGCAGCAGTATCCAGTATCCGCGTTTCGTGCGAAATGAATGTATCGGCTGCGGGCGTTGCTATATTTCCTGCTATGACGGCGGGCATCAGGCGATACAAATGGATGCAGAGGACAAGCCCGTGCTGGATGTGCATAAATGTGTCGGTTGTCATTTATGCCTGTTAGTGTGTCCCGTGCAGGCTATTGAACCGGGAAAACGGGTAATGAAAACTAAATTAAAGTAGAACAGATCAGAATTAATGTTATGTATTATTTCATGTATATATTGTCGATGCTTATTTTCGGCACCAACGGTTATTATGTAACTAATATTTCAATTGAAGGAAGCCAAATTGTTCTATTCCGAACGATAATCGGCGGTCTTCTGCTTACTGGAATGGCTGCGATACGGGGCGGATTTGACCGGATGGCCCTTCGGACGGACGCACCTTTCCTTTTGGGAGGCGGGATAGCCCTTGGGCTGAATTGGGTGGCGTTGTTTGAAGCGTATCGTCTTTTGAACGTCAGTCTTGCCACTTTAATTTATTACATAGGACCCGTGTTGTTCCTTTTGTCCACACCGTTTCTTTTCCGTGAAAAACTCAGCGGTATAAAGCTGGCGGCAGCCGGGATTGTCCTTATCGGACTTATCTGCATTAGCGGCAGTATTGTTGCAGGTGGCATGAATTTCCAAGGCCTTTTTGCGGCGGTCATGTCGGCCCTGCTTTATGCCACGCTAATAGCCTTCAATAAGCGCATTGCCCGCACCGGCGGCATGCAGACGGCGGCCATTGAACTGGACGTTGCCTTTGTTGTGGTGTTCCTTTATGTTATGATAATGACAGGCTTTCCCCATCCTCAGGCTGCCGATTTGCCGTATCTTTCTGCTATAGGCGTTATCAATACAGGCCTTGCGTACTTTTTGTATTTTTCCGGTCTTCAAAAATTGCCCGGGCATGCTGTGGCCCTGCTCAGTTATGTGGATCCGGTATCGGCGCTGGTTTTTTCTGCCATTTTGCTCCATGAAACCCTGACCCCGATACAGATGGTGGGCGCTGCGCTTATAATTGGAGGAGCCATGTTTGGGGAAAGGGCAAAGTAGTAAAATGTTTCAAAAGCAATTTTTACATATATGATGGAAACGTTATTATTTCGATTCGAAAGTCATTTGGAGGCCATCATGGATAAACCCATTTATATTATCGGGCACCAGCACCCTGATACCGATTCCGTCTGCTCAGCCATTGCCTATGCATATTTGAAGAAGCAGATGGGCTGGAACGTGGAGCCGGCCCGGGCGGGCAAGCTGAACCCGGAAACGGTTTTTGCGCTGGAGTATTTTCATATTCCGGCGCCCCGGCTCATTAACTATTTTTATCCTTCCCTGGAAGATATAAAATTGCTGCAGGCTCCGGCGGTAGGCGTACAGGCAACCCTGCGGGATGTGGGGAAACTGTTCGTGGAAAATCCCAGGCTGAAATCCGTTCCGGTGCTGGACGAAGAAGAAAATGTGGTTGGTATCATTACCGTAGGCGATCTGGCAAAACGGTATTATGAAGAGGAATCCATCAAGGAGCTGGAACACGGCTCCGCCAGTTTTGCCAATATTGTGGATACCCTGGAAGGCAGGTTGCTTTGCGGCGACATCAATAAAACCTTTTCCGGAAAAATCAAGCTGGGGGCATCCCGGGTGTCTACCATTTTGTCCGATGTGGCTCCGGGGGATATGATTATCCTTGGGGATAGGGAAGACGCCCAGAAAGAATTGCTGGGCCTTGGCCATGTGTGCCTGGTGCTGACCCGGAATACCCGGGTGTCAGAAGATATCATCCGGCTGGCGGAGGAAAAGGACGGCGTAATCATCGTAACGCCTTTTGACAGTTACCGGACTGCCCGGCTTATCAACCAGAGCATTCCCGTTTCCCTGGTGATGACGTCCCCGGTGGTCTGCTTTAACGCTACAGACCAGCTTTCCGATGTAAAGGAGAAGATTCTTTCCGCCAAGTATGTGACCTATCCTGTGCTGCGGAAAGGAAAATATATCGGCATCATCGACCGGGGCATGATGCTGGAACCGGAACGGCAGCAGGTCATTCTGGTGGATCATAACGAGCGCAGCCAGGCGGTGGAAGGCATTGAGGAAACCCAGATCCTGGAGATCATCGACCATCACCGGCTGGGAGGCCTTACCACCGGCGCGCCTATTTATATCCGGCAGGAACCGGTAGGGTCTACCGCTACGATTATCGCCAATATGATGTGGAACCTTGGGTACGGCATGCCGCCGAAGATTGCGGGCATTTTGTTTGCCGCCATGGTTTCGGATACTTTGTATTTCCGTTCTCCTACCACAACGGAAGCGGACCGGGCCGCGGCGAAACGGCTGGCGGTGCAGGCGGGCATCGAAGACCCGGAAGACTTTGCCATGCAGCTTTTGCGGGCAGGCAGCGTGCTGAACACCATGGCGCCGGCGGATATTATCCGCAATGACTTTAAGGAATTCGATTTTGGGGATGTGCGTGTGACCGTCAGCCAGATCAATATTATGGACCGGCAGCTGGCCCTGGAAAAACTGCCGAAACTGCAGGAAGCGCTGGATGCCTTCCGGCTTCGTGAAAAATATACCATGTCGTTGCTGATGGTGACGGATGTGCTGGGTGAAGCCACAGATCTTTTGGAATCCGGCAACCGGGACGGGGTGTTGGATCTGGCCTTTGGCCAGCGGGAAGAAGCAGGCTATTACCATCTGCCGGGGGTGCTGAGCCGTAAAAAGCAGGTAATCCCGCCTCTGACAGAAGCATTTAAAAAAGTAGACTGATTATGAAAACTTACATGTGTTTTGACATTGGCGGCACCGCTGTGAAATACGGTGTGGCAGATGAAAAGGGAAAACTGCTGCGGAAAGGCGAGATGCCCAATTCCATTATGCAGAAAGGTGTGGATGGTCTGCTGGAAGACCTAACTGCCGTTACGGGAGAAAATCGAAATAAATTTGATTTGCAGGGCGTCGCGGTTTCCACAGCAGGCGTGGTGGATCCGGACCGGGGTGTGATTTTGTGTGCACCAAAATATTTTCCCGGTTACCCGGGAACACCACTGAGGGAAAAACTGACAGACCGCTGCGGCCTTCCCTGCGCGGTGGAAAATGATGTGAACGCCGCCGCCCTGGGGGAATATTGGCTGGGAGCTGGACGTGGCGCAAAATCTCTTTTTTGTATTACGGTAGGAACGGGCATCGGGGGCTGCGCCATGTTGGACGGAAACGTGATTCACGGAGCGGCCTTTTTCGGCGGCGAGGCCGGCCTGCAGCGCGTTACGCCGGAACATACCTGGGAAGAAATGGCTTCTGTCTCGGCCCTGATCCGGAATGTGGCAAAGGCCAAAGGAATACCGGAAACGGAGCTGGACGGCAGAAAAATTTTTGCCATGGCCCAGGCCGGCGATGAGGCGGCGTCAGCGGCTATCGCAAAACAGATGGAGGATCTGGCGGCAGGTATTGCCAACATCTGTTACATTTTAAATCCTGAACGGATCATTATAGGCGGCGGTATCGCGGCCCAGAAAAAATATCTGCATCCTCTGTTGGACGAAGCACTGCGTAAAAGATTGTTCCCTCTGGTGTATGAAAACATGACGCTGTGTTTTGCGGAATTAAAGAATGACGCCGGGCTCCTTGGCGCGTTGTATAATTTTTTAATGCGGGGATAAGAAGTCGAATAAACTTATTTAATCCGCAATTCCATATGCATTGCAATAATTCCCTTGACAAATATACCCCCTTGGGGTATATTATTTTTGCCCAAAGAAATACCCCTCGGGGGTATAGAGGAAGGAAAAGAGAATGGAAAAAAAAGAAAAATCCTGTTGCGACTGCGTGAAGCATAAACACAGGGATGTGAACAGTAAAGAATACAAAAGCATGATCCGCCGCCTGAAACTGATTGAAGGCCAGGTGCGCGGTATCGAGAAAATGGTGGAAGAAGACCGGTACTGCATTGATATCCTGATTCAGGTCAGCGCAATCCAGAGTGCTCTGAACGCATTTAACAAAGAACTGCTGGCCCAGCATATACACGGCTGTGTGGTAGATGATATCCGTAACGGGAAGGATGAAGTGGTGGACGAGCTGGTTTCGGCGGTTCAGAAACTGATGAAATGAAAATTACTGCAGTGAGTGAAGAACGGTTCGGTTTTTTGCAGTAAAAGCGTGAAACAACCGGTGTGCGCAGTGCAGCATGTCAGTAAAAGAAAGAAGTGAAGGAAGCATTGCGCAGAAGGACAGTATGATGAAGAAAGAAAAATACATAGTAACAGGTATGACCTGCAGCGCCTGCTCCAGCCGCGTGGAAAAAGCGGTGAACAAGCTGGTGGGAATTGAAAAAGCCAGCGTCAATCTGCTGACTAATTCTATGCAGGTGGAGTATGATGAGGGAAAATTAAATGAAGAAGCCATTATCAAAGCAGTGGTGGACGCAGGCTACGGCGCGGAATTGATGGCGGAACCGGGCCATGTCGGAAATGTTTCCAGAGGCAGCGGTAGTGGCGACAAAAGGAAAAAAACGGAAGAAAACCCGGCGGTGAAGGCAGCAAGGGAAGCCATTGCGGAAATGCATAATCGGCTGATCTGGTCTCTGGTATTCCTGATACCGGTGCTGATCCTTTCCATGACGCCCATGTTCGCAAAATTTTTCGGCTTCGGGATACCGGATGTTCTGCAGCATTATTTTTACGGAACGGAGAACGCCATTTGGCTGGCCTTTACGGAATTTATCCTGGTGCTGCCCATCCTGATCGTCAATAAAAAGTTTTTCGTCAGCGGTTTCAAAAGCCTGACTATGGGCGGACCCAATATGGACAGCTTGGTGGCGGTAGGATCCGGCGCCGCGCTGGTGTATGGTATTTTTGCCATTTATCGTATCAGCTGGGGACTGACGCACGGCGATACCGCTTTGGCAGACCTGTACCGCATGAACCTGTACTTTGAATCGTCCGGCATGATCGTGACGCTGATCACCTTTGGCAAGTGGCTGGAAGCCCGGTCCAAGGGCCGAACCTCCAGCGCCATTGAAAAGCTGATGGATCTGGCGCCGAAGCAGGCAACGGTGATCCGAAACGGCGCAGAAGTTGTCATCCCTGCAGAGGAATTGGCGGAAGGCGATGAAATCGTCGTACGGCCCGGAGAAAGTATCCCTGCAGACGGAGTCATTATCAGCGGTAACACCAGCGTGGATGAAGCGGTCATTACCGGGGAAAGCATTCCGGTGGAAAAGCAGCCGGGGGACAAGGTTATCAGCGCCACCATAAATAAAACGGGGTTCATCCACTTCACAGCCCAGCGGGTTGGGGAAGACAGCACCATCAGTCAGATTATCCGGTTGGTAGATGAAGCCAGCAGCAGCAAGGCTCCTATTGCCCGTATGGCGGATAAAATTGCCGGGGTATTTGTGCCTGCGGTGATGTTGATTGCCCTGGCTACCTGTATTTTCTGGCTGCTGTGGGGGGAAAGCTTTGAATTTGCGTTCAGCTGCGCCATCAGCGTGCTGGTTATCAGCTGCCCCTGCGCTTTGGGTCTGGCCACGCCGGTGGCGATTATGGTGGGAACCGGGAAAGGCGCCGAAAACGGCATCCTGATCAAATCCGGAGAAGCCCTGGAAACGGCCCACAATTTAGATACGGTAGTGCTGGATAAAACCGGCACCATTACGGAAGGAAAGCCCCGGGTAACCGATGTGATCCTTCCTTACGGAAATGAAGAAGAAACCAATCCGGCTTTCGGGGCCCTGCTGACAGCGGCGGCCGGGCTGGAACATGGCAGCAGCCATCCTCTGGCAGGGGCCGTCATGGAATATGTTTCGGAAAAAGGGATCGTCATTCCCGAGATGCAGAACTTTACTACCCTTTTTGGCAAGGGCGTTCAGGGGGAAACAGGCGGCAGCCGTTATTATGCAGGCAATGACAAGTTGATGGAAGAAGCTGGCGTGGATCTTTCCCCGGTATCCGGTGAACTGGACAGGCTGGCAGATGAGGGCAAGACGCCCCTCCTGTTTGCGAAGAATAAGGAACTGCTGGGACTGATTGCCGTAGCGGACAGGGAAAAAGCAACAAGCCGCCAGGCCATTGCCGGATTTAAGAAGCTGGGCATCAACGTGGTGATGCTTACCGGCGACAACCGGCGTACTGCGGAAGCCATCCGCAGGCGTATGGATATTCCGGATGTGATTGCCGGCGTGTTGCCGGAGGGCAAGGAAAAAGTAATTTCTGATTTGCAGGCCCAGGGCCATAAAGTGGCCATGGTTGGCGACGGTATCAACGACGCGCCGGCCCTGGCACGGGCGGACGTAGGCATTGCCATAGGCGCGGGGACGGACGTAGCCATTGAAAGTGCCGATATCGTGCTGATGAAAAGCGACCTTTTGGATGCAGTGGATGCAGTTCGTCTCAGCAAAGATGTGATCAAAAAGATCAAAGAAGGGTTGTTCTGGGCTTTCTTTTATAACGTGGTGTGTATTCCGGTAGCGGCCGGGGCGCTGGCTCACTGGGGCATTCATCTGAATCCCATGTTTGGCGCGGCGGCTATGAGCCTGAGCTCTGTTTCCGTAGTAACCAATGCGTTGCGGCTGAAAGGCTTTAAGCCTACCGAAACGGAAGGACCCAGGGAAGAAACGCAAACGGTCTCCGTCCGGCTTAGCAGTTTACACTTGGTTGATGCGGCGGAAAATGATTTCGCCGGCAATAATAAAAATGAAATTACAGGAGGACTTACTATGGAAAAAATTTTAAAAGTAGAAGGTATGATGTGCGCTCACTGCCAGAAACATGTTCACGATGCGCTGGCAAAAATGGACGGGGTCACCGCCGTTGACGTAAATCTGGAAGCAAAGACCGCGACGGTGCAGGAAACCCGTGATATCCCGGTGGCGGAATTTGAAAAAGTGATTGCCGACGCAGGGTATGAACTTGTAAAATAAAACCGTAAATTGGTTCCTTAAGTTTGTAAAAACGGATATCAAAAAATAAAAAACTCCGGCAGGTGTATCTTTGAAAATACATCTGCCGGAGTTCGTTTTTATTCATTATTGTCATCATCATTATTAAACTGGTCTATCATATCCATCATTTCGCTTTCGCCGTAATAACGGGAAATGATCTGCATCCTGCGATGCAGGTTCAGCTTTGCGAGAATATTGCTGATGTGTGTTTTTACCGTAGTTTCGCTGATAAACAGTTCTTTTCCAATTTGTTTGTTGGAAAGTCCTTTGCACAGAAGCCGTATGATGTCATATTCCCGCAAGCTGATGTGATCTTCGCGCATACGGACGGGCAAAAGGTTTTCTTTCTTGGACGCTGTATCGTCAGTGATGAACAGGCTCATGTTTAGCAGGCGCAGGGTACTGTCCAGCAACAGCATAATTTCTTCAACTTTTTCCTTGCTGTAACTGATAATATGAAACCGTTCTTTCAGATATTCGGGAATCAGACTGTTATCTGTTGTCAGGCCGCCCACAGCGGCAAAGGCTGTCAGATGGTTGTTTAAAAAAACAGGAACATACATGCATGTAATGCCAAAAGGACAGACATGGGTAAATGGTTTTCCCTGCAGCATCATTTCTATGTCGTTCTGAAAATTTTCCTGGCAGCGAAGCAAGTGTTCTTTTTCGATTGTAAAGCAGAAAAGGTTGTTTTTGGAACCTACTGTCAACGGTTGTCCGTCCAAATCCAAAAAGATCATGCTTACTCCGTATGTTTTGGCAAAATTATCCTGAAATGTCTGCAACTTATCTTTTCCGACAAACTGGAGCCACTGTCTGATCCATTTTCTTTGTTTCTTCATGATTCACCCTCGTTAATACGGCGCATTTTTTCTCGTAACTGGCATAATCCGTTTTCAGTAAACAGAATCAAAAGTATCTTTTTTATAACTCCTCGCTGCCTGTAAAACATGCGATTCAATATATCGGTAGTATAAGAATTTGCCGCTGATTTAACAATACATAATGGGAGTGAAATATAGATTGAAAATTTGATATACGATGGAGTCGTTACCTAAAAAATATACTAAAGTCTGAAAAATACAAAAAAATAAGAAACCTAATCCTAAAACATACATCCATACGCAATTGGTTGTAGCTGTTAGTTGTATTCCTCCTTTTTTTCCTGTTTTCGGCGAATGTAGAAATAAAACAGAATGTGATACATTGACAGTGCAACTGTGAGACGCAGATATTCTGTGGGACTCATTTGAAAGGAGGAGTTTTTATGGCTCAGTCCACTAAGTGTTTGATTCTTCTTGCGGTAATTGCCTTGTTTTTCATTACCGAAATCATTCCTCTGGCAATTACGGCGACCGCCGGCGCTATCGCCTGCGGGTTGCTGGGATTTATTCCCACAAAACAGGTTTTCAGCGGCCTGTCGAATTCCACTGTAGTATTGTTTGCCGGCATGTTCATCGTCGGCGCGGCCATGTTCTATACCGGCCTGGCCCAGAAGATTGGCGAATCCGTTGTAAAGATTACCGGTAACGGTGAAAACAGCCTGATGATCGGTCTGTTCCTGGTTGGCGCAGGTCTTTCTTCCGTACTGTCCAATACCGGTACCGCGGCCTGCCTGCTGCCTGTTGCATTAGGCGTATGCGCGGCTGCCAAGATTCCGGCTTCCCGGGAACTGATGCCTCTGGCATTTGCCTGCGGCGTTGGCGGTATCATCACCCTGGTAGGCACGCCTCCTAACATTATTGCAGCCGGCGCGCTGGGTGCAGCAGGGTTCCAGCCTTTCGGATTCTTTGAATTCGCAAAGATCGGTATTCCTCTGACCATTGCGGCATTGCTGTACATGATGTTCCTTGGCAAATACCTGCTGCCGAAAAAGGAACTGGATGCGGATCAGGAAATCGAACAGGAAATCGAAGCAAACCAGACTTCCACCACCAAGATGGTTATTTCCGGTGTGATCCTGTTAGTTGTAGTACTGGTTATGGCATTGGGCATTAAAGGTATCTCTCTGGAAATGGCCGCTATTACCGGTGCGCTGGTATGCGTTCTGACCGGCTGCCTGACAGAAAAACAGGCCTATGCATCCATCGACTGGGTAACCATTTTCCTGTTCGCAGGTATGATGCCTGTATCCACCGCGCTGGATAAAACCGGCGCAGGCAAAGTTATCGCAGAATGGGCTGTGGGCCTCATGGGCGGTTCCCCGTCCCCGATGGTGGTTACCATCGTACTGTTCATCCTGTCCTGCGGTCTGACCCAGTTCATGTCCAACACGGCGTCTGCCGCGCTGCTGTGCCCCATCGGCATCGCCATTTCCAAACAGCTTGGCGCATCTCCCCATGCAGTACTGATGGCAATTGCAGTTGCAGCATCCTGTGCATTTGCAACGCCTGTTGGCACGCCTCCGAACACCCTGGTATTAGGGCCTGGCGGATATAAGTTCATGGATTACGTGAAGTGCGGCACCGGTCTGGTAATCGTATGCTTCATCGTATCTGTAATCCTGATTCCTATGTTCTGGCCTTTCTTCCCCGGCTGATATGCAGGGAAATGTTTTAACGTTTTAAATTCCGGCCGCCGTGTCTCACAGGCGGCGGCCGGTTTTAATGGATTTGCCTGCCGGACGGAAAAAAATCCTCCTCGTGGTTTGGCAAAGACTCTTAAAAAGTTTTACAGTTGCTTTTCAAAAGGTATTTCGGATGGAAATACCTGAGTTTTAGCAAGTAATTATCCCATTGTCTTTATTAATTTCAAAAAACTACTTTAAGAAACGAGGACGTAATTATGGATGCACTTATCGTATCGTTGCAGTCCGTTTGGGCTGACTCCGGTTTTCAGGGTATGACCGGCGGCAACGTGATCATGCTGATCGTCGGCTGCATTCTGTTGTACCTGGCTATCGGCAAAGGTTTTGAACCGTTGCTGCTGGCAAACATTGCCTTCGGCTGCCTGCTGGGCAATATCCCCAAGACCGGCTTTACCACTGATCCTGGCGTTATGCAGGTTATTCTGTACGGTATCAACAACGAAGTTTTCCCGCCGCTGATCTTCTTAGGCGTTGGCGCCATGACCGACTTCGGCCCCCTGATCGCCAATCCCAAGACCCTGCTGCTGGGTGCTGCCGCACAGGGCGGCGTGTTCATCGCCCTGATCGGCGCCATGGTATTAGGCTTTGACCTGCGGGAAGCAGCTGCCATCGGTATCATCGGTGGTGCTGACGGCCCTACCGCTATTTACCTGACCATGAAAATGG
>ODAI012498780.1_pt1 | contig 12595 bp, 8 predicted proteins | sample 1539321 | NCBI WGS metagenome assembly ODAI01 (sample SAMN02144231, study PRJEB22623) | gut metagenome | biome: sheep rumen | host: Ovis aries | place: New Zealand
GGCTACAAGATCGCTCAGAGACTCGGCGGCTTCGAGGCTTACGGTCCTATCCTCCAGGGTCTGAACGCTCCTATCAATGCCCTCTCAAGAGGCTGTACTGCTGACGAAGTTTACAAGATGGCTATCATCACTGCTGGTATGGCTTGATCGTAAAAAACGAAATATAATAAAAGTCCGCTGGAATCTTCCGGCGGACATTTTTTTGCCCGCTTCAAGATAAACTCAAAGCGGGCAAAATACAGCGTATTAAATTTTAAATGCTGCAGCGTTTGTTAAAATGCAGGCAGATCACTTTATACCTAAGCGGCTCTTGAACTCGCTTACATAATTGCCTTTAACTGCATTCTTGAGATTAGAATTGCAGTTCTTGAATGCCGCAGTGCTGCTGTTTTTTGAAATACGACGATTATTATAAATGTAATTGATCTTTGTGCAATTAGCAAAAGCCTCAGACTGAATAGTAAGTTCAGCACCTGGTCCTGCAAAATTCATTTCTGCGATATTAGTATTATTGAAAGCATTTGCTCCTATAGTTGTTGTTGTCGGAGCAATATATATCTTTGTAAGATTAGTATTCATAAATGCCTCATTACCAATTGTTTCAAGGCTGCTGACAGGCTGACGATTTTCTACAGTATATGAAACCATTTCCATTCCAGAGTCCTTGAAAGCCTGATTGCCGATAGTTTTTAAGGTCTTAGGAAGCTTTATTTCCTTAAGCTTTGTACAACCCTGAAATGCATTAGCGCCGATCTCCTCAAGCTCTGAATATGCGGAAAAAGTAATCTTTGTAAGAGCTGCGCCCATGCCATTCGGTGTTCCGTTCTTATCCTTGAAAGCACCGTTGCCGATACGAATAACCTTATACTCAACATTGTTGATCTTAACCCTTGCAGGGATCTTTATGCGAGAATCTGCAACGTCGATCCTGTATACCTCAACACCGCCGGGGCACTTCTTATAATCAACGTGAGCACCGGAATAAACACCAGTATCGTAAACGCCGTTATAGTAGGAAAGGTTAGGGATAAAATCATCAGGGATATCTTCGCAAGAATTAGGGATATAGTAAGCTGAAGCTGTAATGCTTGTTGCGGTGGGAACATTAGCAAAAGATGCTACTGTGGGAACTGCGCACATAAATGATGCTGCTGCAGCTGCTACGATTGTTTTAACAGTTTTTTTCATATTCTTATCTCCTTTTGTTAATAAAATTATATTGCGTTTTTTAGAGCGAATAAATAGTACGATATTTTCCATTCAACACAGAGGCGCCTCTGTGTTGATCACGAGCGTAAAGCCTTCCGGACAGCTTCACGACGCTTCCATGATCGATAAGTCTTAGCTCACCTGATCCGATACCGTCGTTCGCTCTACAGTCAATATTTTAGCATAAGCATCTGATAATGTCAATACAGTTTCATTAATTTTGTAGCATTATGACATAAATCGAACAAAATTTCTTTTTAAAATCGTCGTTTTCACATTCAGATTTTTTGTTACACTCCATGAGTTCCGGTGAACCCGAAAAAAGTTCTTTTTAAGACTATATTGCATAAAAGTCTATTTTAAGCTATAATTATATTGCTTTAAAAAACTTACTAAAAAAATCTGTCAGATAAAATAAGTAAAATAAATAAAATTTCTTCTTACAGCTTGAAAAATCTTTCCTGATATGGTATAATATACATGTTATGTCCCAATAGCTCAGTAGGATAGAGCGACTGCCTCCTAAGCAGTAGGCCGGAGGTTCGACTCCTCTTTGGGACGCCATTCGGCAGACAGCCGTACACATCTTTGCGTTCCGTGATCAGCGGAACGCATTTTTCTTTCTGTTGACCAGAATCTTTTCCATAGTCCCCATATTCTCAGGCGGTTGAAATAGTCTCTAAAACGCAAGCAGGCAGATACCTCATTGAAGTATCTGCCTGCTTTTTATAGCTTGCCGCTAAAGTTTAATTTGAAAGATCATATCATTCTGCTGTACTGCCTTCAGACTTTAAAAGCGCATCAGCGCAGTTCAGAGCCGGAAAACAGTCTCTGCGGTCACAGACGGCTTTTATTTCTTTGCAGAAGGAGTTCCGCCGCCGTGGCATTTTCCATGCATTGCACAGTTCTGACAACCGTGTCCGCAGGATGACCTGCCAGCTTTTTTATCTCTTATAAGGGTGAAGATTATGAGTGCCACAACTGCGATCAGAACGATCAGAACAAATATCCAACCCATATATTAACACTCCTTTATAAAGCGCAAGCCCTCCTCAGGAGAGCCTGCTTTTTTATTTACTTAGTTACCTTTACCTTCTGTGTAAGCTTTGTAGACTCCTTATAAGGTCTTACAAGGAAGTATACAGCAGCAGCAAGAAGTGCGAATGCGAGAACAGCTCCGAGGTAGTCGATTCCGCTTGCATCGCCTGTGAAGAGCTGACCAAGCTGATTGATAACAAATGCTACAAGATAAGCAAATCCACACTGATATGCAATAGCGAACCATGTCCACTTTCTGTTGTTCATCTCACGCTTGATAGCTCCGATAGCTGCAAAGCAAGGTGCGCAGAGGAGGTTGAATGCGAGGAATGAATAGCCTGCTACCTTTGTGAACTTAGCTGCCATTGTTGCATATACTGATGCTTCACCTGCACCGTAGAGGATACCCATTGTACCAACAATGTTCTCCTTAGCTACAAGTCCTGTTACAGATGCAACAGCTGCCTGCCAGTTGCCCCAGCCAAGAGGTGTGAATATCCATGCGATTCCCTTACCGATCGCTGCGAGGATAGAACTGTCGAGCTCATCCTCCTCAAGCATTCTGAAGTCTCCGTCTACTGTTCCGAAGAAGCTGAGGAACCATACAACGATAGTTGAAAGAAGGATGATAGTACCAGCCTTCTTGATGAAGGACCAGCCACGCTCCCACATTGAACGGAGAACGTTTCCGAGTGTAGGCATATGGTATGCAGGAAGCTCCATAACAAAGGGAGCGGGATCTCCTGCGAACATCTTTGTCTTCTTGAGGATGATACCTGAGATGATGATAGCTGCCATTCCCAGGAAGTATGAAGATACTGCTACCCATGCAGAACCGCCGAAGATAGCACCTGCGATCATTGCAATGAAAGGTGTCTTAGCGCCGCAGGGAATGAATGTTGTCGTCATGATCGTCATACGGCGGTCACGCTCGTTTTCGATCGTACGGGATGCCATAACTCCGGGGATACCGCATCCTGTTCCGATGAGGATCGGGATGAAGGACTTACCGGAAAGACCAAATCTGCGGAAGATCCTGTCAAGAACGAAGGCTACTCGAGCCATATATCCGCAGGACTCAATGATAGCAAGGAGAAGGAAGAGTACCAGCATCTGAGGAACGAATCCGAGAACTGCACCAACACCGGCTACGATACCGTCAATGATAAGGCCGTGGAGCCAGTCAGGACAATTGTCGCCCAGTGCCTTCTCGATGAGCACAGGGATACCGGGTACCCATGTACCATAGTTAGCAGGGTCAACTCCGCCGTCATATTCCTTGAAGAGACCTACTGCCTCCTCAGCATCTGCGATAGAAGCAACTTCATCTGTTACTTCAAGTGTCTCCTCATCCTCGACCTCATAGCCGAATTCAAGAGACTTATCTGTGTAATTTGCAAGGAGTGCATTGAGCTCTGTTTCAGCAACAGCAGCATCAAAATCTTCTGCCTCTGTATCCATTGCAGCTTCGGCAGCTTCTATATCAAGGCCGTCCTCATCTGCCTGTGCAAGGAAGCCTTCGAGGATAGCGTCTGTATCGCCGTACTTCTCCACAGCTTCCTCTGTCTCACTTGTACCTCTTCCGAGGAGGTGCCAGCCGTCTCCGAAGAAGCCGTCATTAGCCCAGTCTGTTGCTGCTGCACCGACTGTTACCATTGATATGTAGTATACAAGGAACATTACAACTGCGAAGATAGGAAGTCCCAGCCAGCGGTTTGTAACTACCTTATCGATCTTGTCTGATGTTGTAAGGCCGCCCTTATTCTTCTTTTTAAGGCAGCTGCCTATCATCTTTGAGATATAGTTGTATCTCTCATTTGTGATGATCGACTCAGCATCATCGTCCATTTCCTTCTCAACAGCCTGAATGTCTGTCTCGATATGCTTGGAAACGTTTTCCGGAAGCTTGAGCTGCTCAAGAGCCTTTTCATCACGCTCGAAGATCTTTATTGCATACCAGCGCTGCATTTCCTCAGGCATATCGTGAAGAGCAGCCTCCTCGATATGAGCGAGAGCGTGTTCAACAGGGCCAGAGAAGCTGTGCTGCGGGATAGTTTTTCCGTTCTTTGCAGCCTCTATAGCAGCCTCGGCAGCCTCAGTGATACCGTCGCCCTTAAGTGCGGATATCTCTACTGCCTTACAGCCTATGTTCTTTGCAAGAGCAGCAATATCTATCTTATCTCCGTTTTTCTTTACGATGTCCATCATATTTACAGCAAGGACTACCGGGATGCCAAGCTCAGTGAGCTGAGTTGTAAGATAGAGGTTTCTTTCAAGGTTTGTTCCGTCAATGATATTGAGGATAGCGTCGGGACGCTCGCCTATAAGATAATTTCTCGCAACTACCTCTTCGAGAGTGTAGGGAGAAAGCGAATAGATACCGGGAAGGTCTGTGATTATAACATCACTGTGTTTTTTCAGCTTACCCTCTTTTTTCTCAACAGTAACACCCGGCCAGTTTCCTACGAACTGGTTTGAACCTGTAAGAGCATTGAAGAGAGTAGTCTTGCCGCAGTTAGGATTTCCTGCGAGAGCAATTCTGATACTCATTTGAATATTCCTCACTTTCTGATATTGTTATGCCAATAAAACTGAGTTAGAAATATCTAACCTAAGAACAAAAATTATTCGACTTCTACCATTTCAGCGTCTGCTTTACGGATAGAAAGCTCGTAGCCTCTTACAGTAACTTCGATAGGGTCGCCAAGAGGTGCGACCTTGCGTACTGTGACCTGTGTGCCCTTGGTAAGGCCCATATCCATGATACGGCGCTTTACAGCTCCTTCGCCGGTGAGTTTCTTTACTTTTACTGTGCTGCCGATACCGACTTCTCTAAGATTCATACCTACTCCTCCTCAGATCATTATTTTTACAGCCATTTCACGGCTTATAGCGACTCTTGCCTCTTTGACATTGACGATAAGATTTCCGTCGACTGTATTCACAACGGTAACGTTTCCTCCGGCAACGAACCCAAGATTTTCAAGATGCTTCTTGACCTCAGGTGAGCCGCCGATCTTTACGATAGTGTGCTGTTCTCCCACCCCTGCTAATGTCAACGGTATCATAATGTCCTCCTTTTCGGCAAAGCCGATAAATCGAAATTTATTAGCTCTCGCTAACCACTCTATATTATACAATGCTAACAATCCGATGTCAACCATATATGGACAAATCCGGCCAACTTTGTATAAATGACAACTGGGTTAGACAAATCTAACGAAAAATATGTAAAATCTGCCGGTATGCCCTTCTTCATGTTATGAAAAATTTTTTCTGAAACAGCGAGAGTTTTCAGCTGGTAATACGTCTAAATTTATGACATTTTCAGACTTTACATTTATGCCCGGGCACTGTATAATTAAATTACATTAATATTTTTAAGGAGTTTGGTTTTATGGATATCGTATTCTCGATCGGCTTTCCTCTTCTGTTCTTTGTTATATCTTATCTGATATCAGACAGCAGGCTATCTGATAAAAAGGAGAAGTCCGGAGAACGCAGGAAACTGCTGAATGACCTCGTGATCATCTTCTCTGAAGAGGCAGGTTTTTTCCTCTTTCTTACAATAATTATCAGAGCCTTTATGTTCAGAGACAAAAACAGTCTTCCTCCGATCGCAGTTTTGTTTGCAAGTGCCCTGCCCTTTGCAGCATTTCTTATGCGCCGTCTGACAAAGCACTCCCGCACCGCTCTCTTCCTTAAAAGATCTGCGGCAGCTGTTCTTGCAATATTTGCAGCTGAGATCATCGTCTTCAACTTCAAGAGCTTTGACAAAAAGCCTCAGAGTACTTATATCGACCTCAGCTCCGTAACAACTCAGGATGGTTCGGAGTTCAGCGGAGAAGATATCGTTATCAGCGGAAACTCCACCCTGACATTTGAAAAACTCCCCGATTACACCCGTGCTCTTATAGTCGAGCAGGAGCGTGAGATACCGGAAAGCAAATATATATCCCCGTTTATGGTTCTTATAGGTGTAAATGATGACAACGCTTCCACCTATTTCGAGACTATGAGACAGAGAATGATATCCTCCGAGGAGTCTTCTTTTGCCATGTCATTCACTCCATATAAGAACATCCACGGAGTTATCCTCAGCTTCAGCGATATCGGCACTCCGATAAAAATACACTCCATCAGGGCAGTAAGCTCTGTACCGTTCAGCTTCTCATATATCAGATTCTTTATCCTTTCCGGCATTGCCCTCATTATCTGCATGGTATTGTCCTACAATCTATGGAAAGTGACCTATCAGCGCAGAAAGCTATCCCACAGACTTGCTGTGGGCGGAATGGTGCTCCTGTGTATGCTTTCAACTACGATGTTCATAAGACCTCACGAGAAAGCTTATGAATTCGACACACAGAATGTCTCCGGAGATGACCCCTATGCAGCTACACTCGATGCCTTCAACAAGGGACAGCTCTATCTGGATATCGAGCCTTCCCAGGAGCTTATGGATATGGACGACCCGTATGACCGTCCTGCAAGAGATGAACAGAGTGTGCCGTACATATGGGATATGGCTTACTATAAAGGACATTATTACTCCTACTTCGGAGTTGCTCCTGTGCTACTTTTCTACGCTCCGTACTACAAGCTGACCGGGAAAATGCCCACTACCGGAATGGCTCAGCCTATATTCGGTCTGCTGGCAGTATTCTCTATCTGCATGACAATTCTTGCCGCAGTAAAGCGTTATGTCCCAAGACCTAATCTGCTTCTGCTGATGGGACTTATGCCGGCTTCAATATGTGTATCAGGAATATTCTATGCACTGAATTACTCTAATAAATATGTGCTCCCCACTATATGCGGACTCGCCTTCCTGTTCACAACTCTTTGGACCGGTCTCAGCGCCTGCTCCTGCAAGAGAAAAAAGCTCAGGATAGCCCTGCTTATTATCAGCGGCCTCTCCCTCGCACTTTGTACAGCTTCAAGGCCAAGCTTTGCATTCTCATCAGTTGTCCTTATACCGTTATTCATAGGGATACTAAGAAATAAAGACTTCAGGCTCAGCTACAGAATTGCTCAGGCCGCTGCATTTACCGTCCCGCTGTTTATCGGCGGATGCGCTATAATGTGGTACAATAACGCAAGATTCGGTTCACCATTTGACTTCGGGGCCGCATATCAGCTGACAGTAAGCAATGTCAATGCAAATCACCTCCATATCGCAGGATTTGCTCCTATGCTCTATCATTTCGTTTTCCTCAGGCCCCGTGTAAGAGGATTCTTCCCCTTCTTTGAACCGAATTACTGTAATATCTACAACTACGGCAGAAGCGTTTATGCTTCGGAATCTGTGGGTATACTGACCTATCCGCTGTTTGCACTGGGAGCTGCAATGCTGCCTGCCGCATTACGGAGACGCAGACGCAATTCTGCACTCTCCTCCAGAAACAGAGCCCGTAATCTGTTCATTGCCGCCTGCTTGATAGTTCCATTCATTATCGGCTGGCAGAGCTACTGCCTGGGCGGTGTAAATCAGCGCTATATCTTCGACATGACTCCCCTCCTCATTATCGGTGCAGCTGTCTGCATCCTCCGGGGAAATGCCTCAGCATCAAAGAACTCGCTCCGCTATATAATATCGCACTCTTGTCTGGCTGCAACATTTATAGTATGGGGACTTATGGCTGCTACCGACAGGAGCGGCAACCTCATAGCACATTATCCTGCAATAAATGACATATGCGAAGACCTGCTGATGTTCTGGCTCTGAGCAATAAAATCCAATAAATCACAACGGAAAGCTGCATGGACTGCCATGCGGCTTTTCTTATTTTCCATGCTTCGTTCCGACATATATCGCACCGGATAAATGCTACAATAAAACGTAGAATATATATAAAGGTGATGACAATGGAAAGGATCAAAAAACAAATCATACACTCATCTATGCTGTCTGCCGCAGGTATCCTGCTGTCTGCGGTATTCGGGTATCTGCTTTCAGGAACAAAGGTAGCAGGCGTGGCCTCCTTTGCAGATATATCTCTCTGCGGCGGTCTCAGCCTGCCCCATTCTGCGGCAGTTCTCACCGGCAGCCTCATAAACTGTATCACACACCGTACCGTCGGGCGCAATATCGTGAAAATTTCATCAATGCTTATGATAACTGCTGCCAAAATGTTCATTGAGCCTGTAAGCAGTCCAAAAGCCTGCGGAATCTCCACATCGGCCTCAGTGATCGTGTCCGGGGCAGCGGTATCCGCACTTATAGGTGAACTGCCCTATAAGCTCATGTTCTATGCGTTCTACGGCGCTGTTTCCGGAGCGGCTGCCTTCTCCGCAGCTATGATCGCTGACAGCCTCCGGAGCAGAAAAGCTGTGGATATGACATCTCCCTGCGGCTGTGCATACGCAATAGTGTATACACTCACGATTTCAGCCCTTTGCTCCCTGAATACTCCCGGTCTGAATATCGGGCTTATCGCAGGTACAGCTGTTACACTTGCAGGTGCGTATTTTTACCGCAGCAGCGGCGGAGTGCTTTGCGGGGCACTGACTACCTGCGGCGCCTTTCTGTCCTCAGCATCATGCGGAATGACAGTAGTGCTGCTTCCTGCCGCCGGCCTTATCACAGGGTATATGTATCAGAAAAAACCGGCTGCCGCTGCCGGAATTTTCTTCGGCCTCAGCATGATGCTTATGGTGCTCACAGGAATGGATATGAACACTGTCAGCGCTATGGCAGACCTGTTATGCGGCACCGGGATATTCCTTATGGCCGCCCCTTACTACTCGGATAAGTGGGTGATAGTCTCGGATGAGGACGAAACTGCTATGCCGGAGATTATCAGCTCACGCATGAGCTTTCTTTCAGACTCGATAGGTGCAGTCCGGCTTGAATCTGAGCGTATCGCAAAGATGTTTTCCGAAAAGGACAGCCGTGAGGAAGTAGTAGTCAGGAATTCAGAAGAGGTCTGCAAAAGATGCTGCCGGAGGCTTGCCTGCTGGAAAAATGAACACGATAATACCGTCCGTGGATTCAGAAAGCTTGCCTGCCAGGGAGAATTCTCAGCAGAGGAATTCCCCTTTGAGCTCAGCAGCTGCCTGAGAAAAGATGCACTTAAAGAAAGCTTCCGCAAAAGTGCCGGTGAGAGGACTGCTATGAAGCTGCTCAGCATGAGGTACGCCGAGAGCCGCCGTCTGCTTTCCGAGCAGCTGAAAATCACGGAGGAGATGATAAGCTCCGCAGGCGAGCGTCTGGATGTCAGATACTCCGCCGCCGTCAGCCGTACCATAAGGGAAAAGCTGGCGAAATTCGGGATATCTCCAACAAATGTCATAGCCTATTACAACTCCGGGAACCGGCTCCTTGCCGAGCTGTATTTTCCTGTGAGATCAGCTCCGGAAAGCCTTAGCAGGATCTGTGACCTGGTCTCAGATGAGCTCCGCATCCCTCTCGATGCGGCTCCGCCTGTACACTCCGGCCGGGAAATAAGGATAAGACTTTTTGAAAAGCCGGCCTACTCCATACAGGTCTGCGGCGCTGCGACCTGTGCAGGCGGTGCAAAAGAAAGCGGCGATACCTCAATGACCTTCTCCGACGGCACCGGTGCCGCCTATGTCATACTCTCTGACGGTATGGGCAGCGGCAGAAATGCTGCTGTTGAATCAAAGCTTGTGGTCAGGATGTTCCGTAAGCTTATCACCTGCGGGGCAGACTATAACTCCGCTATCCGTCTTATAAATTCAATAATGGTCACAAAGTCCGGTGAGGAGTCCTTTGCCACTCTTGACGCTGTCAGGATAGATCTTGATAACTGCGGCCTTACGGTAATAAAATCCGGTGCAGCTGCCACTCTTATCAGGCACAGGGGAAATGTCATCCGCATATCACAGTCCACATTCCCCATCGGCATTTATGAGCAGTCCGAGACCTTCTCCAAAAGCTTCAGCCTCGATGAAGGAGATATGATAATCATGTTCTCCGACGGCATAAATGAGAACGAATACCGCTTTATCCGGGAGCTTCTGCTAAGCGAAAACGACCTGAAACATATGGTCAGCGAGATCTGCCGGAAAGCTCAGGTATTCACCCCCGGCGAGAAAAGCGACGATGTGACTGTGATCGGTATCTCAGTTACCCGCAGCTGACTAATTATTAAGTACATTTAAACAATCAGCAGAAAGTTTACAATTAACAAATATGTCAAATTGCACGAAATAATACTGCCATAATTAGCATAACGACTGAAATTTTACCACAATTCGCAAAAAAGCTTGAATAAAACCGCCATTTCTGATAAAATGATAGTAGCAAAGGAGGCTAAATTATGTCAGTTAATACAAAATCAAATCCAAATGACTTTCCTCTGTATCTGTTCTATCAGGGAAAAAACTACGAAGCCTATAAGTTTTTCGGCGTTCACTCAAAGAAAAAGGGCAGAGGCCGCAGCTATACCTTCAGAGTTTGGGCTCCTAATGCTGTCAGTGTTTCAGTAGTCGGCGATTTCAACGGCTGGGACAGGTCTGTGAATCCTATGACATCTATCGCAGATGGTGTCTGGGAGGCAGATATCTCAAAGCTGAAACAATTCGACGCTTATAAATACAGCATCGAAACAAAGGATGGACGAATTATTCTGAAGGCCGACCCCTATGCTTCTCATTTTGAGACCCGTCCGGGCACCGCTTCCAAGATCTACGAAAGCAGCTTTGAATGGACAGATCAGAGCTGGTTCAAGGAAAAAAATAACAAAAGCATCTACAACAGCCCCGTGAACATCTATGAGGTACACCTCAGTTCATGGAAACAGCACGAGGGAGAAGTCTTCCTCGATTATGTCACCTTCGCAAAAGAAATAATCCCTTATCTGAAAAAAATGTCCTATACCCACGTTGAGTTCATGCCCCTTACAGAGTATCCCTACGATGGATCATGGGGCTATCAGGTCACAGGCTACTTCGCCCCGACTTCACGCTACGGAACTCCGGATGATCTCAGAAAGATGATCGATATGTTCCATGAAGCCGGCATCGGTGTGATCCTCGACTGGGTACCTGCTCATTTTCCGAAGGATGAGGCCGGTCTGTATGAGTTCGACGGCACCTGCTGCTATGAATACACCGATGACCGCAAAAAAGAACACAAGGCCTGGGGCACCCATGTTTTCGATTACGGCAAGGCTGAGGTATGCTCCTTCCTCATCTCCAGCGCCAACTACTGGTTCGATGAGTTCCATGTGGACGGTCTCCGTGTGGACGCTGTAGCTTCAATGCTCTATCTGGACTACGACAGACGTGACGGTGAATGGGCTGCTAATATTTACGGCGGCAATGAGAACCTTGAGGCAGTTGAATTCCTCAAGCACCTCAATGAAGCTGTATTCTCAAAACATCCCGATGCACTTATGATCGCTGAGGAGTCGACCGCATGGCCCCTGGTCACCAAGCCCACCGATATCGGCGGCCTGGGCTTCAATTTCAAGTGGAATATGGGCTGGATGAACGATATGCTCAGCTATATGTCCCTTGATCCGATCTACCGTGCTTTCAACCACGACAAGCTCACTTTTTCATTCTTCTATGCATTCTCCGAGAACTATATCCTGCCTATCTCACATGATGAGGTAGTACACGGAAAGTGCTCGATGATAAATAAAATGCCCGGTGAGTACGATCAGAAGTTCGCTTCATACCGTGCTTTCCTTGCATATATGATGGCTCACCCCGGAAAGAAGCTCCTCTTTATGGGTCAGGAATTCGGCCAGATGAAGGAATGGGACTACAAGTCCCAGCTTGACTGGAACCTCATGGATTTCGATGCCCATAAGAACCTGCTGAAATTCTCGGAAAAGCTCAATAAGTTCTATATCGATAATCCTCCGTTCTGGCAGAACGACGACTCCTGGGACGGCTTCAGCTGGATATCCAATGACGACTATAAGCAGAGCGTTATCGCCTTCAGACGTATCGACGATAACGGCGATGAGCTTATAGCAGTCTGCAACTTCGTCCCCGTTGAAAGAAGAGATTACCGTATAGGCGTTCCCTTCAAGGGAAAATATAAACTCGTTTTCAACACCGATGCCGCTGAATTCGGCGGTTCAGGTATTACAGAAAAATCTTTCAAGTCAGACAGTATTGGTATGCACGGCTTCGATGACAGCATATCAATGACCCTCGCTCCCCTCTCAGTTATCTATCTGAAATACTCTCCCGTCAAGAAGAGAGCGCCCAGGACTGATGACAAACCAGCGGCAGAGAAGCCAAAAAGGACAAGACGCTCTGCAGGATCTGACAAATAATCATTTTTTCACTATAGGAGGAATAGTATGTACACTAAAAAAAGAGTAGTTGCAATGCTTCTCGCAGGCGGTCAGGGCAGCCGTCTTTA
>ODAI013212062.1_pt1 | contig 12595 bp, 9 predicted proteins | sample 1539321 | NCBI WGS metagenome assembly ODAI01 (sample SAMN02144231, study PRJEB22623) | gut metagenome | biome: sheep rumen | host: Ovis aries | place: New Zealand
ACTTGGATGTGGCCGGCAAGATTACCTGTCACAACGAAATTGAAGTGACCGCCCTCAACGCAGATGCCATCAAAGCAAAAGACCTCAACCTTGAATTGCCAAATGCAGCAGACTACGTGTTTGACGACAACTACAACTTGAAGTCGCTGAAAGAAGTTGAAACTTATGTAAAAGCAAACAAGCACCTGCCAGGCGTACCTTCAGCCTCAGAAATTGCAGAAAACGGTTTGAGCGTCTCACAAATGAGCAACATTCTGCTTGAAAAGGTGGAAGAATTGACCCTGCACCTGATTCAGTTGGAAAAAGAAAACCAGAATTTAAAAGAAAAGGTAGAAGAACTTAACAAACTTGTGAAATAATCATGAAAAAGATACTAATAAGCTTTTCTGTATTATTTTCCCTGACCGCATCGGCCCAGAACAAGTTTCTATCCTTCACAGACGGTTATGTAAACACTGCAGATTTCGAGGTCAACAAGACCATATCGGAAAGCAGTTCCTACATAGACGTCACCTATACCTTTGAAGGAGGAACCATCCACAATGTGAAGGGAAATAATAAGACCTACCAAGCTATTTCCATGCCGAATGCACTGACATCGGCACAGCGCGGCAATCCGGAACTGCCCTACTTTGAAGACGTCTTTGCCATTGGCTCGTTGTCGAACGTGAAGGTATCAGTAGTTTCCTCTGAATATAAAGACATCGCAAACGTCTACGTTTGCCCTTCTTTGGGAGAAAACATTACAGGATCCAATGTAGATTTTCCGAAGGAAAACCAAGTCTACACTACAAACAAGTTCTTCCCTTCAACGATAACATCACTTGAAGGAAAAGAAACATTCCGTAGTGTACCTCTGGCAACGGTTAGAATTAATCCGGTCCAGTTCAATCCGGTCACCAAGAAGCTCCGTTGCTACAAACGTGTGACCTATAGACTTCAGTTCACCAGCGGCAAAACGAACCTCAATCTTCCAAACACCATCAAGGAAGTCTTGAAGTCGAAGGTGTCTAATCCGGATTGTATCGACAAACATTCGACGTCTTCACTGAAGGCAGCCACAGCGGTAGATCCGGAGATATACTTGATTCTAACGACCAACAAGTACAAGACGGCTGTTGATAAGTTTATCAAATGGAAATCGATGCAAGGCTTCCAGTGTATGGTCAAATATGTAGATGGTAAAAATACCAGTCAGATCAAATCGTTGTTGAAAACCACTTATCAATCTTATGGCAACAAAATTGCCTATCTGACGATAGTTGGCGACCACGAAGATGTGCCTGGTATTCAGGTATCTATAAAGCATAAGAGGAAGGATATATCCCCGAATCCAGTGCTATTCTACACGGACAACTTTTATGCCAACACCCGTTATATTAAGAACGGAGATACCATCACCCATTTCAACACAACCAATGCCAACAGTTACAATTTGGGGCCAGATGTTGTGACTGGACGTATCTCGGTATCGACATTAGCAGAGGCGAATACGGTAGTTGACAAGATAATCAAATACGAAAAAACACCACCTACCGATTACAATTTCTATAGGAAAGCCCTTCATTGTGCCTATTTTCAAGACGATTTAAAAGATGGAGTGCGTGATGGCTATGCCGACAACGACTTTGGCAGAACAACCTTTATATCTTATAACACCGTAGTCAACAACAGCGACATAAGCGTCAGCCGTGTTTGTACTGCCAGTTCTTACGGCAGCGACGTTTTGCCAAAAGACGATTGGCTTCCTTCTGAATATAGGAATTCATGGACCCCTTGGTATACTTACGCCCAAGCAGGTCCAAGCATTGTGAATCGCATCAACTCAGGCATTCTCTATGCCCTCTATGGTGGCCATGGTTGTTCTAGTGGCTGGGCAAATTGCAATTTCTACAGTTCTGATGCGGCGAGCCTGACCAATGGCGATAAACTTCCGTTCCTTTTTGGCGGTGCAACCTGTGAGACTGGTACCTATAAGGATGCATGTTGCTTTACAGAAACAATGTTGAGGAAGAGCAATGGCGGTGCCATTGGTGTCACAGGCAACTCTGCCTGGAGTTGGAGTAGTCTAAGCACAGCACGTTCAGAAGCGATGTTTACTGACATCTTCCAAAATGGCAACAATATGGTCGGCAATGCATTCAATGCCAAGTGGTTCATCGGTCTTTACAACGGTGATTATCCGTACAAGACCCATATTGAGTTGAGTGCCCACTATTTTGGCGACCCTAACCTGATGTTCTACACCCAGGAACCAATTTGCTTCCATCCGACGGTAAGTAAAAGCGGAACCTCTGTAACCGTGAACACCAACGGTGTTGCCGACTGTAAGATTACGCTGACCAGTTCGGCAGACCCAACCAACGTTTCAAGAATGAAAGTAATGACTGGCGACAACGTCACATTCACCAATGTGAACTACCCTTACGTCATTACCATTCAGAAAAACAACTATGCGCCTTGCGTCATCGATGACATCTACGTTCAGAACTATAACGTGTATGCGAAAACCATTGCCGGATACAACATCTATGCAGGTGAAAGCGTAACCACGACCACTCCAAACTACGGCAACTCGAATGTAGGAGCAGTGACGGTTATGAGCGGTCCGACAGTCTTCAAGGCGAAGAACAAGGTCGTTATGAAGAAAGGATTCAACGTCAAGCAAGGTGTTTCTTTCAGAGCCTACACAGAAGGAGCCTGCAACTATGGCGGCGTAGAACGTACGAATACGGTAAGATCATCTAACGGCATTAATACAGAGTACATCCTATTGGACGAAGAAATCGAATTGGATGACATCTTGTCGGATGAAGACCAGAAAGTTAAAGTACACGTCTTCCCTAACCCAACAGACGGTATCTTCAACGTGTCGTTGGATAATAAAGACCTAACGTTCGACGTCAGAATCACCAATGTATCTGGTCAGGTAATAAAGACCTACAACCGTGTAAACGGACAGGCAGAATGCGACATTACCGACTTGCCAGCAGGCGTCTATTTTGTCCAAGTCAACGAACAGTTCACCGCCAAGATTATGAAGAAGTAGTCTTGACTGTGCACACGTTGAACAGCACAAAAAACGAATGCGGCAGGGCATAACCGGCCCTCCCATCATAAACTAAGACCTCCACTAACCATTTTTGGGGTTAGTGGTGGTTTTTCATGTAAAAACGCCACCACAATTTTTACCTGGGCGGAAACAGAAAAACCAGCAGACAGAGGGATATTCTGAAAAATTTGTATATTTGTCATTATAAACATACAATAGGGTTATATGATCTAATCTGTAATGGTTGCATCCTTCTATTAACCCACCAAATTTAACTATATCATTTATGGCAGGACTATTCAGTTCTCTTCTAGAGCTACTTTTTGGAAAAACATCGGGACACAACGATGAATTTTCGGGACGCGGACACGACGACGAATTTTCAAAACACAAAAAACGCGACTTTCCAACCTCTTCTATCCCGACTACCCCTACCCCTAAAAAGGAAGACGTGAGGGAACTAGTGGAAAAAATTCAAAATTCAGACTACATTGGCAACCTGCGTGTGGGCCGCAGCTGGGTATTGCCCCAAATGGTACACATGTGCTTTGACGAATTTGGCAATTTCAGCGAAGGAAAATACTACGAAAATATAGGGAACATGAGCTATGAGAAGTGTTGGAAATTTTTAGCCAACACCTACAAGCTTCTTGACTATCTTAACGATATAGGTGTGGAAGACTACGAAGAACGTTCGAAATGGTGGACCAAAGAGGTGGCGGTAGCCATGGCAAAGAACGACCTTGAACTATTACTCCGACGGATTAGAGAAGGAAGGTATGTTCGAAACGACTGCAAGGGAGGGCCTTATGTGAACCTTTACAACTTACGTTACGCCTATGGCAAAAAGGAAAGATACTATTTCTTACAAACACCTCCGGCCGACTACAAGAACAGACTGAAACAGACCAACGACACGGTGGAGGATTTGGCAAACGCATTCCGCCAGCGAATCGAGGAAATAGAAAAAGCGGAAGACATCACCCAACTCTGCGATGCGCTCTGCGACTACAACGACAGACGCAACTCGTTCGCATCTGAAACAGGCAAGTCGCTGCCCGAGGCATTCGTCAACGCCTACGCGGGCGATGGCGCCTACTACGCAATGATGACTATGGTAAAACACCTTAACATCTACATTCAAGACTCATGGAACACGCGCGACGAAAGTCTGGCGGCCATCCGTCAGAAGTCAGCAGAAGTGGGACTCGACGGAAGAGCCCTGTTCCACTATTGCGGAGAGAAATTCTTCAACAAGAATACAGGAGGCGCCTTCGATTACCATAAATATAGAAAAAACCATTATTAAAAAAGTTCGGGCGAACTTGTCCAATCGGGTAGACACTATTGCAACAACTATTTAATAAGACAAAGCTTATTAAACAGTTGTTATCTAAATTATCTAAAGAAACGCTCCGAGTCTATGCGATTGGATTTTTTTGATACTCTCTTCTAATCATGAGTGACCGCATCCTTGAATCGTTGTTTCTAGACCAAACGCTATGGAGCGATGTGCTGGAATGGGGCGTCCGCAAGGGAATAGCCCAATCGGTATTAACCTACATTCAAGACCCGAGCGGAAGGGCCAAGCTCTGCGAACAAATCTACACAGGAGAGTACCCCATAGAACCACCCCACACCGGCTACGTAAAGAAAGAAGATGGCGGCGAGCGCACCTTCTTTATCAACGCGCCCCTCACCCGTATGCTATTCCACGCCATCTACCTCTGGCTGATGAGGCACGAAGGCAGTATGATTCATCCCGCCTGCCTGTCGTACCACGAAGGCATAGGCATCGGTAAGATTGTACAAAACGTGTCGCGACAGATAACAACACTGCACCCCCAAGGAGAGCCCTGCGTAGTGGGACGCAAGTTTGACATCCACCACTATTTCGACACCATACCCCGCAGCGTTATCCATAACGCATTAGACAAAGTAGAGCGACACCATGGTCCGTCATCGGTCATTGCCCTAATTGGAAAATACTACGATTCAGACCTCTATTACGATACCCGCAAAGGGAAAATTGTGGAATCGTACCAGGGAATCAAACAAGGGTGTGCGGTGTCGTCGTGGTTTGCCAACGTGTTGCTGTACGAGCTAGACGCGAAACTGTCAGCCCTAGGAGGGTGTTATGTCCGATATTCAGATGACATCCTCTTTGTAGGCGAGTCCTACGAGAAGGCCACCACCCTACTGAAAGAGGAGTTGCAGAAAATTGGCCTCAGCCTAAACGAAGAAAAACAGGAAGACATCCGTTCCGACCGCTTTGTCCGCTTTCTGGGTTTCGACATCAGAGGCGGAGAAATCACCCTCTCGGAAAAATGGGTGAAACACTTCCAACACCAAGTCGATGAAATAACCATCCTTAACAAACCCCTGATAAAGCAAGTGCGCCGACTGCGCAAGCAAGCAACCGAAGCCTCGGAGAAGCACATACAGACATTGGCCGGCCATGCAATGCAACGCCTGGCCAAAACCCTCTATTGGGGAAACGGCACGTATTCCTGGGGAACACTCGTCCTTCCCATCATCAACCGAGCCGACGACATCCGCCAGCTGAACACCTACTGCCTAGACGCCCTGCGCGCCCTCTATACTGGAAGGACCCACCTAGGCGGACTGGGAAAGCCCAGACAAGGCGGCATAACACGCGGCAAAGGGCGAGATGTGGCCTACAACCGCAAAGCCACAGAGAAATGGCTGCCCCAATTCACCCCACTCTTTGCCATGTGGCAGTTGGTCGGCAACAAATGGCTCTACCGCACCCTGGTAAACGACCTGCTATTGGCGGAATATCCCAAATATCCGATAACCGCCCGCCAAGAAGGGGTATCGGAAGAAGTGTTGAACCGCCGCTATGCGCAACACCTGAAAAGTGAGCCCGACGGTAAAAAATTGGCACGTTTTTATGCCAAACCCCTAGAGGAGCAGGAGTATGAAGACCTGCTTTTCGCACCAAGCCGGGCCACCACCACAGAGACACTTGACGCCACCCTACGCTCCTTCGGTTCATTCAATGAACTTGCAGGTAACCACGAACATTGGTTTTGGCAAAGCACCGAACACCCCGAACTGGTGGTGCTACGGAAATGGTGGGAACTAGAAGATGACTAGCCCATAAAAAAAGCCGCAACAATGTGCGGCTTTTTGAGATTATAAGACAGGACTGAGAATTAGTCGAGAATCTTAATCACCTCGTACCAGATTTCACCATCGTAAACGACAGCCTTGTACTGTACACCATCGACAATGTAATAGGTTTCGCCATTGATAATCAACTTCTCGTATCCTTCAGGAATACTTTCCACTACAGCACCAACCGGAGCCTGAACAACCACATAGTCGTTAGGAGCAACCATGGTATAGTAAGCGCCATAGTAGTAATAGTAACGCACATTGTGGAGAACGATGATGCGCGGAGTAGGGATAGCGTGAACATGTACACCCACAGGCGGACGTGAAACCACGTACTGGTTGTTGTGGTAATGGTAGAACACACCCTTCTTATAGTAGTAGTCGTGGTTATTGTGGCGGAGAATCTGCGAGTTGTGTGTAGCGTGACGCTTAGACACCACCTCACCACGGCGTTCCATCTTATGATAGTTCTCGCTTGGTCTCACCTTCTTAGGGGGCAGTTTCTTGTTGAAAGTAGCAGTCTGAGCCTCTCTGCCCTTAGGGTGAAGCACAGGACGGCCAGAAGCCGGATTATTACGGACTGCGTTATTGTTACCATGGTGGGCAGGAGCAGCAGGTCTTGCCGGAGCAGCCGGTTTGGCAGGCGCATCGGGCTTAGCTGGAGCAGCCACATGATTATCTTTAGTCGCGTTGCTAGGAGCAGCAGGAGTTGAAACGCTGCTACTGTTTGACCGTGAAGTGCCACGGGTATCGGTAGCCCTGCTGTTGTTCTGCAATGAGCCCCGCTGTGCGAAGGCCTCGGCCGATGAGCAAACCACCATGCCGGCAGAAAGTATCGCTATGAGAAGATTCTTATTCATAATTGTGAAGTTTATGAGTTATGTGGGATTATTCCCTTTGAACATAAAGGTACAAAAAATGTGCCAGAGAAAAAATAGCGTCCCGCGCCCTACCCGGAAAAATACCACAAACAGGCTATAACAAAGGGCTGGAAGAGGGCACCACATCAGTAGACAAACTTCAGCGACACATCGAGCGAGGTGTCGTGGTGCCGATAGTCGTCGGAAGGGATTTCGCTACGGTATTCGTACTCGTAGCCGACGCACATAAACAGATAAGACGAAAGGCGGCACTCGGCCGTCAGCAGATTCATCAGCACATAATCGTCGAACCCGAGCACCGACGGCTGGTAATAGAAAATATCTTTCAGCGTGAGGACCGATCCCAGTTTCTGGACCGCCTTTGGACGGAACGAAAGACGGTAGTTGCGCGACGACAATTCGGTGCTGACAGGGGTATATTTGGCCCTATCGAACATAAAGGCAAGGCTGACCGAATAGTCGGAGACCCCCTCTTTATGGTAGATACGGTACTTGCCACCGGCCAGAGCACTCAGTATATAATTGTAACCCTTATACCTGTTGGCCTTGCACTCGACCGCCACAAAAGGCGACCAGGTGTTGTACTGGAAAAAATCGAGCTTGCCAACGGTTTCCAAACCCTTGTTGTTCTCCTCACCATCGGACCGGCTATAAACGAACTTGCCGTTCAGGTCGAAAGCGACCACGCTGTCTTGACGGAGGATGCCGGCAGTTGACTTCAGATCGAGTTTGTCAACATTACCCGAATAGAGAGAGGCTCCGGCCGACGCCATATACTTCATTTTGCGCGGCGCATTCTGCGAAACGGCCCAACCCGGCAACAACAGACAGAAAACAAAGACAACATTAAAAACAATAGTACTCATATAGATAAAAAAGACGTTTAGTTTAAGAAATCGAGCAACTGAGAAGGACGGTCGACAAGGTGTACGGCCCCGTGGGCAACCAGAAAATCGGCCGAACGGAAGCCCCACGTTACCGAAAGGCAGTCGACCCCAGCATTGGTTGCGGTAAGGATGTCGACATCAGAGTCGCCCACATACAGGCACTTGTCCTTCTCGGCACCCAACAGGCGCATAGCCCCTTCAAGCATTTCGGGAGAAGGTTTCTTCGGTATACCCGCCTTCTCGTTTTCACCCACAGCTACCTCAATCAGACCGGCAAAGAACTCACGGTTCAATTGTTTGACCTCACTGTCGGGCTTGTTGGAGACAATCGCCATCTGAAAACCGGCATTCCGCAGTCTGGCCAAAGCATCGGCAATACCCTCGTAAGGAGCGGAATGGTCTTTACAATGCAGGGCGTAATGCGTGCGGAACAACGCAAGCACCTCGTCGACGCAAGAAGCGCCAACGCCAGCCGGCACAGCCCTTTCGACCAGTTTGCGCACTCCGTTGCCGACAAAAGCACGCACCTCGTCGACAGAACGGGTGGGGAACCCCATTTCCGACAAGGCATAATTGGTGCTGGCAGCCAAGTCGGCCAACGTGTCCATCAGCGTACCGTCGAGGTCGAAAATAACCGTAGTGTACTTTTTAGGCATACCTTCGAATTGAAATATACTGCGAAAATACTGCATATAGACAGGAAAAACAAACGAAATATGTTGTATAACACAACGGTTAATAGTATATATATAAACAACAAACACTATATTTGTTTACCATTCTGAACCGAACGACTAAGCCAACTAGCTAAACTATAAATAAAGACTACAATTGAAAGGGGTGTTGCTCACAACGCCCCTTTTCTATGCGGACAGGAGAAGCCAGGCAAAGAAAATGTTTTTGGACTAAAGGCGCGAAATGGCTATTTTTGCCATTGTATTAAATTTAAGAGAAACATTATGAATGTTGAAGACGTACGCCTATACTGCCTAAGTCTGCCCGGAGTAACCGAAGACTCGCCCTACGGCGACGATATGGTCGTGTTCCGCATAGAAGGTAAGATATTCCTACACCTGCCTCTCGAATACGACGACCCGAGAATGGCCGTAAAGCTACCACCCGACTACGCCATTGAGCTGCGCGACAAATACGCAGCCATCACCCCGTCGTGGCACCTGAACAAAACCCACTGGAGCGACATACTGATTGAAGGCCATTTTGATGACGACCAACTAAGAGAGTGGATTGACCAGTCGTACCAGCTAGTGTTTGACAAACTGCCGAAAAAGGTACGGGAGAAATACCAGTCAATGGAACAGCCCAAGGAAAAGGAACTGACCGACTACGAGAAATACTGCAAAGAACAAGAGACGGCATTTGACGAGGAACTGGGCGACGACCGCTGCTTTCCGGATATGCCAGAAGGACATTTTGTGAGAAGCCACTGATGTTCAGGAAACAGGTTATTAGTTAAAATGAGCGAAAAGAAACAGAGACGACATAAGGCGACACCCGCAAACGACATGCTGCTGAAAGTAGTGGGCCGCATACACACCGACTTTCCGGTAAAATTCGGCATTCCACGCCAAAGTGGATTGGCCAACACGCTGGAAGGTGAGATTGTGTTCGAACCCGAGTTCCGCAATCCAGACCTTGTGCGTGGCCTGTGCGAGGTGAGCCACATTTGGCTACTGTGGGGGTTCAGCGAAGTACAACGCGACAAATGGACCGCGACGGTACGTCCGCCCCGCCTTGGGGGGAATAAGCGCCTCGGCGTGTTCGCCACCCGCTCGCCCTACCGCCCAAACCCGATAGGCTTGTCGTGCGTAGAACTGGCCGGAGTGGAAATAGACGAGAAACGGGGACCAATAGTGAAAGTGAGGGGTGCGGACTTACTTGACGGGACACCGATATACGACATAAAACCCTACATTACCTATGCCGACGCCCGCCCAGAATCCAACAGCGGCATATTTACCTGTCCCGACAGCCGTATAGCGGTAGAAATACCCGAAAACGAGTTGGCAAAAGTGGCAGCAGACAAACGCCAAGCCCTAATTGAGATACTGGAACAAAACCCCGTGCCGGCCTACCAGCACGAGAAAGACAAAACCTACTCGTTCGAGTTCAGCGACTACCACATTGAATTCAAACAAGAAGAAGGGAAACTGAAAGTAACAAAAATAGAATAGAGAGCAACCGAGGGTGTACCGCATGCAGGCACACCCTCTCGCTTTTTCAGGCAAAAGCAAGAAGAAAAACTGCATAAATTCAAAAAAAGAGGCAATAATCCACTTTTCCACCAAAAAGAGCAATAAAACAACCACAAGGGCGGCCCATATATATCAAAAAGATAACAAATCAGAAGAAAAAGTGACAAAAATCTACAAACTAGAACTGCAAATGCACATAAATATGCAAAAATCGAAATAAAAAAGGCTCCAAAAAGCGAACGTACAGTGTATATTTTTGTTTAAAAGCATATAAATGCCTAACTTTGCAACAAAGTATAGAAACAATCTGTAAAAAATCAAAAACAGAGTTATGGCTAACGACGTAAAAATCGAGAATTTGGACCAAGTAGCCGTTCGATTCTCAGGAGACTCCGGTGACGGAATGCAGCTTGCCGGAAACATCTTCTCAACCATTTCAGCTACGGTAGGTAACAGCATCAGCACATTTCCAGACTACCCCGCAGACATCCGTGCCCCACAGGGTTCTCTGACCGGTGTATCGGGTTTCCAGGTACACATTGGAGCAGAAAAGGTATACACCCCTGGTGACTTGTGCGACGTATTGGTAGCAATGAACGCTGCAGCGTTGAAGACCCAGTACAAGTATGCGAAGCCAAACGCAACCATCATCATCGACACAGACAGTTTCCAGAAAGGTGACCTCGAGAAGGCACAATTCGCAACAGAAGACCCATTGGCAGAAATGGGCATCGACAAGGACCGTGTGATCGCGTGCAGCATTACACAGATGGTGAAAGACTGTTTGGCAGACAGCGGAATGGACGTCAAGTCAATCTTGAAATGCCGTAACATGTTTGCCCTCGGTTTGGTATGCTACCTGTTCGACCGCGACTTGAACATTGCGTTCAACTTCTTGAAAGAGAAGTTTGCGAAGAAGCCAGGCGTAGCAGAAGCCAACATCAAGGTTATTCAGGCCGGTTACGACTTCGGTGCCAACACCCACAGTTCAGCCGCCAACGTATATAGAATCGAGACCAAGAGCAAGGAGCCAGGCCGCTATATGGATATCACCGGTAACAAGGCAACAGCCTACGGTTTGATAGCCGCAGCCGAGAAAGCCGGCCTCCGTCTGTACTTGGGTTCATACCCTATTACCCCAGCAACCGACGTACTTCACGAGTTGTCGAAGCACAAGTCGTTGGGTGTAACCACCGTACAGTGTGAAGACGAGATTGCAGGTTGTGCATCAGCCCTTGGCGCATCGTTCGCCGGCGCGCTAGCCGCCACTTCAACCTCAGGTCCTGGTATCTGTTTGAAGTCAGAGGCCATGAACCTGGCTGTAATTATGGAGTTGCCGCTCGTCGTTATCGACGTACAGCGTGGCGGACCAGCAACAGGTCTTCCAACCAAGAGCGAACAGACCGACTTGTTGCAGGTATTGTTCGGCCGTAACGGAGAAACCCCAATGCCAGTTATTGCAGCAACCAGTCCGACCGACTGTTTCGACTCAGCATACGCAGCATGTAAGATGGCCCTCGAGCACATGACACCAGTAGTGTTCATGAGCGACGCCTACATTGCCAACGGTTCAGGCGCCTTCAAGTTGCCAAACCTTGCAGAGTACCCAGCCATCAACCCACCATACGTACCAGAAGAAATGAAGGGTACATGGACTCCATACATGAGAAACTCGGAAGATGTCCGCTACTGGGCAGTTCCAGGCCGTGAGGGCTTCACCCACATCCTAGGCGGTTTGGAGAAGGACAGCAAGACCGGTGCTATTTCGACTAACCCAGAGAACCACGACTTGATGTGCCGCCTGCGCCAGAGCAAGATCGACAAGATTCCTGTACCAGACGTAAAAGTAGAGGGCGACGCAGACGACGCAGACCTTCTGATTGTCGGCTTCGGTGGTACCTACGGCCACTTGCACGCAGCGATGGACGAGATGAGAGCCGCAGGCAAGAAAGTTGCCTTGGCACACTTCACCTACATCAATCCACTTCCAAAGAACACAGCCGCTGTTTTGAAGAAGTACAAGAAGGTAGTAGTAGCAGAACAGAACCTCGGCCAGTTCGCCGCATTCTTGCGCATGAAGGTCGACGGCTTCGTACCTGCACAATACAACGAAGTAAAGGGTCAGCCATTCGTAGTCAGCGAATTGGTAGAAGCCTTCAACAAGCTTATCTCAAAGTAATAACCCCCCGAATTAAAGACAAAAGTTATGAGCGAATATACAGCAAAAGACTATAAGAAAGGACAACCACGTTGGTGTCCGGGTTGTGGCGACCACTTCTTCTTGGCTTCGCTTCACAAGGCAATGGCAGAAATAGGAGTAGCCCCTCACGACATTGCAGTTATTTCAGGTATCGGCTGTTCTAGCCGTCTGCCACACTATATGGCCACTTATGGTATGAACACCATTCACGGCCGTGCTGC
>ODAI011939412.1_pt1 | contig 12594 bp, 8 predicted proteins | sample 1539321 | NCBI WGS metagenome assembly ODAI01 (sample SAMN02144231, study PRJEB22623) | gut metagenome | biome: sheep rumen | host: Ovis aries | place: New Zealand
ACCCGAAATCCGGCGTGATCGTGCGCGAGATCATCAACCTCGCGAAGCGTATGGGTCTCGGCACGCTGGCCGAGGGCGTCGAAACGCGCGAGCAGTTCGAGTTCCTCAAGGAGTGCGGCTGCGAGAAGGTACAGGGCTATCTGTTCTCCAAGCCTCTGAAAGTCGACAGAAATGTTCCGATGCTCACCCAGGTCACGACCGGGGAGTTTAGCCGCATCCCGCGCGAGAAACGCGAGGATAGCCGTTACTATAAGCGCATTGCCGACGTCAATTATCTCAGCTCAAGCCCGATGGAGGCGGGACTGTACATCACCTCCAACAGTCTGCCGATCGTCATTATCGAGGTCATCGGCGGAGAGAAGATTAATTTCCTGTATTGCAACGAGGCATACCGCGGCATTCTGCACTCTGCCGGGATCGAGGATCTTGAGGCTGCCAATGTGCGCGGCAATAAAGAGGATATCATTGAAAACCGACGGTATATCGAGCTTGCAAAGCGCGCTGAGGAGATCGGGCGTGTCCGCAGCGATATTCTGATCAACGGTATCTTCTTCAAGACCGAAATGATGTTCCTGGCCCGCAAGGGCGAGCGGGCAGCCTTCCTCAACGTGGTGCACAACCTTTCGCCGAATTTTACCAGCGCGCATGCCGAGGCGATGGCGCTCGCGCAGGAGTATATCTTCACGGAGTATTTCCGCGTAGATCTGTTCGATGAAGACGGGAGGGCCATTAATGTCTATCTCGACGCCGACCAGCAGCGCATTACCGACGAGACCGACCGGACCGACCGCGCTGTCGATCTCTACGCGCGCCGTTATATCCGGAACGACGAGGCGGATGCCTTTCGCGAGTTTTACCGCATGGATACCGTGCTTGATCGCGTGCGCAAGAGCGGGGACAAGCACCTGGTGCATATTTTCCATCCGGCTGACAGTGAGCGCAACGGGGAGCAGCAGTGCTATACGATCACGCCCTTCCGTATGGGCGAGAGGTGGAAATTCCTGTCCACCTGCCGAAGACTGAAATGATTGATTTCCCCGGACCGAAGAATCGGTCCGGGGATTGTTACGATAATGAATATAGGATGGCGAAAAGCCAAAAAGCTTTTCGCCGCGCCACTTTGTGGCGCAGCAAAACAGCACAGCTGTTTTGCCGTATATTCATTGCAATGAGCATCGGGCGAATGATTCATGGAATCATTCGCTGCCAAACGTGTCGTTTGGCAGCGAAATCAATCGAATCCTCGATTGATTTCGCCATCCGATAATCATTATGAAATGGAATGAGGAGATGATACGATGAAGCTGCTGCACCTGGCGGATCTTCATTTCGGAAAGAGCCTGTTTGCCCAGCCGCTGCTCGAGGATCAGGCCTATTGGACGGAGCGGCTGCTCGAATCCGTGCGCCGTGAGCAGCCCGACGTCGTGCTGATCGCGGGTGATGTCTACGACCGCGGTGTTCCCGGCAAGGAGGCCGTACAGCTGCTCAGCCGGCTGCTGACCGAGCTCGCCGCATGCGGGTGTGAGGTGCTGCTGACGGCCGGCAATCACGACGGCGGAGAACGGCTGGAATTTGCCTCGGAGCTGCTGGCAAACCAGCACGTCCACATCGCCGGCACCCTCCGCCAGGAGCTGATAAGCTGGACCGGGGAAGATGGGTTCGGCCCGGTGACCTTCTGGCTGCTGCCCTATACGACGCCGGCCGCGGTACGTACTGTGTGGAACGTGGATGACAGCGAGGTCTCCAACTATACCGAGGCGCTGCGGTTTGTGCTGGAGCATCAGACGATCGACGAGAGCAAACGGAATGTGCTGATTGCCCATCAGACTGTGCTGCCCGCCGCCGGCGAGCTGCGCCGTGCGCCCAGCGAGACGGCCATCGGCGGCGTCGGTGGTATCGACGCGGCAATCTTTGAGCGTTTTGACTATGTGGCGCTCGGCCACATCCACGGTGCCCAGACGGTGGGCAGCGCGCGTATCCGCTACGCCGGTGCGCCGCTGTGTTATCACTTCGGCGAAGTCGGCGAGCAAAAGGGTCTTCTGTATGTCACGCTCGGCGAAAAGGGGAGCGAGCCCCGCTGCACGATCGAGGAGCTGCCGACGCTGCACCGTGTCCGCAAGCCGATCGTCGATTCCCTGCAGCATATCATAGAAAATGAAACGGCGCATCCCGGGGAGCGCGAGTATGTCAGCGTCGTGCTGACGGACAGCCGCATCACACCCCAGGCACACGAGACCCTTCGGGAGCTGTTTGCCTCGCACGGCAGCGTGCTGCTGGATCTGACGCGCCGCAGCGAGTTGATCGCCGCGCATCCGGTCGACGGCACGGAGAACGCCGAGCGCAAGTCGCTCTCCGATTACTTCGGCGCGTTTTACCGCTCCCGCCGCGCAGACGGCGCCGACCCGGACGCGTCCGAATGGGAGCTGATCACGTATCTGGCCCGTCAGGTGGAGGACCGCCCGGATGAGAGCGAACAGGCTCTGGTTGCCGCGCTGGTCGACCAGGCTGTCCGCGCTGCCAACGACGAGCTGAAAGGGGCGTGAACGCATGAAACCGCTTTTCTTAACCATGACGGCCTTCGGGCCTTACCTCGACAAGACCGAGGTCGATTTCAAATCGCTCGGTGAGGGCATCTATGTGATCGCCGGACCGACCGGTGCCGGAAAAACGACGATTTTTGACGCAGTGATGTTTGCCCTGTTTGAAGAAGTCAGCGCCAAGCCCGGCGGCAGTGAAAAGGGTTCGACGCGCGATAAAAGCATGGTCCACAGCGACTATGCTTCCAAGGACACGCAAACGGTGGTGACGCTGCGCTTTGAAGAGAGCGGCCGTCAGTTTACGGTCAAGCGTACGGTCCGCTTTTCCAAAAAGCGCGGCGGCGGGTGGAATGATGCCAAATACGATGCTGAGCTGGAGGGCAGCGGCATTCACGCCACGGGATCGTCACATGTGACCGAAGAGGTTGAGCGCATTCTGCATATGGATGCCGCACAATTTCGGCAGATTGTAATGTTGGCTCAGGGGGAGTTCCGCGCCTTCATGGAGGCAAAGGACGATCGCAGAAAGGAGATCCTCGGCGAGCTTTTCGACAGCGAACCGTACCGTGTTTTTCAGAAGCGGCTGAAGGACGCCGCCGACGAGCTGGCCCAGCGCTGTCGGGCACAGCAGGAGCGGGTGCAGAACGTATTGCATGCCGATACCTTCCTGCTGCCGCCGGAGCTGAGCGAGTCCGAGCGCGCACGCTATGCTCCGGAGCACCCAGAACTGGAGACCAATCTCCGCGCGCTTGTCGCAGCTGACGACGAGGCGCGGCATGAACTCGAGGCGCGGCAGGCGGAGGAGAAACAACAGGGCAACGCATGGCGCGAGCGCCGTGGCCGCGCTGCGGCGGAGAATGCCCGCTATGAAGAGCTGCGGCAGCTTCTCGCGCACCGCGAGGCATTGGAAAAGCAGCGCGAGGAGATGGCGCAGATGGAGCGCGAGACATCCGAGACGGCGACCGCGTGGCATGTCGTTGTTCCGGCAGAGCAGAGCTTTCGCAGCGCCGACGCCGCACTGCGCAGCGCGGAGAGCGCGCGGGAAACGCTGAAAACCGCGCTTTCAGCCGCCGCCGAGGAGAGCGGCAGATTGCAGCGCGAATGGGAGGAAGGCGAGCCCCGGCGCCAGAGCGAGCTTGCAGCGCTGCGTGCAGAGCTGCAGCGCATTGAAGAGGCGCTCCCCAAGCTCGATGAACTCGCGCAGACGCGGCAGCAGCTGAAAGAGCAGCAGCGTCTGGCCGATACGGCCGCACACGCGCGTGACGCCGCTCTGCTGCGCTGCCAGAACTGTGAGATGCGTCTCAAGGAGACCGAAGAGGAGCTTGCAGCGCTCACCGGGATCGAAGAGACGGCGGCAGCGGCCGCGCGCGAACAGGAGACCGCCGAAGAACAGCTGCACAGGCTGACGGAGCCGAAAAAGGGGCTGATTGATACGGCCGCGGCCCTTCGCGACAGAGAGGCGCGCGTAAAGGCGCTGTTGATCGCGTCTCAGGACGCCGCGCAGGAGGCTTCGGCCGCAGCTGCGCGCTATGATGAGGTGCACCGCCGCTATCTGTCGGGTTACGCCGGAATTCTCGGTCTGGCGCTTGCTGAAGAGCTTGAACAAAACGGCGAGGCCGCCTGCCCGGTCTGCGGCAGCCGTTATCTGCGCGGGGAGAAGCACAGCTTCGCTGCCCCCGAGCAGGATACGCCCGACGAGGCAACTTTGAAGCGCGCCGAGCGCCAAAGGGACGACATGCAGCGGAAAGCCCGCAAGGCAGACAGCGATTTTTCCGCCGAGCAAGCCGCGTTTTCTTCTGACCGCGACGCCCTGCTGCTGCGGCTGGAGGAGCTTGTTCCGGCCGATTGGCGATGGAGCTATGATCTTATGCAGCAGCTGGACGAGACAGCTGCGCGCCTGCGCCGCCGAAGCGAGGAGATCGCCCGCCGTGCCGACGAGGCGCGGCGGCGTATGGAGCGCAAGCACAGTCTGAGCGCCGAGCATGAAAATTGTCTGACCGAACGGGAGAGCGCGAGAGACGTCTGGGCGGACAACGACAAGCGCTGTTCCAACACCGCGCTGCAAATCAGCCATCTGACGGATATGCTGGGCAGACTGCAGGCAGAGCTTGCCGCGGCGAGCCTCGATGCCTATGCGGACCGCGCCGCGGCCGAGCAGGCCGTGCAGCAAAAGCGCGCGCGTGAAAGCTTGCTGGAGACACAGAGCAAGCGCGCCGCGGATATACTCGCCGCCGCGCGGGAGAAGGAAACCGCGCTTCGTGCCCGTCTTGCAAGCCGAAGCGAGGCGGCGGCCGAGGCGACTGCCGCAAGGGATACTGCCGCCGCTGTGTTTGCCGAATCGCTGACGAAAGCCGGTTTTCCGGACGAGGCGAGCTTTGCAGCCGCACGTGCGCGCGTCGGTTCTGCCGATGCCGAGCGCTGGCTGCAGCAGAGACGGCAGCAGAGTAACGCCTGGCACAACGACTGTGCCAATACCGCGGATAAGATTGAAAAGCTGCAGCAGGAGTCTCCCGTGTACACCGATCTGACGGCGCTCGATGCCGAGCTTTCAACGCTTGAGCGCGCCATGGCCGAGACGGACGCGGCTCTCCGTGAGCTGCATCTTCGCTCCGCCAGCCACACAGCGGCCCTGAAAACCGTATGTGAAGTTTCGGCGGCCCTGCGTCCGCTGAAGCTTGCCCATGCGCGCCTCGCCGGTCTCGCCGACCTCGCCAACGGCAGCACGGGAGAGGGCGGGCGCCGCGCTTTTGACGGCTATGTGCTCTCAAGCACCTTCCGCGAGGTGCTCTCCCATGCGAGCCGCTATCTCACCGAGATGACCGGCGGCAAGTACGAGCTCGTGCACGACACCGAGGCGGTCTCGGCCCGCAAAAACGCCTCGGCTGATTTCCGCATCCAGGTTCAGGACACGCTGACCGGCGAACAGCGCGAGATCGGCAGCCTGTCCGGCGGCGAGGGCTTCCAGGCCTCGATGGCGCTGGCACTCGGACTCTCGGATACGGTACAGAGCCATGTCAGCACCGTGAAGATCGATACGATGTTTATCGACGAGGGCTTTGGCTCGCTCGACGCCGATGCCCTCCACCAGATGCTCGCGGTGCTGGGTTCGCTCTCGGGCGGGCGGAGACAGATCGGTATCATCAGCCACATCGACGCGCTTGAGGAGACAGCGGACAAGTTTATCCGCGTCACGCCGAGCCGCGACAAAACCGGCAGCTCGCTGCGTCTGGAACTGTAAAATTGTTTGTTGAAAAGAGGGTTTGTTGCAAAATGCGGGAAATTGCGAAAAACCCGGGTCACTCACGTAGGGAGGCATCCCCTGATGCCTCCGCAGACCTGCACAGAAGACCGCGGAGCGATCTGGGGATCGCTCCCTACGAGAGATGTCGCGCCCCCAAGGGGAGGGGCTTGTGCCCTCCCGGTGGAATCAAGCTTATATAGCAAAGAAATGTTCAGCGGATTCGCCTTTGTACGAATTCGCTGAACATTTCTGCTGACAAATAGCTTTGCACGCCGGGCGGCCGCATACCCGCAGGGCACGCAGAGAGCTGCCCTACAGCAAGACCATCGTTTTTACAGCTCCGGAGCATGTTGCAACACGCCCTTTGACAAATAGATTTACCCGAGCGGGATTTCGACGATCTCGGCCATGTGCGTGAGATACTGCTCGATCTGCTGGGAGATCTGCGAGACCATGCGCGAGGTGATTTCGTCGTTTTTCTCTGTCTCAAGATTCGAATAGAAATTCGCCTTGACCTCGTCGGACATGTGCTGAATGCGGCTTTCAAAATGCGAAACCGGGATCAGCCGCCGCATCGGTGTTGGCAATACAGAGCGCATCAGTGCCTCCTGCATCCGCTTTTTGCCGAGCAGCAACAGCAGAAGCGAGAGGATCGTCCCCGCGGCCAGACCGGAAATGCCGCCGGAGATGATGGCAATGCCGCCACCGCCGCAGATCAGGCCCACAATGACAGAAATGATCGTGTTGATAAGCCAGGTAAACGCCTCGACCGCAAACACGTCCTTGGCGTTGATACGGATGTCGATGTCTGTGAGCGAGAGATGCGAAGTCAGGCTCAGCGCCTTATAGGGGATGTTGTGGCGCACACAGATCGGCATGGTATGCTCCTCCAGCCCGAAGGCGACCGGCCGGAGCCACTCGGTGATCGGACGGATCAGCAGTTCCTGGGCCTTCTCAGAGCGCAGCCAGAGCTCGATCTCGTGCTGCATGACGCCGTCGATATCCGAGAGCCGTCGGATCTCGCCGCCGCGCCATCGCTCGAAGACCGGCAGGGCCACTTCGCGCAGGATCGGTTCGACCAGGCTGTCGACGATCTTGTGGTAGAGCTCGTCAATATGCCCGGCCACCAGCTGCTCCACGACGCTCGACTCGGTCAGATCGGCGACCTCGCGCCGGAACTGGCGCAGATCCTCGTCAATGCGTCCGCTCCATGCGAGCCCGCGGGCTACGGAGAATTCCGGCTCTGCGCCGGCGATCACAACGGCCTCGGGGAAGATCTCGGCGCACCAGTCGCGGATGTCTTTGAGCTTCGATACGCCGCCGGTCAGAAACAGCAGCTCGGGCAGTTCGGTCTGGATCTTTGCGCGCACCTCGCGGAGACTCGAGGAGAACACATCCCTAAACGAGCGCCCGTTCAGGCGGCGTGTGCCGCGCAGCAGCATCGCGTCCGCCGTGTCGGCGTCGATGCGCAGCGTCAGCCGCACCGGCTCGTCGTAGAGGATCTGTACGGTTTTGCAGCAGTCGTTGGTCTTCCAGTACTCCTCGTCGGAGAAATACTTCTCTTTTAATTTGCGCGCGTCGAAATCACAATAGCTCTGCCAGGCGGGGCTTTGCTCGAAGATGCGGCGGATCTTCTTTTCGTCCGGGCTTTCCCGCACGCATTTTTCAAGCAGAATCTCGTCCATGATGCCGCCGCCGAGGAAAACCTCGCCGGCCGTGTGCAGCTCGACCTCATGCCCGCCCATGATATAGGCAAAATCGGTCGTCGACGAACCGATATCCACCACCAGCACGGGCTTGGAGAGAATATCATAGCCCACCTGCAGGTGCTTTGACTGACAGGCCGCGATCAGCGCGGCGCGGGATTCCGAGATGATGCGCGCCGGGGGATAGCCGGTGTCTGCGAATATGCGGCGGTAGCGCTCGCGCGCGGCCTTGTCCCAGCCGGCGGGGCAGCCGATGTAAAAACAGCAGTCCTCACCGGCGGTGAGCTCGCCGCTGAGATAGAGCTCGCTGAGCACGCCGGCGGCAAAGCACTTGATGTCACGCTCGCTCTGTGCGTCGGTCAGATAGCGGCTTTTAAAGCGCACACTGCGCTCTATGGCGTTGGTGTTATAGCAGGCGCTCTCGCCGATCAAAAGCTTGCCGTCGAGCATGCGCGCGTAGGCCGTCACCAGACTGCGGCTGTCCTTGATCGGCAGGATGGCGGGCTCTGTGCGCTCCTCGCGTCCCAGACGGGCGATTGCGCTCTCGGCGTCGCCGAGGTCAAAACCAAAATAGCGTTCCATGTCAATCCATTCCTTTGGCAGAGGCCATCCCTTTTTTCACAAGCTTTCCGCCGGCGACCATGGCCGGACGCAGCGTCCCGGACTTTCTGGCCGGAAGAAGCTCAAACCAGGACTCGTGCTCCTTTGTGTAGTCCTCCAGCTCGACGCCGCGGCGGTGCAGATAGTAGCGGATATTCGACAGCAGCTCCTCGGCGTCGCTGTCGGCCGCGCCGCGCCGCGCGTAAGTCGCCTCGAGCAGCGAGGCGAAAAGCTCAGTCTCGTCGCCCGCAAGAGGGGAGACGCCGCGCTCGGCGGAGCGCTCTCGTTCGGCCTCGGCCTGCTCGCGCGTGTCCGACAGGGCTTTGTCGGCGGCAAGCAGCGCACCGCGCACGGTCTGATAGACCATGGCGGGCTCGATGAGATACTCCACCCGGCTCTCACCGCGGCGAGCGGAGGGGAGATTGGACTTTTTCACGATGAGTATACTGCCCGCCAGCAGACAGCCGGCGCCGATCAGCGGCAGCAGCAGCGTGGAGAGCGAGATCGTCTGATCTCCGGCATAGTCGGCAAACAGCGCGCCGATCAGTACCAGTACCGCACCGAGCGCTGCAAGGATGATCCCGACGATCGGCGGCGTGCGTTTGGCGGCAGCGCCGTCCTTCAGTTCCCAGCGCCGCGAGTCATTGACGGCCAGCAGCAGCGGCAGCGTGTTTTTCATGCTCTGCAGGACGGACTGGGCCTGTGCGCGTAAAGCGTTGTCGCTGCACTGCTCGCTATAGCGGTACAGTACGCGGTCCAGTGCTTTCTGCATCGTTGATACCGCGGCCTCCGGGCTGCGGTCATGCGATAGATTTTCCGTGACGGTCTCTCTGTCGGCTTCGTACAGCTCCAACAGCTTTGGCTGCTTGTCCGCCATAGGGTCACCTCATTTTTCGTCGATAGTGATGATATTTTATCATATTGTGGCGGGCTTTGCAACCGATTGAAAAACAGCCTCCCGCGCGTCCAATAAGGAGGGCGGGAGGCCGCTGCGTATTATATTACCAGCTCCAGAACCAGCACCGTGACACAGCACAGCACGGCGACGAGCACCATACTGACGCCCTTCCACGCCGCGACTATGCCGACACCGAGCGCCGCGGCCCCGGCCAGCGGCTTCTGGGTAGCCTCGAGTATCGCGGGGAAGGTCATGACCGACAGCGTGACATACGGCACATAATACAGAAAGGACTGGATGAAGGGGTTGTTGATTTTTCCGCGGATCAGCGCGATCGGCAGAAAACGCACCAGATAGGTGAAGGCCGCCATAACGGCGATGTAGATCGTGATATTGCCGCTCACGCCTCTTCCTCCTTTCGCGGAAACAGCAGCGCCGCCGCCGCACAGATGACGAGCGACAGCACAATGGTCCGGATGCCCGACGAGATCGCGGAAAACACCGGCAGATAGGTCGCAGCGGCGCTCAGTGCAAAGCTGACGGCGATGATCGCACCGAGCTTGCTGTTTGTCTTGATCGGCGGGATAATGACGGCGATAAACATGCCGAAGAGCGCCACGCTCAGTGCGCTGACGAGGTTTATCGGCAGCACGTCGCCGGTCATGCAGCCGATCGCCGTGCCGATCGCCCAGAACGGCCAGGCCGCGAGAATTGCTCCGTAGCCGTAGACCGGGTCGATATAGCCCGCACGGGCGATCTGAATGGCAAAGAGCTCGTCGCTGAGATCGAAGGCCAGGATGCTCTTGGCGAGCATGCCTTCACCGGGGCGAAAGCGCTGGGAGAAGGCCAGACTCATCAACAGATAGCGGAGATTCGCAATCAGCGTCATCAGAGCAACCTCAATATAGGTGGCCTGTACGGCGACGAGCGACACTCCGGCGTATTCTCCGGCCGAGGCGTTGCAGAAGAGGCTGGTGATAAAGCTCTGGGCCGGCGTAAACCCGGCGCGGCTGAACGCAATGCCCAGGGAAAACGACACCGCAAAATAGCCCAGTCCGATCGGCAGCCCGTCCCGGAAGCCCTGGGCGAACACGGCGGAGCGGCGGATGCCGGAGGAATTCTGTTCGCTGCTTGACATGGATAACACCTGATTCTACTATGAAAGCTGACGCTTCCATAGTAATACATATTATAGCGCCCAATCCTCGCCCCTGGCGGGGCAACCGGATTACATGCGCAGCAATCCACCCTGCACCCTCAGCTTTCATGTTTCGTGGCGCGCAGTGCGCGCATGGGGATTGTTTGAGAATGCGTGTATTCTACAGCAATCGCGTATAAAATACAAGTATCAGTCGATTTTTTTGAAAACCCTGCAGAAGGCAGGGCGCGGTCTGCGCGATTTTACGCCGATCACGGTCGGAATTGTGTTGCATCTCATAGTGTTCTATGATACACTGTCGTCATTGGCAAAGCTTTCACGAAGGAGGAATCGCCATGAATAATGTCAACGGGGAATACCATTTCTCCGGCAAGAGTCAGGGCGGCGAGCAGCAGCCGCCGCAGGGGGACGCACCGAATGACGGCGGAACCCGCCGGCCCCGGACGCATCGCCCCGGCAAGGGCGGTACGAATGGCCCGATGACGCCCGCACGCGCGGTCAGGATCGCTGTGATCGTGCTTGCCGTGATTCTGATCGGCAATGTGATATCCGGTTCGTTCTATAATGTCTCCGAGCAGCAGAACGCCGTTGTCACCCAGTTCGGCAAGGTCGTGCGCACCGACTCGGCCGGACTCCACTTTAAAGTCCCGATGCTGCAGCAGGTGCACATGGTGGATATCACCACCCACGGCACGGGGCTCGGCTACTCGGTGGGCCCCAACGGCCAGAATATCACCGACGTCTCGAACGGCGTCATGATCACGTCGGACTTCAATCTCATCAACATCGACTTCTACATGGAATACCGCGTGAACGACCCGGTGGCCTATCTCTATAACACCGAAATGCCGGAGCAGATCCTGAAGAATATCGCGCTGGCCAGCATCCGCAGCACGGTCGTCAACTACACGGTGGACGAGGCCATGACCACCAGCAAGAGCGCGATCCAGTCCGAGGTCAAATCGCGAATGGTCGAAGCGCTCAACGAGCAGCAGATCGGCCTGCAGGTCGTCAATATCACGATCCAGGACGCCGAGCCGCCCACAACCGAGGTCATCAACGCCTTCAAGAATGTTGAGACTGTCAAGCAGAGTGCCGAGACCACGATCAACCAGGCCCGCAAGTACGAGAGCGAGCAGATCCCTGCCGCCGAGGCCGAGGCGGACCGCATCGTCCAGAGCGCCGAAGCCACCAAGGCCGCCCGCATTGCCGAGGCTGAGGGCCAGGTCGCCCGCTTCAACGCCATGTTTGAACAGTATCAGCTCAATCCGCTGATCACCAAGCAGCGTATGTTTTATGAGACACTGGAACAGGTTCTCCCCGGTGTGAAGCTGATCATCACTGACGGCACCACCGAAAATGTGCTGCCCCTGGCGCCGTTTGCCGGCGGGAGCACTGCGGAAGGAGGCAAATAAACATGAGCATCCAGAAGAATACTGTACTGAAAATCGTCATTGCCGTGCTCGTGTTCATCGTACTGCTGATCCTTGCCAACGGTCTCTTTGTGGTGCACCAGAAGGAATATGTCGCTGTGCGCCAGTTCGGCCGTATCGTTGACGTGAAGAGCGAGCCGGGGCTCTATCTCAAGACCCCCTTTGTGCAGAGCATCCAGCGCGTCAGCGCGGCCATCAATCTCTATGACGTGCCGCCCTCCGACGTCATCACCAGGGATAAAAAGTCGATGATCTCGGACAACTACATCCTCTGGCGCGTCACCGAGCCCAAGCTCTATATCCAGACGCTCAACGCCGTTGACGCCCGGGCCGAGGAGCGCATTGAGGCCGCGGTCTATAACTCGCTGAAGAAGATCATCTCCGGCATGTCTCAGGACGAGATCATTGCCGCCCGCGGCGATAAGCTCAACTCCATGATCACCGACGACGCGAACGCCGATATCCAGGTCTACGGCGTCGAACTGACGCAGTGCCAGATTAAGGCGCTCGATCTGCCGGATGACAACAAGAACGCGGTCTACAGCCGTATGATCTCCGAGCGCGAGAACATCGCCGCCAGCTATGCCGCCGAGGGCAATTCCGAGGCGAAAAAGATCCGCAACGACACCGACCGCAAGGTCAAGGTCATGCTTGCTACCGCCGAGAAGAGCGCCGCGCAGCTGATCGGCGAGGGCGAAGCCCAGTATATGCAGATCCTGCAGGAGGCCTACAACACCCCCGAAAAGGCCGAGTTCTATAACTTCATCCGCAGTCTGGACGCACTGAAGAACTCGATGACCGGCAATGAGAAAACCGTGATCCTCGATAAGGACTCCGAGCTCGCGAAGCTCCTCTACGGGGCCGAGGGCTGAGTAATTCATAACTTTGTCTCCACGTCCGCCGTTGGCGGACGTAAGCGGGCAATAGCCCGCAGCTGACGCACAACGCGCGTCAGCTGGAGACGACGTTGCAACGGTATCCCCGAAAAACACAGATTATTCTGTGTTTTTCATGCGAAAC
>ODAI012043105.1_pt1 | contig 12593 bp, 12 predicted proteins | sample 1539321 | NCBI WGS metagenome assembly ODAI01 (sample SAMN02144231, study PRJEB22623) | gut metagenome | biome: sheep rumen | host: Ovis aries | place: New Zealand
AATATATTATTATCTTGTTTTAAGTTAAAATTCCAAGAAGAGTTCTCTCTTCTGATAAATATGGTACCGATATATATATATATATATATATAGTGTTTCTAGGCTTTCAGCGATTTTTGTTTTAATGTTTTCTATATTTATCATAAGTTTTTCCTCCTCTTTGGTTTTATGAAATAATTATACATTATTTGTTTTTATTAATCAAGTACTTTTATATTACATTTTTATTACATTTATGTTACAAATTTTTAATATTACATACAAGTTTCCAAAAGACCTTTTTTGAATAATATAATGTATACGGCATTTAATTTTGGCAAATAATATATACATAATTATTTGAAAGGGGTCTTTTTTAGAAATGAAATCGCTATGCATTAAAACAAATAGCCAGAATATCATTGATTATTTGCTAGAAAATATTTCATCTTTAAACATAGACTCTTTATATATATCAAATCATAAATTTAAAATTTATGAAAATGTGATAGTTCATTTTATGTCTGAAAATACAGATTTTTTTTATGATAAAATTGCAACTACATTAACTGATACAGTCATAGAATTTTATCAGGAAAAATTACTCAAAAGAATATTAGAATACAATTACTTCTATTTTTCACTACCAGAAAAGAAAATAATACTTAAAATAGCAAATGATTTTATAGAAGAAGATACTATTACTTCTGACGATAATTTCTTTGCTATATATTATGCTATACTTGATTATATCAAACAAAATAAATCTATTGTATTAGATGGTTTTGTTAATTTTAGGCTTCAAAATTATATGAAAAATCTTGATTATATTGTAGATATTTCAGTTAATAAATATTTGATTGAAAAAGAATATAACGAATTTGTAAGCATACTAAAGCTTTACGTTTCAATGACGCCATATAATTCTCCTCTTATACATTTGATTTATCACAATGGAAATAGCATATTGCTTGATAATGAAAAAAATGTTATTGAAACAGATGATGAGATTTTTAAAGCAAAATATTTGTCTGATATATCTTTTTCATCAAACGACTATGCTCTAAATACTTTGCTTAATCTTACACCAAAAAAACTCATTATCCATTTAGTAGATAATGAGTCTGAAGATGAGTTTATAAATACTCTTAAATTAATATTTGAAAATAGATATGAGATTTGTACTGATTGCAATATTTGTTCTACTTTTAAATTATCAGCATCGCATCTCCGAAACTGAAAAATCTAAATTTTTCTTCTACAGCTTTGTTATATGCTTTTAGTATAAACTCTCTTCCTGCAAGTGCTGAAACAAGCATAAGCAAAGTCGATTTTGGAAGGTGAAAATTTGTTATAAGTCCATCTATACATTTGAATTTGTATCCTGGATAAATATATATTCCTGTATCTTCTTCACATACATGTACTTTTCCATTTCCATCTGCTATACTTTCAAGCACTCTACAAGATGTTGTTCCAACTGCAATAATTCTTTTTCCATTTTCCTTGGTTTCATTTATTTTCTTTACATCTTCTTCTTTGATATAAAAATGCTCTGTGTGCATTTCATGTTCTTCTACATTTTCTTCCTTGACTGGTCTAAAGGTTCCAATTCCAACATGAAGTGTTACGTTTGCAATTTTTATACCTTTTTCTTCTATTCTCTTTAGAAGTTCTTCTGTAAAATGAAGTCCAGCAGTTGGCGCTGCTGCAGAGCCTTCATATTTTGCATATATTGTTTGATATCTATCTCTTTCTTTTAATTCTTCATGTATGTATGGTGGAAGTGGCATAAGCCCTATCTTGTCCAATATTTCATTAAAAATCCCACTATAATTGAACTTTACTTTTCTAGTTCCACCTGGTAAAACTTCTAAAACCTCTGCTTCTAAAAGCCCTTCTCCAAAATTGACTTTCGTTCCAGGTTTTAGTTTGTTTCCTGGTCTTACTATGCTTTCCCATATATCTCCTTCTAGTTGTTTTAAAAGTAGGAATTCAACATTTGCACCTGTTTCCTTTTTTCCATATAATCTTGCAGGTATTACCTTTGTATTGTTTATTACTAGGCAGTCTCCTTCTTCTAAATAATCTATTACGTCAGAAAAAATCTTCGTACTATCTATTGTTTGTTTTTCTCTATTAAGTACCATAAGTCTTGATGTATCTCTCTTTTTTATTGGCACTTGTGCAATAAGTTCCTCTGGCAAATCATAGTTAAAATCTTCTACTTTCATTGTTATTCCTCTTTCTTCTTTAAATACAAGAGTAGCCAAACGCAGGAGTTTTGTTTTCAAAAATTTTGAAAAATGAGGAATTGAGAATTATTGAGCATTAAATTTCTTATTCAAATCAAAAGGGAAGATCCCGAGTTTATCGAGGAGGGAACCGTTTTGATTTGAATTAGAAATTATGCGAAATAAGTTCGATTTCATCATTTTGATAAATTTTTAAAACAAAAGCTCCGACGAGATTTGGCGGACCTTAATAGTTTACATTGTATAATCATCAATTGGATTTTCATTTACATTCTTAATTATTCGTTTTATGTCGTCATACCTTCTTATAACTGCATTTGGGCAACTTTTTTCTATATATTCTTTATCTTCATCTAGAAAAGCTTGTCTTATTTTTGTTGAAGATACTGCATCAAACATATTATTTCTTTCAAATAGTCTAAACTTTATTCTTTCTTGTAATTCTTCTTCAAACCAACTTTGTATAAGTTCTTTTTCATCAGAGAAATATATAGAGAATTCTTTTTGTTCTGCAAGTGATACAATGTTATAGTACAGATATCTTCCCCATTCTAGGAAAGTTTCTACTTCTGTTTCCATAGACCAATCTGGTAGTTCTGATACAATTATTTTTTCTTCATAAACTTGTCCGAACTTTTCTTTCAGAGCCTCATCTAATATTTCTCTTCTTAATTTTACACCAAGAGGATTTCTTAGTGTTCCACTCTTATTCTTACTTCCAATCAATACAATAACTTTATCATTTTCAGAAATAGCTTTTTCAATTATTCCAAGATGCCCTATATGTAAAGGTTGCATTCTTGATAAAAAAACTCCAATTTTCATTTTAAATTAACCTCATCACATCATTATATAATACAAATAAAGAAAGTCCTATTATGAAAGAAAAACCTATCATTTGAATCCTTAACGATGTTTTTTCTTTTAATGGTTTTCTTTTTATTGCTTCAATTACATATAAAAGTAATTTTCCACCGTCTAGTGGTGGAATTGGAATAAGATTTGTTATTCCAAGTGAAAGTGATATTACAGATAGAAGATATACAAAATCTGTAATACTTGAAGTTTGTGAAACAATAGCAGTGATACCAACAGGTCCTGCTAGGTCATCAATCTTTGTTCCTCCTGTGAACAAAATCCTTATACTATCTCCAAGTGCTGCTATAAAACCTCCTGTACTACGTATAGCAATTTCAATGCCATAATGTACTGTAACAAGCAAGAAATATACAAGCAATCCAAACAAAATATTAACAATTGCTCCTGCAGAAACAATTGCTATTTTTTTCCAAATACTGCTATTGCTAAACGAACCTTCTGCATCAGAATGTTCATCTTCTCCTTCTAAGCTAACATATCCGCCTAATGGAATCATTCTTACAGAATATTTTGTTTCCTTGCCTTGTCTGCTCCATAAAGCTTTGCCAAATCCAATAGAAAACTCATTAACCTTAACTTTGCAAAGCTTAGCAATGCAAAAATGACCACCTTCATGAATTATAACTAAAATTCCAAGTAGAATTAAAGTTTTTATTATACCTAACAATACTGTCAAATTAAATTCCTCCTATATATTCATAAGCAAAACATACGCAATTGGAGCAATGAACAAAATACTATCAATTCTATCAAGTATTCCTCCATGACCTGGAATAATATTACCATAATCTTTAATATCATTATATCTTTTTATACTAGAAGCTGCAAAATCTCCTACCTGCCCTACTATACTTAATAATAATGATATCAGTATAATATATATATATGAAATATTTGTATAAAAATATGTATTGCAAATCACAGTATAAATCAAGCATGTAACAACACACCCAACTGCTCCTGCTATGCACCCTTCAATAGATTTATTAGGACTAACCTTACTAAATCTATGTTTTTTTGTACTCATTATCTTACCTGCAAAATACGCAAATACATCTGTTGCCCATCCACAAAGTATTACATATATAATTAATATAACTCCATTTTTTTGTGAATGAATGATAGGTAAAAACATTGTAAGTACAGGTACATACAATATTCCAAAAAGAGTTATTGCACCATCCGCTATTGTCGTTTTCATTCCTGAATTTAAAACGTGGAAAAATACAACAAATAGAGCAAATATAACAATACAAAACATCATATTTATCATATCTGCAGATTCATCAACAAGAGTTGATTGTGTATGAAATAATCTTAGAATTGCAATGCTTGCAGCTGCCAAATATCCTATCCATTTTATAGGTTTTGCTTTTTTGCTCTTTTCAAATGCTCCAAAATATTCATTCATTCCAATAATTGCCACTACTGCAAAAAATATATCTATAACAGTATTATTTCCAAAAATAATAATTGCAATCACAATTGGGAATCCAATTAGAGATGTTAAGATTCTTTTTAAATCCATGGAACTATTTACCTCCAAATTTTCTATTTCTATTTTCATATATTTTTATTGCTTCATCTAGATCTTTTTCTGAGAAATCTGGCCAATATTTTTCTACAAATAAGAACTCTGAGTATACAAGTTGCCATGGCAAGAAATTGCTAAGTCTTATTTCTCCACTTGTTCTAATAAGTAGGTCAGGGTCTGGCTCATCCTTTGTATAAAGATAACTTGATACCAAATTTTCGTTAATATCTTCGATTTGTATCTTTTCCTGTTTTACGTCCTCAGCTATCTCTTTTATAGCCTTTGTAATTTCATCTCTTCCACCATAATTAAAAGCAATGCATAGAGTTAGTCCGGTATTATTTCCAGTCTTTTCAATCGCTTTTTTTATACTACTTTGCAAAGTTTTAGACAATGCTTCCGTGTGTCCTAAAAATTTTATTCTTATATTTTCTGTATCTGCGGCTTTTACTAAATCGTCCAAATATGTCTTAAATAAAACCATTAGTGCTCCAACTTCTTCTTCGCTTCTTTTCCAATTTTCAGTGGAAAAAGCATATACAGTAAGATATTCAATTCCAATTTTATTTGCGTATCTTACTATTTTTTTAAGAGTTTCTGCACCTTCCTTATGTCCGAAGCTTTGTACTAGCTCCTCGATCTTTTGCCCATCTTCTATTTCCATCCATAATTATGGCAATATGTCTTGGTAGATTTTCCATTATATTTCCTTCCTTAATCTGTTCATAATTTGTTCAGATTTTATTTGTTTCGATTCATAATATATATAGCTAGTTCTTTTAAAAACTCTGCTTTTTCTCCATAGCATTCTATTTCATTCAATGCTTCATTTATAACTTTCTCTAATTTTTCTTTTGCTTTATCCAATCCATATTTTGTAACAAAAGTGACTTTTCCATGTTCTCTGTCATTTCCGACAGGTTTTCCTAAAACTTTTTCATCTCCAATTTCAGATAATATATCATCTTTTATTTGAAATGCAAGCCCTATTTTTTCTGCATATTTTGTAAGCCTTTCTAAATCATCCTCATTCGCACATGCAAGTATAGCTCCGATTCTAATCGCTGCTCTAATCAATGCCCCTGTCTTGTTAGAATGCATGTATTCTAAATATTCATTTGAGATTTCTTGGCCTTCAAATTCTGTATCTACATACTCTCCTGCAATCATTCTATCTGTACCAAATGTTAATTCATTCAAAGCATATAATTTTGATTTAAGCTTTGTCTGGTCTTGTTCTTGAACTAAATTACTGCTAATGACCAAATAAGCATTGTTTAGTAATCCATCTCCTGCAAGTATTGCTGTTGACTCATTAAAAGCTTTATGATTAGTAGGTTTTCCATGTCTAAAATCATCATTATCTATTGCGGGTAAATCATCATGTATTAAAGAGAAATTATGTATCATTTCCATTGCAACCGCAAAAGGAAAAACTTCTTCATAGTCTTCTTTAAATAATCTATATGCAGAAATCATAAGTATAGGTCTTAATCTTTTTCCAGAACTAATCAAACTATACTCCATAGAAGAATTAAGCCTTTCCTCTGGACATTTTTCATCTCTTATATATTTTTCTAGTTCACTATTTACTATATTCATATAATCTCTTAATTCTTCATTGAAATTCATATTTTCTCCTTTATCTAAATAATAGAGTAGCCAAACGCATGAGTTTGGCGAAAATATTAGATGCTTAAAATTTCTTTTTCTTTTGCAGCAGTAATATTATCAATTTGTTCTGTCTTTTTATCTGTAATCTTTTGAATCTCTGTCTCTGCATTTCTTAAATCATCTTCTGTCATTTCTCCATCTTTTTGAGTCTTTTTAGCCTCATCAATTCCATCTCTTCTTATAGAACGAATAGAAACCTTAGCTTCTTCTGCCATTTTTCTTATGTCCTTAACAAGTTCTTTTCTTCTCTCTTCATTTAATTCTGGGAATGATAATCTTATAACCTTTCCGTCATTATTTGGAGTAATTCCTATATCAGATGCAAGTATAGCTTTCTCTATCTCTTTTAAAATACTCATATCCCATGGTTGAATAACTATTAGTCTAGCCTCAGGAACAGAAATTCCTGCAACTTGGCTTATTGGAGTAGCTACCCCATAATAATCAACCTTTACTTTGTTTAATATTGCAGGATTTGCTCTCCCTGCTCTAACCTCTGCAAAATTCTCTTGTAAAACACTTATTGTTTTATCCATTTTTTCTTCAATATTTTTAAATTCCATTTTTTTACATTCCTCTCTTTTTTATTTATTATAATTTTCAAAAGAAGCAAGTAGTACTAGGCGTGCGAAGGAGATATTCCGTGAGGTGTACTGATGTACATTGAACGGAAATCGACTGAGCAACAACGACGTAATACGACGCTTATTTTGGAAATTATTCTACCACTGTGCCAATATTCTCACCTAATACAACTTTCACAATATTTTCAGGTTCAGCAATTGCAAATACTCTAAGTGGTATATTGTTATCTTTGCACATTGCCGTTGCAGTTGAATCCATGACTTTTAAATCTTGATCCAAAATATCATGATATGATATTTTATCATATTTAATAGCTGATGGATCAACTTTAGGATCTGCTGAATATACTCCATCAATTGTCTTTGCAAGAAGAATTACTTCCGCATCAATTTCTGCTGCTCTTAAAGCTGCTGCTGTATCTGTTGTAAAGTAAGGATTTCCTGTACCACAAGAAAATATAACTACTCTACCATTTTCTAGATGTTTAACAGCTTTTCTCTTTATGTAAGGCTCTGCAATTTGTCTCATTTCAATCGCAGTTTGAAGTCTTGTCTTAACTCCTCTTGCTTCAAGCGCATCTTGTAATGCAAGACCATTCATTGCAGTTGCAAGCATTCCCATATAGTCTGATGTTGTTCTTTCCATCTGGTGTCCATATCTTCCTCTCCAGAAGTTTCCTCCTCCTACTACTATTCCTACTTGTACTCCTAAATCTACTACTTTTTTAACTTCATCACATATTCTTCCTATAACTTCTGCATATACTCCTGTTTTGTTGTCGCCTGCAAGTGCTTCTCCACTTAGTTTTAATAAAACACGTTTGTACTTTGCTTCACTCATAATTCATTTCCATCCTTTCATTTTAGAAATCTCTACTATTGTATCATACTTTATATCATTTTTGTCAACTTTTTGTAAAATTTATTAAAAATAATTAGAAAAAATCACAATAGATATGTAATCTATTGTGATTTTTTCTAATTATACCATTCGAATTCCCAGTCTAGTATTTTTACTGTATCTCCTTCTTTTATTCCAAGTCTTCTTAACTCTTCATCAATTCCAATGTTGTATAAACTTTTTTGTAAATAATGCATTGATTCTCTATCTTGTATGTTAACCTTTCTCATAAGTCTATCAACAGCAGGACCTTTAACGATGAATTCACTTCCTTTTACTTCAACTTCGAATTCTTTTTCATCTTCTTTTAATGTATATACTATTTTTTCATCAACTTCAACTAAATCTTCTTTTGGTAGCTTCTTTAATTCTTCTGCAACATGTTTCATGAGTTCATTTACTCCTTGTTTTGATGCCGCAGATATCTTAAATATCTCCATATTTTCTTTTTGAGCAACTTTTTCTAATTCATCGTATAATTTGTCATCTTGCATAGCATCTATCTTATTTGCAACAATTATTTGTTTTCTGCTACTCAATTTTTTATTGTATTTTTTTAACTCTTCTTGTATAACATAAAAATCCTCTGTTGGATTTCTTCCTTCTTGTCCAGAAACATCAATAAAATGTAAAAGTAATCTTGTTCTTTCAATATGTCTTAAAAATTGAATTCCAAGTCCAACGCCTTCACTTGCGCCTTCAATTATTCCTGGGATATCAGCAATCACAAAGCTATCGCCATATTCTGTTTTTGCAACTCCAAGATTTGGAATAATTGTAGTAAAATGATAATCCGCAATTTTAGGTGTTGCAGAAGTAACTATAGATAAAAATGTTGACTTTCCAACATTTGGAAACCCTATAAGTCCAACATCTGCCAAAAGTTTAAGTTCTAGTACTACTTCAAGTTCAATTCCTTTTTCTCCGTCTTGAGCAAAGCGAGGAGCTTGTCTTGTTGACGTTGCAAAATGCGAATTTCCTTTTCCTCCTCTTCCTCCAGGAAGTATAAGTTCCTTTTGTCCTTCTTCTGATAAATCAGCAAGAACCTTTCCTGTATTTAAATCTTTAACTACAGTTCCTCTAGGAACTTTTACATATAAATCCTCTCCAGATTTTCCGGTACTGTGATTTCCACTACCATTTTGTCCATTTTCAGCCTTAAATTTCTTTTTATATCTAAAATCTACAAGTGTATTTGAATCTGGATCCACGACAAAATAAATGCTACCGCCATTACCTCCATCTCCTCCGTCAGGTCCACCTGCTGCCACATATTTTTCTCTTCTAAAGGTAATTGCACCATTTCCTCCGTCACCTGATTTAATTATTACTTTTGCATAATCTGTAAACATTAAAATAATCTCCTTATTTTCCGCATTACTATATAATTAATCCAATCTTCTCATAAACATCACTAAGTGTCTTTTCTGCAATTATTTTTGCTCTTTCTGCACCTTTTGTATATATATCTTCTAGATATTTTGGATTATTTATTAACTCTTTATATTTTTCTTGAATTGGTCTTAATTCTTCTATTACACATTCTGCTACTTGTTTCTTGAAATCTCCATATCCTTTTCCAACAAATTCTTTTTCAATTTCTTCGTTTGTTTTTCCAGTAATAGCACTATATATAGACATTAAGTTACTAATTCCAGCCTTATTTTCTTTATCAAATCTAACAACATTTTCAGAATCTGTAACTGCTCTTTTAAATTTTTTCATAATTGTCTCTGCATCGTCTGTAAGGAAAATACAATCATTTGGATCAGTAGAGCTTTTACTCATCTTAGCAGTTGGATTTTGAAGTCCCATGACACGTGCTGCAGTTTGCGTCACATAGGCTTCAGGTATTTTAAAAGTATCTCCATATATACTATTAAATCTTTCTGCGATATCACGAGTTATCTCAAGATGTTGTCTTTGATCTTCTCCAACTGGAACTAAATCAGCTTGATAAAGCAAGATATCAGCTGCCATAAGAACAGGATATGTAAAAAGTCCCGCATTTATATTATCTGCATGTTTTGCTGATTTATCCTTGAATTGTGTCATTCTTGAAAGTTCGCCCATATATGTATAGCAGTCAAGTATCCACGCAAGCTCAGCATGTGCTGGAACTTGTGATTGTATAAAGATATTGCTTTTTTCCGGATTAATTCCAGCAGCTATATATAATGCTAAAAGATTTAGTGTATTGTTTTTTAGTTTTTCTGGGTCATTTCTTACAGTTAATGTATGTAGATTTGCTATCATATAATTACAATCATATTCTTCTTGCATTTTTTCCCAATTTTTTATTGCTCCAAGGTAATTTCCTAAATGTAGATTACCTGTAGATTGAATTCCACTTAATATAACTTTTTTGCTCATAAATCTGTCCTCCTTTTATAATTTTGCATAAGAAGTAGCCAAACGCAGGAGTTTTGGCGGACTTATATGCTATACTATTTCATATTCTCATCTTCTATTTCAGATATTAAATTAACTCTTGCTTCATGTCTTCCGCCTTCAAATGGTGTTGCTAAAAATTGTCTTACAACGCAAATTGCGTCGTTTACAGACATGTAATCTGCTCCAAGTGCCATCATATTTGCATTGTTATGCATTCTTGAAAATTTAGCTATTTGTTCATTATAGCAAACTGCGCATCTCACACCTTTAAACTTATTTGCAACTATCGACATTCCAATTCCTGATCTGCAGATAAGTATTCCCATATCTGCTTTTTTATTCGAAATATCCTTTGCGACTTCTTTTGCTATATTTGGATAGTCTACACTCTCTTCCGAAAAGCATCCTTTATCCTCATATTTAATTTCTTTCTCATCTAAATATTTCTTAATTTCCTCTTTTAATTTAAATCCTCCGTGATCTGCTCCAATTACTATCATAACTTTTTTCCTCCTATTTAAGAAGTTTGATATTAGATTTGAGAATAGTGAAACTTGTTTATATTTGTTTACACATATTTCTCAATTCTAATACTTTAAACCTCAAATTTTATATTAGTCAATCTCATAGTTTTGAATTTCTGACATTATTTTTTCTTTAAACTCTTCTACGCTCATTTGTCCCATGTCTCCACTTTTTCTTGAACGAACACTTACAAGATTTCCTTGAAGTTCTTTTTCTCCCATAATAAGCATATATGGAACCTTTTGCATTTGAGCTTCTCTTATTTTGTATCCTATTTTTTCATTCCTATCATCAAGTTCTATTCTTAATCCTAAAGATTCTAATTTTTCCTTTACTTTAATAGCATATTCTGCTTGATTATCTGAAATAGGTAATAATTTAACTTGTACTGGTGCAAGCCATGTTGGCAAATTTCCTTTTGTCTCTTCAAGTAAAAATGAAATAAATCTATCTGAAGAGCCAAGGATTGCTCTATGGATTACAACTGGTCTATGTGCCTCTCCGTCTTCTCCTATGAAACTTAAATCAAATCTTTCTGGAAGTGCAAAGTCTAGTTGGCATGTTGGAATTGTAACATCATGTCCAAGTGCTGTTTTTATTTGTATATCAATCTTTGGTCCATAAAATGCAGCTTCTCCTTCAGCCTCGTAGAATTCTATATCTAATTCCTTTAATATTTGTCTTAATTGGCTTTCAGCTGTTTCCCACATTTCATCATTGTCAATATATTTTTCTTTATTTTCTTTATCTCTTAATGAAAGTCTAAATTTAAATCTATCTCTGTCAAATTTGAAATCTTTTAAATATACTTCAAAGATAAGATTTATAACTCTACCAACTTCCTCTTTTATTTGGTCTGGTCTTACAAAAAGGTGAGCATCGTTTTGGCACATTTGACGTACTCTTTCAAGTCCACAAACGCTTCCGCTATCTTCAAATCTAAAGTCATGTGCAAGTTCGCCTATTCTTATTGGTAGTTCTCTATATGAATGCATTTTATTTTTGTATATTAGCATGTGGTGTGGACAGTTCATAGGTCTTAAAACTAATTCTTCATTATCCATTTTCATTACTGGGAACATGTCATCTTTGTAATGATCCCAATGTCCACTTGTTTTGTATAAATCAACGTTTGCAAGTGATGGTGTATATACATGTTTATATCCAAGTCTTAGTTCCTTATCTTGTATATATCTTTCTAGTAATCTTCTAATAGTTGCTCCATTTGGTAAATACATTGGAAGTCCAGATCCTACAAGTGGGTGTGTCATAAATAGTTCTAAGTCTTTTCCTATTTTTCTATGGTCCCTCTTTTTTGCTTCTTCTAGTTCTTCTAAATATGCATCTAATTCACTTTGTTTTGGGAAAGATATAGCGTATATTCTCTGTAGCATTTTATTTTTCTCGCTACCTCTCCAATATGCTCCTGATGTTGAAAGTATTTTTACTGCTTTTACCTTTCCTGTTGCTTCTAGATGTGGTCCTGCACAAAGGTCTGTGAATTCTCCTTGTTTATAGAATGAGATTTCTTCGCCTTCTGCTAAGTCCTGTATAAGTTCTACTTTGTATGGTTCATTTTTCATTAACTCTATAGCTTCTTTTTTAGGTAATGAAAATCTTTCTATTGAAAAGTTCTCCTTTATAATTTTTTTCATTTCTTCTTCAATTTTTACTTTGTCTTCATCTGTAAATGTTTTTTCAACATCAAAGTCATAATAAAATCCTTCATCTATTGCAGGTCCTATAGCAAGTTTTGCATCTGGAAATAATCTTTTTACAGCTTGTGCCATAATGTGTGAAGTTGTATGCCAATACACACTCTCCTCTACTTCTGTTGTTCTTCCTCCTCCTAATTTAATTTTAAACAT
>ODAI010530708.1_pt1 | contig 12592 bp, 11 predicted proteins | sample 1539321 | NCBI WGS metagenome assembly ODAI01 (sample SAMN02144231, study PRJEB22623) | gut metagenome | biome: sheep rumen | host: Ovis aries | place: New Zealand
CATTCAGTAACTCCTGGCATGCTGAACTCGGTCCAGCATCTCTCGTGCAGGGAGAGTCCGGGTCAGGCCCGGAATGACGGCGGCGGCAGGTTTTGAATGACACGGGAAGTCATGCTGAATTTATTTCAGCATCCATTGAGTCCTGTCATGCTGAACTCGATTCAGCATCCATTGAACACCGTCATGCTGAACTCGATTCAGCATCTATTGAACACCGTCATGCTGAACTTGTTTCAGCATCTCTCGTACAGGAGAGATTCCGGGTCAGGCCCGGAATGACGGCGGCAGCAGGTTCTGAATGACACCGGGTGGCAGACTTGTCGGACATCCCCCTACCACGGCATCTCAACGGAGGACGCAGCTTGAAAAATGTCAGAACAATCCCGGCGCACGTGACGCTCTCATTCAACGGAAGGAGCCGCACCAGACGGTACGAGGACCTCACCATCGCGGACAACTTCATGTTCCACAAAGTGATGCAGGACAGGGAGATGTGCCGCCGTCTCCTCCAGATCCTCCTGGGACTCTCCCCGGAAGTCGACATCACCGAGCCGGTCGCGGAGGGCGGCATCCGCACTTCCCCGGACTCAAAATCGGTCTTCCTCGACATCAGGACGTCGACCCCGTTCACGGAGTACGACATCGAGATGCAGCGGGCCGGCTCAAGGGAGATTCCCAGGCGCGCAAGGTACTACCAGTCGGTCATGGACATAGACTTCCTCGACCCGAGCATGAACTACATCGAGCTGAAGGAGAACGTCGTGCTCTTCATCTGCCTCACCGACATATTCGGCAGGGGGCTTCCCGTCTACACGTTCTCGAACACATGCAGCGAGGCCCCCGGCCTCCCACTGAACGACGGAACAAAAAAGGTCTTTTACATAGCCGAGAATTATGATAAAATAAGCGAGGAGGAGGCGAGGAGCTTTATGGCACTGGTCAAAACGGGAAACCCCAGCAGCGCATACACGAAGAGGATTGCGGAGATAGTGGAGAAGTACAAGAACTACCCCCGCATGAAGCGCGAGTATCTCGACGCAATGCAGAGCGAGTCGATCACCGCAATGGAAATGGAGGAGGCCCGCCAGCAGGCCCTGGCCGAAGGCCACGCAGAAGGTCTTGCGAAAGGCCATGCCGAAGGCCTGAAAGAGGGGGAGAGGCAGAAGGCTCTGGAAACCGCGCGGAAAATGACGGCGGAAAACTGCGAAAGGTCCCTCATTCTGAAGGTGACCGGAATCACTGAGGAGGATTTGGACTCCCTGTCATAATTCAGCCGGCATAATGCAGAACCCTCTGCCGGGGAAAGACAGAGGGGGCTTTTTATTTGCACAGCCGCGTTGTTTTACCGGCACATCCCCGGACTCGGACGAAAGAATGAATCAGTGCAAATCTTCCGTGCGGATCAAATTGTCGTAGCTGAATACCGGCTCACCCTTTTCCGACCATTTTACTTCCATAATATAGGCATGTCTGTTGGGGTCGTACAGAGGATTTCCGGTGATTTTTTCATAAGGACGTGCGTGGAACATGCAGAGATCTTTTCCGTCATCAGTGCGCACAAAGGAATTATGCCCCGGACCGTAAAGATGCTTTTTCCAATCCGAATACAGCACAGGCTCCTTTTCCTTTTTCCATGCCCTTGGATCCAAAAGGTCTGCATCCTCGCTGATCGAAAGCATTCCCATGCAGTAACAGGCTCCGGTTGCGCTTGCCGAGTACGTCAGGAAGATTTTTCCATCCTTTTTCAAAACGGCAGGCCCCTCGTTCACCCAGATGTCAACCCTTTCCCAGTCGTAATCAGGGGTTGTGAGCAGAACCTGTGCGGTGGACAGCTTCAAAGGACTTTCCATCTTCGCAATGTAAAGATTTGAAATCTGTATTCCCACGCTCACTTTTTCGGCCCACACAAGATAACGCTGTCCGTTTGCCTCGAACACGGTGGAGTCAAGAGAAAAGGCCTCGAATGAGTAGATGTCGTCATCGCTCCTCCGAATCATCCCCATCTCCTTCCACGGGTCTTTCATGGGATTGTCCCCCTGGCACTCAAGCACATACGGGCGGATTTTCCACACATCGTCAATTTCTCCGGCGGCAAAGTAGATGTACCATTTTCCGTCAAGAAAGTGGAGTTCCGGAGCCCACACATGACAGCTCATCGGCCCCGAAGGATGCTTTGTCCAAACGGTTTTCTCTTCCGCAGAGGCAAGTTCCTTCAGAGTGGGAGCGCGGCGCAAAATGATTTTGTCGTAGCCCGGGACAGAGGCTGAAAAATACCAGCTGCCATCCGGACCACGGCATACAAACGGATCCGCCCTCTGAGGTATGAACGGAGAATTGAACTGCGTATGCTCGTAGTTTGTTACGTCTGTCATAAAATCATCCTATGGAAACCTTCAGGTGAACCACACTTGCCGCAGGAATCTCAAGACAGATTTTTCCGTCTGCGAAGGAGGCTCCGTTGAATTCAGTCTTTTTCACAACGTCGGGGCTTTCGAATGTGTTGTGCGCATGAATTTCGCCGCTCACAATCTCGCCTTCCACGGCCTTCACGTTGGAATCAGCAATCAGGGCCTCAATCTTTTTTCCTTCAGTTGCAGAAAGATTTGCGAGGGTGATGTTCATGCTGCCGTCTTCCGCAATTGAAACAGACTCACTCAGCGAAGGCACCTTAACGTCATCCTCCACGCCGATTTCCTCCGTCTCGATGAAGCTTTCGACCAATGATGCGTTCTGGTGGGCCTTGTACATATCGAACACATGGTAGGTCGGAGTCGTAATCATTTTGTCTCCCTCGGTCAGAATCACGGCCTGGAGGACGTTCACCATCTGTGCAATATTCGCCATGGCCACACGGTCGCAGTGTTTGTTGAATATGTTCAGGTTGATTCCCGCCACCAGCGCGTCACGGATTGTGTTCTGCTGATAAAGGAAACCGGGGTTCGTTCCGGGCTCGCAGGTGTACCAGGTGCCCCACTCGTCGACAATCAGCTTCACGGCCTTCTTTTTGTCGTACTTGTCCATAATCTTTGAGTGATTGCTGATGAGGTCTTCCATATAGAGCGTCTTCTTGAGGGTCTTGTACCAAGTCTTTTCGTCAAAGTCGAGTGCGTATCCCTTGTCTTCCCAAGTGTTCGGAATCGTGTAGTAATGCAGGGAAAGACCGTCCATGAATCCGTGAAACTGCTCGGGGGATCGGAAGCAGGTTGACATAACGCCGTCTGTCCATGCATAGTCGTCAGAGTTCGGACCGCAGCAGATTTTGAAAACAGGCTTCTTCGGATCGTAATTCCTCACGTATGTCTGATACCGGCGGTAGAGGTTTCCATAATATTCGGGTGTCATGTTTCCGCCGCATCCCCAGTTTTCGTTTCCCACGCCGAAATAATTCACGGTCCACGGTTTTTCGCTGCCGTTCTTTTTGCGCAGGTCAGCCATCGGGGAAACGCCATCAAAAGTCATGTACTCGACCCATTCACTCATTTCCTGCACAGTGCCGCTTCCGACGTTTCCGTTCACGTAAGTCTTGCAGCCGAGCTGATTGCAAAGCTCCATAAACTCGTGGGTCCCGAAAGAATTGTCCTCGACCACTCCGCCCCAGTGCGTGTTGATCATCTTCTTGCGGGTTTCCTTGGGACCGATTCCGTCTTTCCAGTGATATTCATCGGCAAAGCATCCTCCCGGCCATCTGAGGGCTGGAATATTAATTTTCCGCAGTGCCTGGACCACATCCTTTCTCATTCCGTTCACATTCGGAATGGAAGAATCCTTTCCAACGTAAAGTCCTTCATAGATGCAGCGTCCCAGATGCTCTGAAAAATGGCTCTGAATCTCCGCGTTGATGTGTCCCATCTTGTGATGCGGGTTAATGAACAACCTTGCCATACAATCCTCCGTAAAATTTCGCCGCCGGCGCAGCTTTTCCGGCAGACTTTGTGATAAGATACCCAAACATAATTTTGAACATCTTCTAAAGTATTTTAATTATAACTAAACATCATAAAAAAAGCAAGGTCTATTTTTTGAAAACACATGGAATTTTACAGAATCTTCAAACATTAAATCTTACCATTTCGGAGGAAAAAGAGGGCATTTTTTCACGTTTATCGCCGCACGGATTTCCACATAGCAGCCGCAGGAAAGACAGGTGCCGTTCAAAAGCTGACTGCAGGCACGGCATACGGCGAGGCGGTTCTCATAAACATCGTCAGGGGTGCGGTCGTCCAAAGAGATTGCTTCGATGTAACTGCTGATTTCTCCGGGCACACCGTCCTCTGACATATCACGCAGAAGACACCGGCGGCAAATGCGGCTGTCAGTCTGCTCCGAGCTCATTTGATTTTCACGCCCCACACGGTTTCGTTGTTTTCGCCGATTGCAGTGAAGGTCATCACCAAATTGCATTCGCGGCTTTCGTCGTGCTGTTCGAAAAAGACTCCGTGGAAAACGATTCCGTTAATCTCAAAATCCGCGTAATACGTTCCCCCGGTGGTTTTCCATGTGCCGTTGTATTTTTCGCCTGTAATCGTGCCGTTGGACTTCAGCTTCACAATACGCGGTTCCTTTACCGAAGAGCCGTCGGAAACAGTGCCGTGGTTTATGATTTCGTATTCCCCCGCAATCTGTTTTTTTCCGTATCCTTCGGGGGAGATTTTGTCACCTCTGTTCTCAAAAACGGCGGTTACGGGCCACCCTTCGCTGTTGAGGAACTGCTGATGCACTCTTGCCTCGAAGAACTCACCGGAAGATGCAAATCTCGTGTGGTAAATCAAATAACGGCTTCCGTCAGTGTCCACGAATGCAGAACAATGTCCCGGAGAGCGGTATCCGTCGGAGGCTGTGAATTTGTAGTTCCCCATCACCTTTATGCCCCGTTCGTATTGATTTGTGCGTTTGGCCTCGAAAACAGCACTGCGCCCTGCCGCATCCACATAAGGTCCGTCTGGATTTTTTGAGCGGAAAAGCCTCATGTTGTAGCCGGAAACAGAATCCAGATAATTGTATGTTGTATAAAGATAGTACCACCCAGCCTCTTCATCGTAGACAATGAACGGGCCTTCTCCTGAAAGCGTGTGTCCGCCGGCAAGCTGTGTTCCGAAATATCTGTCAATCAGTCTTCCGTCGTCCGTCTTTCCGTCTCTTCCGGGATAGAGGGCCTTTCCTGTTGAGGGGTCGAGTTCAAGAATGAAGATTCCGCCCGACCAGGAGCCGTATGTCATCCACATTTTTCCGTCCGCATCGAAAAAGATTCCGGGGTCGATTGCGTTCGGAGCATAATCCATATTGTACGCATTCCCCACGGTCCAGTTTCTGCTGAATCCCTCGGGGATGAGTCCGCTTTCAATCAGGGCCGGAATATTCGTGTTGGTCCACTGCTTGTCCACACTGCTCTTTTTGTCTTTCGCGGAAGTTTCCGTAAATCCCGAGTAGACCAATGTGTCGACACAAGTGTATCCTCCGTCGGGACGATTTGAAATGCCGTACGCAATGCAGGACCTTGTGGCTGTGGATGAAGTGCAGAAGTAAATCATCCATGCCCCCCTGCTTCCGTCTTCGTTTACGTAATGAGGATTATAGATTACATCCGGGGCCCACACCGCGAATCCGCCGGAACTGTCACCGTCGTTGCAGCCCGCCCACTCAAACGGCTTGGCAAGATTCTGCGCAAGATTTCCGAAAAGCGCATTGTTTTTGCGGGCATATCCATTGGTGAAACTTTTCCAGTTGGCAAGATCCGAGGAACCAGCCGCAACAATATGAGTACCGAATATATAATAGAAGGGATTTCCGCTTTCATCCTGTGTACGGACAATTGACGGATCGTGGACTGAAACCCGTGACAAATCTCCGGGAACCGCAGCTTCTTTTTCCGCCTGTGATTTTTCCTCGCAGGACAGACACATCAAAGACAAAACCATACCGGACGCTGCCAGTGTTTTGCCAAGAGAACTATGTACGCTCATCTGTTTACCTTGATTCAAACAAATTTGGCCCGGTCCCGTAGCTGCTTCGAAACCGGACTCTTTCAGTATATCCCCTGCCGCGTTTATTGTCAAACCGCATCAGGAATTCCTGATTTAAAATCCGCACCCCCTTGCATAGTTAGCTTCTTTTAACTATAATACATTCAGTTTGTATAAGCTAACAGGAGAACGCCATGCCTCTTAATCTCGCCAATGAAGGTGAAAACTATCTAGTCAAAAAAGTTTCCGGCAAAGAGGAAACCCGCAAATTTCTCGAGAATCTGGGTTTTGTGCCGGGAGCCGCCGTTTCCGTCGTTTCAAAGATAGGCGGAAATGTAATCGTTCAAATCAAGGAAAGCCGGATTGCAATCAGCAGGGAAATGGCCGTCAAGATAGCCGTCTGATTTTCAAAAAACACAACTCGGGGTAACAGGAAAATTTATTTTTAAATTTTCAGGAGGATACATGACTTTACGCGAAGTAAAAACGGGTCAAACCGTGACAGTTGAGAAACTGCTTGGCGAAGGGGCGACAAAACGCCGCATTATGGACATGGGCATCACTAAGGGAGTCGAAGTGTTTGTCCGCAAAGTGGCTCCGTTGGGAGATCCCGTGGAAGTTACGGTACGTGGATACGAACTCTCCATCCGCAAGGCAGACGCCGAATTCATTCAGGTCAAATAGGGGGAACGAAAGATGATTAAAATTGCACTGGCCGGAAACCCGAACTGCGGTAAGACCACGTTGTTCAATGCCCTCACAGGCTCGAATCAGTATGTAGGAAACTGGCCTGGAGTCACAGTTGAAAAGAAGGAAGGCAAGCTCAAGAACCACACTGAAAAAAACGATGAAGTGGTGATTATGGACCTGCCGGGAATCTACTCGCTTTCCCCATACTCTCTTGAGGAAGTCGTTTCAAGAAATTATCTGGTGAATGACCGCCCCGACGCCATTTTGAACATTGTTGACGGAACCAACCTGGAGCGCAACCTTTACCTGACCACTCAGCTCGCGGAATTGGGAATCCCGATGGTGGTTGCCGTAAACATGATGGACGTTGTGAAAAAGAACGGCGACAAAATCCACATCAAGGAAATGTCGGAGACTCTGGGATGCCCCGTTTACGAGATTTCCGCATTGAAGGGAACGGGATGCATCGAAGCCGCGGAAGGAGCGGTCGCACAGGCCAAGACAAAGAAGCCGATGATGTACAAGCACCGCTTTGAAGGCTCCGTTGAACACGCACTTGCCCACATCGAGGAAGCCATTATTCACGACAAGCCCGCCGAGCAGCACAGATGGTATTCAATCAAACTGTTCGAGCGCGATGCAAAAGTCATTGAACAGCTTGGTGTTTCCCAGGACAAACTCGCACACATTGAGGAAGACATCAAATCCTGTGAAAAGGAACTGGATGACGACAGCGAATCAATCATCACGTCGGAACGCTACAAGTACATCGAGTCAATCATCAAAAAGTGCATGACAAAGAAAGACAAGAACAGGCTCACAACCTCAGACAAGATTGATAAGGTGGTCACAAACCGCTGGCTTGCACTTCCGATTTTCGCGGTGGTGATGTTCCTGGTTTATTTTGTCTCGATAACGACCGTGGGAACCTGGGTAACAGACTGGACAAACGACGGACTCTTCGGAGACGGATTCTATCTGTTCGGACACGGACGCGCTGAATATGATGAGGCTGTCACGGAAGTCGCAAAGAACACAATGTGGACTGACGATGTGATTACCGTTGTAAAGGCCGCCGCAGACAAAGGGGCAATCGGTGCAGATGAAGTTCTCGGAGCCATCGAGGACGAGGACTACGGTGCATTCGAAGAGGCCTACGGATTCTATGCCGAGGATATGGCTGAAGACGGATTCGACATCACGGAAAAAATCGATGCCGCGATGGAAGAGCTTCCCGACCCCGCAGAACAGGAAGGCGGCTGGTGGATTCCAGGTATTCCGGTGCTGATTGAAAACGGACTTGACGCCATTGGTTGTGCAGACTGGCTCAAGAGTCTGATTCTTGACGGTATCGTGGCCGGTGTGGGTGCAGTCCTCGGATTCGTTCCCCAGATGCTCGTTCTGTTCATCTTCCTTGCATTCCTTGAGTCCTGCGGTTACATGGCTCGCATCGCATTCATCCTTGACCGCATTTTCCGCCGCTTTGGTCTTTCCGGAAAATCATTCATCCCGGTTCTTATCGGAACAGGTTGTGGAGTTCCCGGCGTTATGGCAAGCCGCACAATCGAAAACGAAAGAGACCGCCGCATGACAATCATGACAACGACATTCATCCCCTGCGGCGCCAAGCTTCCGATTATCGCACTGATTACAGCCGCTCTTTTCCACGGTGCATGGTGGGTCGCCCCGAGTGCATACTTCGTCGGAATGGCCTCAATCATCATCTCTGGAATCATGTTGAAAAAGACAAAGCCGTTTGAAGGTGAAGTCGCTCCGTTCGTTATGGAACTTCCTGCATACCACTGGCCCACAGTCTCAAGCATTCTCCGCTCAATGTGGGAGCGCGGATGGTCATTCATCAAGAAAGCCGGAACCATCATCTTGATTTCTTCCATCGTAATCTGGGCAGGTTCCGTGTTCGGATGGACAGACGGAAAGTTCGGATTCAACGCCGACCTTGAGCTTGCAGACAGCATCCTCGGAAAGATTGGAAATGGAGTGAAGTGGATTTTCGCACCGCTGGGATTCGGTGATGCGACCGCCACAGTGGCTACAGTCATGGGTCTTGTGGCAAAGGAAGAGGTTGTCGGTGTCTTCGGAGTCTTGGACTTCCAGGGTCTGGGCTCACAGCTGGCCGGTTACTCATTCCTCTTGTTCAACCTGCTCTGTGCTCCTTGTTTCGCGGCAATCGGTGCAATCAAGAGGGAAATGAACAACGCAAAGTGGACATGGGCCGCAGTAGGTTACCAGTGTGCATTCGCTTATTCAGTGTCTCTGATTGTCTACCAGGTAGGTTGTGCATTCACAGGCCGCTTGAACGTGGTCGGACTTATCGCAGCCATTGCATTGCTCGCTTTCATCTGCTATATGCTCTTCAGAAAGCCCCGTGTAAAGGTTCAGTAATTCAAATCATCCGCAGGCCCCGAACTTGCCGAAGGAAGATTCCCAGGACGGGCAAAGGGCCTGTATAAACTGCAGGAAGGTGTGGCTATGGGAACATTCATCGTATCATTGATTCTGGTTCTTATCGTAAGTGCAATACTCATAAACGAAATCAGGAATGTAAAGCAGGGAAAAAGTTCCTGTGCCGAAGGATGTGCATCCTGTACAACTTCCTGCAGCGGCGGAAGCTGTCCCTCAGCCGAAAAAATGCTCAACGGCATTGAAAAAATCAGTCGGCAGCTTTCTAAAGACGAATCAACACACTCCGTTCCGCACAAATAAAAAAATAAAATCCTATCCTCTTAGAATCAAGCCCCAAACCCAGTCCGTGAACCGACCTATCGGGATTATGTCAATGTCAAAGGCGGTTTCGGCAATAATGATTGCAAAAAGAACCCACGTGCCGTACTTATACCACTTCGCCTCCGTCTCAGGCTTCAGATTAAGACCGGCAAGAAAAATGTGGCTTCCGTCAAGCGGCGGCAAAGGCAGGATGTTGAAGGCAAAAAGCCCGATGTTTATAATTCCGGCATAAAGAAGCACATTCAGAGCGCCAAGGGCAAAATCGGTAAGCTGTGAATTCTCCCAAAGCGGAAACGAAAATTTCAGCGCAAACAAACACACAAGTCCAAGCACAAGATTCGACAGAGGTCCCGCGGCAGCGATTATGGCTTTATCACGGCGGGGATGCTTCAATTTATCAGGTCTGAACGAAACAGGTCTGGCCCATCCGAAACCGGCAAACAGAATGAAAATGAAGCCCATCAAATCAATGTGCCTCAAAGGATTCAGCGTAAGTCTCCCCTCTTCCTTCACAACGTCATCCCCAAGCTTGTAAGCCGCAAGGGCATGGCAGTATTCATGAATGGTGAACCCGGCCACAATCCCCGGCACTGAATAAAGTTTTCCAATAATGTCAATTCCAGCCATCTGAATCCTTTTTTTTCATGGAACCCCGGAATACTTCAGTTCTCCGGGGCAGCTCTGAAAATGCCTTTATTTTTCCTTGTGGCGTTTGTCCAGCTCGTCGTAAACATCCTGCCAGGTCACGCCTTCCTTGTACATCAGCACAGAGGCAAAATAGAACAAATCAGCGGCTTCCCAAATCACTTCGTCCTTTCCTTCCGCCTCAGTAAGCTCCTCGGCTTCTTCCATCACCTTTTCACGCACACGCTTGTCGTTCAGTGTGGCAGTATAGCTTCCGGGACGCGGGTTTGCAAATCTTTCGGAAATGGTCTGGTACAATCTTTCCATATTGCTCTTCGCATCCGGATCGGCGCCAAAACAGGTCCAGCTTCCGGTGTGGCAGGTTCCTCCGTTCGGCTCCACCGTGGCAAGAACAGTGTCCCTGTCGCAGTCAAGACGCATTTTCTTCACATCGAGGAAATGCCCGCTGGTCTCACCCTTTGTCCAAAGTGTGCTGCGTGTCCTGCTGAAAAACGTAAGTTTCTTCGTTTCGAAAGACTTGGCCAATGCATCTTTGTCCGCATATCCCATCATCAAAACTTCACCGGCAGTGCTCTGTGCAATCACGGGAACCATTCCGCCGACCTTCTCCCAGTCAACGCAGCCGATGAAACTGTCCTTCAAGCTCACCTTTCCGGTATAAAGGGCCATTCCAAGCTGAACGTCGCAGCCCATCTTCTCAAGCTCAACAATCTGCTCAAGGGAATTCACTCCACCGGCGGCAACAACACGGCACTTCACGGCATCGCGCAAAGACTTCACCATGCCCATATCGGTACCCTGCATGCAGCCTTCCTTTTCAACGCACGTAAACAAAAGCTCGCTCGCGTATTTCTCGGCCTCTTTGGCACCTTCAATCAAACTGATGTCCGCGGTCTCTGTCCATCCCTTTAGCGCAATCTTTCCGTTGATAGCGTCAACAGAAATAATCACCCTTTGCTTCCCGACTGCCGCCACAAGCTCTTCAAGAAAAGCCGTATTCAAAATGGGATCGGTCCCGGTCTTTCTGTCGGCATTCCAGGCGGCGGATCCGATAATCACTTTTTCCGCACCCAGGGAAATCAGCTGACGTGCTTTCTTCACATTGCGTATGCCGCCGCCCACACGCACATTGCCCCTGCGCAACAGACTCTTCAAAAGCGGCGTGTTTTTCGTATTGCCCTTTTCGTCTGTATTTCCAAGAGCGGCATCAAGGTCAATAACCGCAACTTCGCCGTAAGTGTTGAAATCCGAAATCAAATCGTCGGCATCATCGCGCTGCAGCACCAAATCCCTGCCGTTCTTCAGCTGGACCACGTGTCCGTCTTTCATATCAATAGAAGAAATAACCATAATGGCAGAGTATAACAAATTTCCGCAAATTATACAATCAACATCAACGCGGGTATGGAGCGGAGCTCTGCATCTGTGCCGGAACATATTCCCTCCTTGCTTTTTTCCTGCGTCCCACAGTCTCATTTTGAACGCTAACAGCAGAACTGATGCTGAAGCCCTGTTCTTTTTTAAGGGAAAACAGTCCGTTACAGACGGCAGGCAAGCGGCAGGGAAGCGCAGGATTTTTTTTCTTTGCCTAATCAGGAAAATAGTGTTATACTGTCGTCTATGGAAGCTTCATTCATAAACCCTTTCCTCAGTGCTTGTGAGGATGCGTTTAAAACAATGTTCAACATAGAGCCTCAGCACAAACCTCCCTATCTGCTGAATCCGATAGCCCAACATTCATGGGAGATTTCAGGTCTTGTGGCTGTGTCAGGAGATGAAACGGGCATAGTGGCATTCCGCCTTCACAAGATTCTGGCCGCCAAGATGCTGGAACTTTCAAACATTGCAACCGACTCCCCGGAAGAACAGGAGGAGATGGAAAAAGGCCTCGTCAGCGAGTTCACAAACATCATAACCGGTAACGCCGTAACTGCAATAACGGACAGAAACATCACGGTTTCCGCGCCTGCAATCCGTTTTGGCGAAGACCATGTGATTCCCTGGCCCAGAAACAACAAAATCATAGCGGTGCCGTTTTACACAAAAGTCGGTGTCTTCGAAGTGGACCTCTGCTTCCGCGGTATGTGAAAATCAAAAATTATACGGAATATTCCGGAAATACGCAAAGAAACGGAATTCATCTGGGGGCATTTTTTGCTCCCGCAAAAAACCGGGCTTTCCGGGGTTCCGGTCTTCGCCTCCATTCCGGCCCGTGTCCCACAGCCCGGAACGCTCCGCGCCCCTACAATCCCTTCCCCGGCACTACATTGGTAAATAAAGGGGATGCCGAACGAGGCTCCTCGTCATGCTGAACGAAGCCACGTCATGCTGAACTTGTTTCAGCATCCCTCATACAAATGAGATCCCGAATCAAGTTCGGGATGACGGTGGAGGTCGGCCCCTGAATGACACGGGAAGTCACACCGAACAAAGCTGTGCCATGCGAACGAAGCCTTGTCATGCTGAACTTGTTTCAGCATCCCTCGTACAAATGAGATCCCGAATCAAGTTCGGGATGCAGGAGAAGGCCGGACCTTGGAGAAAGAAGGAAG
>ODAI011838544.1_pt1 | contig 12591 bp, 13 predicted proteins | sample 1539321 | NCBI WGS metagenome assembly ODAI01 (sample SAMN02144231, study PRJEB22623) | gut metagenome | biome: sheep rumen | host: Ovis aries | place: New Zealand
AATACGAATACTGTAAAGTTCAAATCCAAAAATTCGAAGGCGAGAGATGTGAAAGATGTTGGAACTATTTTAGTGAAAAAGATTTAAATAACAACATTTGTCCAAGATGTGAAAAAGTAATAAATGAAACCAAAGAAAGTTAATCTTTGGTTTTTTAATTATTTTTATTTTTGATAAATTCTCTAAGCATCTTAGTTAAAGCCCTTTTTTCAATCCTAGAAACATAACTCCTAGAAATACCCATTTCTTTAGCAATTTCTTTTTGAGTAACTTCTTCATTGCCATTAAGTCCATATCTCTTTATAATAATATCTTTTTCTCTATCATTTAAAACATCAAAATACTTTTTTAAAAGTTTTAAATTATCTTTAGTATGAATATCTAGTGCAAAATCGGGATTAGGAGTTTTTAGAATATCCAAAAAAGTAATCGCATTTCCTTCCTTATCAAAACCAATAGGTTCATCTATACTTATATTCTTATTATTTTTTTTATTAGATCTAAAGTGCATTAATATCTCATTTTCTATACATCTAGCGCAGTAAGTAGTAAGTCTAGTTTTATGTTTAAAGCTGTAACTGTCAACCCCTTTAATTAAACCAATAGTGCCTATACTAATTAAATCATCAGAATTATTTAAACCAGTATCATACTTTTTAACAATATGAGCTACTAATCTCAAATTATGTTCAATTAATTTATTCCTCGCATCTTTATCACCTAAATTAGCTTTCTTAATATATTCTTCTTCCTCTTCTTTAGATAGAGGATCTGGAAAGACATTATTAGAATAAGATGCCGTAAAAAAATAAAAATCCTTAAATAGTTTTAGAAACTTTTCAAACAAACAATCAACCCCTAATTAATTGTATGTAAAAGATAAAAAAAAACTATAGAAAACTATAGTTAAATATGCATAATAATATATAAAAGCCATCCAATTCCCATGCCAGCAGTTACAAAAGATAAAATAGAGCAGCTTATAAAAGCTTGTAAAATTTCTCCTATATCATCGGAATATTTCTTAACAGGATTAGTAGACTTAACTAAAACTTTACCATTACTATTAGACTGAGAAGAACTTTGAGCTTCTTCCTTAGGTTCATCGATAGCGTCATGAAGCATTTTAGAATAATTTCTTAAAGTCTCTAAATCTACATTACTAATCTCAGAAGTTTTTTCGAGTGGGTCAATAGGAGATTCATTTTTTTGAATACTAGAGAGACCATAATTATTATAAGAATCATTACTATAAGAATTTAAATTGATCGTATCTTCAAAACTTGGACCTTTAAAAATCTCATCTAGAGTAGCAATATTTTCCTTAGTCTTCTGATCTTCTAAAGATTCCTTACTAATATTTCCATTAAATAAATCATCGTAATTATTCATATAAACCTCCTACAATCATTAACAAAAGTATACTACAAAACAGATACTTTTTCAATTGGTTTAAAGAAAAATAAACATCAAAAAATGTAAATAACTATTATTTTTAGAAAGGTACTTGACAATGCATAGTAGTTAGTGTACAATTATATCAAAGAAGGTGATCTATGAACTCGCAGTTTAAAAAAGGAGTCTTAGAACTAATAGTACTCCTTTCAGTAAATAAAAAAGACATGTATGGATATGAATTAGTTCTAGATGTTTCCAAAATAGTAGAGGTAAATGAAGGAACGATATATCCATTATTAAGAAGATTAACAAATGAAAACTACTTTGATACATATCTAGAAGAGTCAAATGAAGGGCCATCTAGAAAATATTATAAAATAACAAGTTTAGGAAAAGAAAGACTAAAAAAATTAAAAGAAACATGGATAGAGTTTAGCTCGTCAGTAGATAACTTTATAAAGGAGTATGATAAAAATGAATAAAGAAAAATTCTTAAAAGAATTAGGAAAAAGATTATCGATTTTAAATGAAAACGAAAGAAAAGATATAATAGATGAATACAAAAGTACTATAGAAGAGAAAATAAAAAACGGAGAAACTGAAGAAAATGCCGTAAAAGATTTTGGAAATATAGATGACCTAGTTAAAGAAATATTAGAAGCCTATAAAATAGACCCAAAATATAAAGAAAACGATTTTAAAAGAATAGTAAATGATGGAGAAAATATTATAAAAGAGTGTGCTGACGCATTAGCAAAAGGCGTAAAGGACATGGCAGAAAGTTTTAAAAACAATAATCAAGATATAAATTTGTCACTCGTATTTGAAATAATTATAAAAGTTTTCTTAACAATCCTTTTCATCGGACTACTTAGAATACCATTTATGGCTTTCACCTATATAGGGAACTGCTTCTTTGAAGCCCTATTTTCACCAATAGATGTACTTATAAAAGTATTATGGACAATATTTTTAAGCATAATATATCTAGTAATAATAGTTTTAATTATATCAAAAATTTTTAAAGAATACTTTGTAAAAGATAATAAAATAAAAGGAGAAAAACCAAATAAAGTAGAAAATATTAAAGAAGATAAAAAAACACCTAAAAAAAAACAAATAAGTATTAATCAAATCTCATCTATACTTCTAACTATAACCAAAATATTAGTAATATTCTTTTTCCTAATACCATTAATATGCACAAATATAGGTCTTATTTCTGCAACTATAATATCAATATACTACTGGATAAAAGGAATTGATTTACTAGGACTGACTATGCTTCTTTCAGGAATAACTATGATATCAATTTGGCTTACACACCTAACTGCAAGCATTCTAGAAGAAAAACGTATTAAATCATATTTACTTATATTAGGAATTATCTTAACAATTTCAGGAGGGATAGTATTTGGACTTACACTTACTAAAATACAGTACATCGATGAAATGCCAAATAAAATAGAAACAGAAACCATGACAAATACTTATAATACTGATAAAAAAGTATATATAGAAACTCATAATGAAGAGCACGTAAGTAAAAAAATAGATGAAACTTTAGAAGATAATACTTTCAAAATAAAAATAAAATACCCAGTAAAATTATATAATATAAAAGTAGAACAAACTGATAATTACACATTTAATGAAGAAAGCTGCCTAGAAGATAACTTATGCGGAACATATAATTATTTTTCTATAAACTATAGCGAAGATGAACTAAAAAATATCAAATCAGCATATAACCTATTTATAGATAACTTAAAAGAAAATAAAATTTATAATTATGAGAAAGCATATAGTCCAATAATAGAAATATATTCAAATGAAAAAACTATGAATTTAATTGAAATAGATTAGAAAAAAGTTATGAAATACCCATAACTTTTTCTTTACGTATAAGTAAAAAAAAAATAAAATAAAATACTTTAATAATAATTATTATTTTGGTATAATTAAGCTAAGAAAAGGGCTGATATAAATGAATAATGAACAGATGAGAGATGCACGTTTAGAATTAGAATTTGTAAACCCAGTATATGACATAATCGATGAAGCTATAACTTACACCATGAAAAAATATATGTATAAAGAATATGACATAGTAAAACTTGTAATGATGATATATGAAAAAGACTATAGCTTTATCAGTAATGATCATGATTATAGAGCTCAGGTTAAACTACTTGATGAATATTTTATAAAAGAATATGGACACAGTATAATAACCTTTGAAATGATAAAAAAAATAACTTCTATAAAAAGTGAAGAAGAATATAATAATGTAACAGCTGAAATATCATATATAGAAAAGTTACTTAGGACAAATGATAAAAATAGGCCAAACGATTTAACAATTTTTTCAGCTCCTATAAAAAATAGAAAATACGACGATTTGATGAACTTTATAGAAAAAAATATAAGCATGAAATATGCTGTTGCAATCCTCTATGATAAAGTAAAATTCGATAGTTAATTTGACATAAATATAAAATAGTATATAATAATGCGTAACTTTTGACGCAAAGGGTGATTAGATGAAAAATAGTATTATAGAAAGCCTACTTGTCATATATACTGCAGATGAAGGAAAATTAAAAATACTACTAAAGAAGAATGAAGAAGAACCATACAAAGGATATTGGATTATTCCAGGAGAGAAATTAACCGACGATATTTCCCTAGAAGATAATCCAAAATTAGTATTTAGTAACATTACAAATATAAGTATGGAAGATATAAAGCCAGCAGGAATTTACAGAGAAATAAATACAGATCAAGAGAGAATTATAGAACTTACATACACTGCTATTACAGATAAAAACGTAGTAGATTTAAAAAAAGAAGAGTCATCAGAATGGTTTGATATCGATGAATTACCAAAAATAGGATATAACCATGGTGAAATAATAAAAAAAGCGACAGATGATTTAAAAGAAAAGATAATCTATAATAGTGGCAATATAATATTAGAACTATTCAGGAACGATTTTACATTGTCAGAGCTTCAAGCATTCTATGAAAATATAACAGGAAAAGAAGTAGATAGAAGAAATTTTAGAAAAAAACTGCTTACACAAGACCTAGTAATAGATACAGGAGAAAAGACTAATACGTCAGCCGGAAGACCAGGAAAACTATATGTATTTAATAAAGAAAACATGAAAGGAAAAATACTATGAATCAAGGTGGCTGGGGATTAAAAGATTTTCTTTTCATTTTAGGAATGATTACACTAGCACTTCTTATAACAGCAGGCATATATCGAAAAAGTTTTAAAAACTTATTTGGCTCAGAACCAAAGCCAATAAAAGAAGAAACAAAAATAATAAAAAAAGAAACATATACAGATTTAGAGTATAAATTAAGAAGAGCAGCTGAAAGATATCAAAATGATAATTACCAAGGCAACTATGAGAGTACAGAAACTTGGATTTTAAGTTATAAACTACTCAGAAAAGAAAATTATCTAAAAGAAAAACTAGAAGATATTAATGACAGAAGCATTGAATGCACAGGATATGTTAAGTTTGAAAAAGATTCAATTGATATAAATTACTACCCATTCTTAAAGTGCGGTTCACATTATAAAACAGAAGGTTATGACGAAAAATACGAAGAGTCATAATCTTTTTAGAGAAATTGACAAAAAGAAAAAAAAGTTTATAATACACCTTACGAGGGGAGGATTAAAATGAGTATAGAAAGCAAAGAAGTAGTTGCAATAGGTAACTTAGATATGATAGAAAGCATATGTCATACATGCGCCTATAGAGGATGTACAAATTGTCCAAGTCTTGTACCTATAAACGGAAGAAATGAAACAAAAGAAGACTTTCCACAAATCACATCAGCCACAGAATTAATTAATGGAAAAATAATTGTACACTCATGTGATTATTACTCAAGAGTAAGTAAAGAAAAAACAAAAGGTCAAAGAGCACAGTTTGTTTGGGATTCAAGACAAAAAAAACATGTAAAAGTTATAAAATAGCATTGACTTTAATATAATAAAATGATATATTAAATATGCTTTTAATTAAAAAGTTTACCTTATTGGTAAATTTTTAATTAAGATAAAAATGAAACACCTGGATATGTGTAAAGAAAGGAGGATAATATGCCAACAATTAACCAATTAGTTAGAAAAAGAAGAAAAGATAAAACTAAAAAGAGTAAATCACCAATGTTAGGTATTGGTTTAAACAGTAAAGATAAAAAACTAACAAATACAAACTCACCACAAAAACGTGGAGTATGTACACGTGTTGGAACAAAGACACCTAAAAAACCAAACTCAGCATTAAGGAAATATGCTCGTGTTAGATTATCTAATGGAAAAGAAGTTGATACTTATATTCCTGGTGAAGGACACAACCTTCAAGAGCACAGCGTAGTACTAGTACGTGGTGGACGTGTTAAAGACTTAATCGGTGTACGTTATCACATTATACGTGGAACAATGGATACTGCTGGAGTTGATGCAAGACGTCAAGGAAGAAGTAAATACGGAACTAAAAAACCAAAAAATAAATAGGAAGGAGGATAAACATGCGTAAAAGACGTGCAACTAAAAGAGACGTGCTTCCAGATCCACTATACAAATCAAAAGTAGTTACAAAATTAATTAACCAAATAATGTTAGATGGAAAAAAAGGAACCGCTCAAACTATTTTATATAAAGCTTTCGATATGGTAAAAGAAAAAACAAATGAAGAACCAATGGAAGTATTTAATAAAGCACTAGAAAATATAAAACCTGCACTAGAAGTTAAGACAAGACGTGTAGGAGGAGCTAACTATCCAGTTCCAATCGAAGTTAAAGCAGATAGAGCCCAAGCTCTAGGACTTAGATGGTTAGTACAATATTCACGTTTAAGAGGAGGTCACTCTATGGCAGAAAACCTAGCAAATGAGCTAATAGATGCTGCAAATGGAGTAGGAGCTTCTGTTAAAAAACGTGAAGACACACATAAAATGGCCGAAGCTAATAAAGCATTCGCTCATTATAGATGGTAAGAAAGGAATAAATTTATGGCTCGTGAATATAGTTTAGAAAAAACCCGTAACTTCGGGATTATGGCACATATCGATGCCGGAAAAACTACCACAACCGAAAGAATTTTGTTCCATACACATAAAATCCATAAAATAGGTGAAACACATGATGGTGAATCACAAATGGACTGGATGGAACAAGAACAAGAACGTGGAATAACTATCACATCAGCAGCTACTACTGCTTACTGGAAAGGCTATAGATTAAATATCATAGACACACCAGGACACGTAGACTTTACTGTAGAAGTTCAAAGATCACTTCGTGTACTAGATGGTGCAGTTGCAATCATCGATGCACAAGCAGGAGTAGAACCACAAACAGAAACAGTTTGGCGTCAAGCTGATGAATACAAAGTACCAAGAATGATTTTTGCCAATAAAATGGGAAAAATGGGTGCTGATTTTGCTTTCAGTTTAAAAAGCATAGATGAAAGATTTGGAGTTAATGCTAAAGCCATTCAATGGCCAATAGGGGCAGAAAGCGATTTCAGAGGAACTATTGATTTAGTTACAATGAAAGCTTATGAATATGATGGTAAGCCTGAAGAAGAACTAAAAGAAATAGATATTCCAGAAGAGTTAAGAAGCCTAGCTGAAGAAAAGAGAAACGAACTAATTGAAGCAGTATCTGAGTTCGATGACGATTTAATGACTAAATACTTAGAGGGAGAAGAAATTTCAGTAGAAGAAATTAAAGCAGCTATCAGAAAAGGAACACTTGCAGTAGAATTCTTCCCAGTAATGTGTGGAGACGCACTAAGTAATAAAGGAGTTAAATTATTATTAGATGCTGTTGTAGATTACATGCCAGCTCCAACTGACGTTGAGTCAATAACAGGAGTAGATATGAATGGAAAAGATATCGCAAGACATCCAAGTGATTCTGAACCATTCAGCGCACTTGCATTTAAAGTAATGACAGATCCATTCGTTGGAAGACTTACATTTATTAGAGTTTACTCTGGACACTTAAATAGTGGTTCATATGTATTAAACTCAAATAAAGATAAAAAAGAAAGAGTCGGAAGACTACTTCAAATGCACGCTAATAACAGAGAAGAAATTAGCGAAGTATACACAGGAGACATAGCTGCTGTAGTAGGACTAAAAAATACTACTACTGGAGATACTTTATGTGACGAAAAACATGCATGTATCCTAGCACCTATGGAATTCCCAGAACCAGTTCTAGAACTTGCTATAGAACCTAAATCAAAAGGTGACCAAGATAAAATGGCACTTGCTCTTCAAAAATTAGCTGAAGAAGACCCAACATTTAGAGCAACTACTGACCACGAAACAGGTCAAACAATAATTGCCGGAGTTGGAGAACTTCACTTAGATATTATCGTAGATAGAATGAAGAGAGAATTCGGTGTAGAAGCAAACATTGGTCAGCCACAAGTTTCATATAGAGAAACAATTAAAGTAGCTGCTGACTGTGAAGGAAAATACATCAAACAATCTGGTGGACGTGGACAGTATGGACATGTATGGGTTAAATTTGAACCAAATCCAGGTAAAGGATATGAATTTGTCGACGCAGTTGTTGGTGGTGTAGTCCCAAGAGAATACATACCAGTAGTTGACAAAGGACTTCAAGAAGCCATGGCAACTGGAATTCTAGCAGGATATCCAATGATGGATGTTAAAGCTACATTATTTGATGGATCATACCACGATGTAGACTCATCAGAAATGGCCTTCAAAGTAGCTGCAAGTCTAGCTTTAAAAGAAGCTAAAAATAAATGTCAGCCAGTACTACTTGAACCAATTATGAGCGTAGAAGTAGTAGTTCCAGAAGAATTCTTAGGAACAGTTATGGGAGACATTACATCAAGAAGAGGTAAACCAATGGGACAAAATTCAAGAGGAAATGCTCTTGCAATAAGTGCTATGGTACCACTATCTGAAATGTTCGGATATGTTACATCTCTAAGATCAAACACTCAAGGTAGAGGAAACTTTACTATGACATTTGATCACTACGAAGAAGTACCAAAGAATATTACAGATGAAATAATCAAAAAAAATGGCGTAAATTAATAAAATAAGTTGAATTTTTAAAACAGTCATGTTAAAATTATATATGAAATAGAAAAAGGAGGAATTTTAAATGGCAAAAGAAAAATTTGATCGTTCTAGACCACACGTTAATATTGGAACAATCGGTCACGTTGACCATGGTAAAACAACATTAACAGCTGCTATTACTAAATGTTTAGCAGGTAAGAACGGAAACGAAGCTGTTGCTTTCGAAAATATCGATAAAGCACCAGAAGAAAGAGAAAGAGGAATAACTATTAACACAGCTCACGTTGAGTATAATACTGACAAAAGACACTATGCTCACGTTGACTGTCCAGGACACGCTGACTACGTTAAAAACATGATCACTGGTGCAGCTCAAATGGACGGAGCAATCTTAGTTATTGCTGCTACAGATGGACCAATGGCTCAAACTCGTGAACACATCTTACTTTCACGTCAAGTTGGAGTTCCACGTATGGTTGTATTCTTAAATAAATGCGACATGGTTGATGACGAAGAGTTATTAGACCTAGTTGAAATGGAAGTTAGAGAACTTCTAAACGAATATGATTATGATGGAGATAATACTCCAATAATCAGAGGATCAGCTTTAAAAGCACTTGAAGGAGATCCTGAATATGTAGCTAAAATTGATGAATTAATGAATGCGGTTGACGAATGGATTGAAACTCCAGTAAGAGATAATGATAAACCATTCTTAATGCCAATTGAAGATGTATTCACAATTACTGGTCGTGGTACAGTTGTTACTGGACGTGTTGAAAGAGGTAAATTAACTCTTAACGAAGAAGTTGAAATCGTTGGACTTAAAGATACTCAAAAAACAGTTGTTACTGGAATTGAAATGTTCAGAAAACAATTAGACTACACAGAAGCTGGAGATAATACTGGATTATTACTTCGTGGTATTGGACGTGACGACGTTGAAAGAGGTCAAGTTATTGCTAAACCTGGATCAGTTACTCCACATACTAAGTTTAAAGCACAAGTTTATGTTTTAACTAAAGAAGAAGGTGGAAGACATACTCCATTCTTCAGTAACTATCGTCCACAATTCTACTTCAGAACTACCGACGTTACAGGAGTTATCGAACTACCTGAAGGTGTTGAAATGGTAATGCCAGGAGATAACGTTGAAATGACAGTAGAATTAATCTCACCAATTGCTATGGAAAATGGTACTAAATTCTCAATCCGTGAAGGTGGAAGAACAGTTGGTGCTGGAAACATTTCTGAAATTATAAAATAAGAAACCAATTAAGGTTTCTTTTTTTGACAAAAAAAGCAAAGAGAAAAATCTTTACTTTTTACCATTAAATATAAATGAATTTTTATACATAAAATATAAAGGATTATTTGTAATAAGTTCAAAATCACCAATATATTCAATTATATTAGAGTGAAAACTCATTTTAAATTCATTAAGTCCCTTGTACTTGTTATCAGGCTTATTAATATTACTAACTCCACCTAAATTTAATTTTTTAAATCCTAGTTTAGCATACCTTCCAATAAGTTTCCAAAATAATAATTGCTTAGCTCCAAACTTTTTATAATTATCGTCATATCCATCCATAACTACGTAAACCTCATCTTGCCATTTAATAACAAGTGCGGATGAAATAATAATACCATTTGGATAATTTTTTAAATATTCAGTAGCCTCAGCAAGCTGATTTTTATATTTAACAACATTTTGATCATAATATAATTTTTTAGAAATCGTTCTATCAGAATTTTTACCATTGTTTATAAGCAGGTGACTTAGTTCTTTACTTTTACTTAAATATTCAGTATATTTACTCTGAGTATATTTTAAATATTCAGTAGTATCAAGTTTACTATAATAAAAATCAATTAATCCATCTTTATCAAAATAATCGTATAATGATTTAAAATAATCTAAATCTCTTGGATATTTACTCTTAGTTTGTAAGTATAAGTATTTTAAATCTTCCTTTTCCCCATGATATACTTTAATACCATCACGGCTAGCCTTTCTAATCTTATTTCTAGTACTCTTATCCATATTTCCAAATAACTGAATATAATTTAATCCTAAATTTATTCTAGCTTCAAATCTCGGTTTTAAAGCTTCGAAATAATTATTATAACCTAGATGGAAATAGCCCATTTTTAACAGTTTTTGATAAGTTGATTCATAAACATTGTTATCAAAAATAGTTCTTCCATTAGAATCATAAATTTTTCTTATAATCATAGGATTAACTTTAACAGCTACTATATCCCTTTTACCCAAAAATTTCTTTAAAAGTTTTGTAAAATTAGCAACCAACACTTCATCATTGTAATCGATTAAAAACCCCCTAGGAGCAATACCATATTTAAAACCATTTATTTTACTAACTAAAATTAAACTCGCACCCCTTAAATAATTTCCATCCATTAGACCGACAAACATAGCTTCATAGCCTTGATTTTGCATTGTAAAAGCATATTCAATAGTTTGATAAATAGACGAAGGTTGAAATTTTTTAGTAAACTCTAAAAACTCCGCATTTGTAAGTAATTTAATTTCCATAAAAGCCTCCTTAACTAAAAATAATTATAACACAAAATATATAATATAATCAAAAATATAATTTGACAAAATAACAAAAAAAGTGATATTATTCTAAGCCGAGAGATGAGAATATGAATTTAAAAAAAGAACTAAATAAAATGCTTATAGGATATAAGTTAAAACACCCAAGAGAAAACATACAAGATATATTAGTAAGCCACTTAAAAGAAAACGACTTATATGATTTTTTAAAAAAAGAAGAAAATTTTTTCGTTAGTAATAATATAAAAAATAAAAATATAAAAAAAGAAATCATTAAAATAATGTACGAAGAATGGTGCAATAACCTAGATAATTACGATTATTTTTCTTTTTCTAAAAATTATATTATCTTTATTAATGACAAAACAATTAACATAGTAGGTCATCTAGAACTAGAAGATTTAAATAATATTAAAAGTCCACTTATAGAAAAAATAAAAAATAAAAAAGAAATGCATATAGTATTTTATCCAATATATATTCCAAATACATATACAATTGATGGAGTAACTGTAAAAATAGATGACAAAGGTAAGATAAGCACTGATTATGAAAATACTGAGCAAGGTAAGATAGATGAAAGTTTCATAACATATAAAACAAGAAGAGAAAAAATATTCTTTTTAACTAAGAAGTATCTAAACGGAGAATCTATAAAAGAAGAAGAGCTAGAAGAAATAATTAAAATACTTTCAAAAGAATATATAAAGACATTAGACATAAATGAAGTACTAGAAGAAAATGGATTTAAAATATTTAAAACAAATAAAGAAATAAGTAATATAAAAAAATTAAAACTCGAAGATAAAATAAGTGGTAAATTAAAAGAAGGTAAAATAGATCTATCAGTTGATAGAGGATACCAAACACATCCAGAAAGACCTCAGCAAGACGCCGCACTAAGCATAATAAAAAATGAAGACATATTTTTAAATATAATAGCTGATGGAGCTGGAGGATCAGAAAATGGCGAAAAAGCAAGCGTAAATTTAGTATTAGAAATAAAGAAATGGTTTCAAATACTTCCAGATGAACTATTTAATGATATAGAATTAATAATTGAATTATTAAAACAAAAAATAATAGAAATAGATAAAAAAATAGAAAAAAATTATAAAAAAAGTTACACAACTTTCGTACTAGCACTAACAATATATGATAAAACTGTAATAGCAAACATTGGAGACTCACAGGCTTATACCTATAATAATGGAAACTTAATTGAACTTACCACCCTAGATTCAGATTCAAAAGGAATGAGTTATGAAGATGCTAGATACAATCCATGGAATAATATGATAACAGCTGCCGTAGGAGATGGATATAAAAAAGACATACATATTAAAATAATAAATAATGACGGACAAAAAATAATCTTATCAAGTGATGGAATAACAGATTTAATAAGTGAAGAAAGATTTAAATCATATTTTACAAAAGATATAGATTCAACTGAAATAATAAACGATGCTTTAAGTAAAAAAGATACAAAGTGGCTTTATAAAGAT
>ODAI013473293.1_pt1 | contig 12591 bp, 11 predicted proteins | sample 1539321 | NCBI WGS metagenome assembly ODAI01 (sample SAMN02144231, study PRJEB22623) | gut metagenome | biome: sheep rumen | host: Ovis aries | place: New Zealand
CATCGCCATCTCCACTGTATGATGGCAATCGGAGCATGACTCTGTCAGGACTTGCGAAGATATTCCCCGAGTTGAACGGACAACCGCGGTATACCGTGGTGATTTTCATGTGCAATGTCATGCGTAAGGTATCAAAAGGAGCCGTTTCCACTGTGGCGTCCAACGTTACCCACCGTAATGATTGCAATGTAGTACTCATCAATACAGACCATTGGTGGGCGGACAATATGCAAAACCGGCGTATGCGCAGCGGACAATAAAACGGGGGAACCCGCGTTAGTGGGGCTATGAAACATAGCATACCACCACTGAAGGCGGGCGACCTGGTGGCGCTGGCGGCGCCGGCGCGGCGGGTGAGCCCGGAGGAGATGGCGCCCGCGGTGGCGCGGCTGGAGGCGTGGGGGCTGCGGGTGCGCGTGCCCGAAGGGCTCTACGAGTCTGAAGGGCAGCTGGCCGGCAGCGACCACCACCGCGCCGCCCTACTGCAGCAGCAGCTGGACGACCCCGAGGTGCGCGCCATCTTCTGCTGCCGCGGCGGCTACGGCACGGTGCGCATCGTGGACAGGCTCGACTTCTCGCGCTTCGCGCTGAACCCCAAGTGGATAGTGGGCTACAGCGACGTCACGGTGCTCCACAGCCACGTGCACGCCACGCTGGGGCTGCCGACGCTGCACGCCACGATGCCCATCAACTTCCCCGCCGAGGGCGAAAACATTGACCTTCAAATGCTTCGCGCCGCCCTCTTCGGCGAGCGGGCACCCGCACTCGAATGGGACGCCACGGCGATGGACCGCCCGGGCGTGGCCGAGGGCGAGCTGGTGGGCGGCAACCTGAGCATCCTCTACAGCCTCCTGGGCTCGCGCTCCCAGATAGACACGCGCGGAAAGATACTCCTCATCGAAGACCTCGACGAATACCTCTACCACATCGACCGCATGATGCAGGCGCTGCGCCGGGCAGGCATGCTGGAGGGGCTCAACGGACTGATTGTTGGCCACTTGAGCGACATGCACGACAATGCGGTGCCATTCGGCCGCACTGCGGAGCAAATCGTGCTCGAAGCGGTGGATGGTTACGATTTCCCGGTGGCCTTCGGCGCACCCGTAGGACACTGTGTCGGAGCCAATTGCGCCGTTCGACTGGGGGAAAAATATCGCCTGGAATGCTCCAATTCAAAAAAAAGTCGTACTTTTGCAATTTGAAATGTTGCTGATCCACGTCCCCAAACTGACCAATCGGCTGGGCTACACGCTCAACGTGGTGTTCCACCACCTGCTGCATGCCGATTTCAGTATCACTACCGACGAAGACTACTTTCTCGGCTACGGTGATGCCAAGATGTGCTATGGTAATAAACGCCTGGGCGACAGCTTCTTCATAAAAAGCCACGGTTTGCTTTTCGAGACTTCGATCGACGAGATTGAGGAGCATGTCGATTGCCGCGACGGGCAGTGGATTATGTTCCCCGTCTACGGCCGCGACCTGGATATGGATTTTGACCCCTTGGCTGCTACGTTCTACCTGGTTTCCAGGTACGAAGAGTATCTTCCGCACCGCGAAGACGAGCACGGGCGCTTCTGTGCCGAGGAGAGTGTGGCTTACAGGGAGGGCTTTCTCCAACAGCCGGTCGTGGACCAGTGGGCGCAGATCATAAAGCGCAAATTGTCAGAGCGGTATCCCGATTTCTCGCTGCCGGAGCCCAAGTACCGGTTTGTGCAGACGGTGGATATCGATGCCGCTTGGTGCTACCTGCACAAAGGTGTTTTCCGCACCTTGATGGGGTTGGGGCGCGACATGTTCAAGCGCCGCGACTTCGACGAGGTGAGGCGTCGCATCCGCGTGTTGCGCGGCAAGGAGGCCGACCCTTTCGACTCCTTCGACTATATTATTGAAAACCAGCGCCGCGCCCCGGGGTCGCACCTGCTCTTTTTTGTACTCTTGGCCGACTATGACGAGTACGACAAGCCGGCCTCGTACATCAACCCCCACATGCGCGAGTTGGTGCAGCACTTGGACGACTACGCCAAAATGGGTATCCATCCAGGCTACCACTCGCTGGAGCACCCCATGGGTGCCGATGTGGAAATCAAACGCATGGAGGCTATCATCCACCGCACCATCGTGCGCGCGCGATTCCATTTTTTGAGATTGCGCCTCCCGCGCTCCTACCGCATTCTGGGACATGCAGGTATAAAGCACGACTACACAATGGGTTATGCCGATGCCGCCGGTTTCCGCGCCGGCATCAGTGTGCAATATCCTTTTTACGACCTGGAACGGGACCACGAAACCGAAATCCTCATTCACCCCTTCTGCGTCATGGATACCACTTTGAAAAAGTACATGGCTCTCACGCCGCAGGAGGGTATAGAAAAATACAAAGAACTGATAGACAGCGTTCGTGCCGTGGGTGGAACCTACTGTTGCATCATCCACAACCAGAACCTCACCGACCTCTATGGGTGGAACGGCTGGCGCGAAGTCTACGAGCAGATGCTCGAGTATGCAAAACCTTGACAACATGATAAATTACAAAGAAAAACTGGGGCCAATCCGTGCCTTCGTATTCGACTTCGACGGAGTGATGACCGACGGCAGCGTGTGGACCTACGCCGACGGCGAAACTGTGCGCTGCGGCAACATAAAGGACGGTTTCGCCATCCAATACGCTGTGAAAAAGGGCTACACCGTGGCCGTCATCTCCGGCGCCACTTCGAAGAGCATCGACAACCGTATGGCGTCGCTCGGAGTGGAGCAATGCTACACTGGATGTGGCGACAAAATACAGACATTCAATACTTTCCTCGCAAAGAATGGACTGCGGGAGGATGAGGTGCTCTGCATGGGCGACGACCTGCCCGACTACCCCATCCTCAAGCGCGCCGGTGTGAGCGCCTGCCCTGCCGATGCAGCCGTGGAAATCAGAGAGATGTGCGACTATATATCGCTCCATCCTGGTGGACATGGATGCGTCCGCGACGTAATCGAGCAGGTGCTGCGACTCCATGGACGGTGGTTTCATGAAGATGCGGTGATATGGTAGTGCTCCGCAAATTGCTGGTGGTCACGCTTCTGTATCTGCCGCTCGGGCTCTCGGCTCAGCGCTTCTCGGTGGATGACACCGTCACGGAGTATCCGCACAAAGGCACTTTCTACCACGACAAGTTCGAGGGGCGCAAAACCGCCAATGGCGAGATTTTCGACCAAAACCTCTTCACCGCTGCCCACTGGAAGATCGAGATGGGCACCTACGTTATGGTTACCAACAAAAATACTGGTTTGCAGGTGATTGTGCGTGTCAACGACCGTTGCCCGAAGCGTGGTGTCTTTGACTTGAGCCATCGCGCCGCCAATAGCATCGGTATCCGCGGCTGCCAACCCGTCACGGTGCGCATCCTGCCTCCGACAGATGAATACATTGCCCGTTGGGAGGCCCAGGACAGTAGGTTCGACTCCGTTTACTCCAAATTCGGCGGCCCCGCCCCCCAGCCCAAACCCCAGCCGGAGAAAAAGAAGGAGCAAAAGGAGAAAAAGGAGCAAAAGGCGCCGGAAACCGAGGCCGATCCTGCCTCTGAGGCTCCCGTCGTACCGCAACCCCCGCCGGCACCACAAGCTCCGACTGCGCCCAAAATACCACTCATCACCGACCCGCCGCACACCGCTTCCTCGGCACAGCGTTATAACTTGGAACTCTGTGTTGTAAGCAGCCACGGTGCCGCTTTCGACCAAATCCAGAAGCTGCCGCAACACTACCGCGAGGTCGCCATTGTGGACAGTGCCGACCTCTCCTATATCCTTGTCACCCTCGATGTCAAGCTCACCAAAAAAAGTGCAAACGAACTCATTCGCTCCCTGAAAAAGTCCTTCCCGGACTGCAAGATGGTGGCAGTGGAATGAAATTTTTTTTCAAAATTTAAAATTTTTTGCTCTTGTTTAAATAATTATTATTATCTTTGCACAATCAATTTTGTGTGCACCGAAGGGTGGCAGAATTGGGCTAAATGACATGTAACACGATAAAAAACAGGCCGTTGTGGCAATGCTAAATATACAGAGAACAGGGAATATGACTCACAAAATAGTGTCATTTTTGTTTGCAATGATGCTATTTTCCTCTGTCGCTACAGCCCAAAACGAGGGTCAGTACACCCATTTTATGTTCAACCGTTTGAGCTATAATCCTGCCTATGCAGGTAGCTCGGGCGCCATCTCTTTCACCCTGCTCTACAACAACCAGTGGATGGGGCTTGACCTGCAAGCACCTACCCCCAATTTGGAACCTGGTACCACCCCCACCAACTACCTCTTCTCGTTCGACATGCCCGTGTCGTTCCTCCATGGTGGCCTGGGTGCTACTTTCAATTCGCAGTCTATTGGATATCATAATAATACAACCATCAATGTCGACTATGCTTTCCGCATATACTGGGGGCCGGGCAACCTGGCCGCTGCTGTGGAAGCCAACCTCTATAACTTTGCATTCAACACCGAAAACCTGCGTGGCGCGTCGGATTTGCCTGGCGATCCTGGCAATCCGGGTTCCTCCGCGGGCGATCCTTCGATCAGCGGCCGCGAAGTGTCGGAATTTATGGTTGATGTCTCCACGGGTCTCTACTATCAAGTGCCCGGTGTGTGGTACGCCAGTCTTTCGGTGAAGAACCTGCTGGGTTCGCATAGCGACGCCCTCGGCTACCAGAACGCCCGCACCCTCTACCTCATGGGTGGCTACGAATACGCTTTCCCGTTCAACCCCTCGTTCAAACTGAAGCCCTCGCTCTTGGCCAAGGCTGCCGACTTCTCTATCTATCAAGCAGAAGCCGCCCTCATCCTCGATTATGAGAACGCGTTTTGGGGTGGTCTCGGCTACCGTCTCGGCGATGCCTTCACCTTCCTGGCTGGTGTCAACTGGAACTGGTTGCGTGTCGGTGTGGCCTATGACCTCACCACCTCCAAACTCGGTTTCGCCAAGGCTGGTCGCAGTTTCGGCTCGCTCGAGGTGTTCGTCAACGGCAGTTTCCGCATCAGCACTTCCAAACGTCCGCCAACGGTCTCGCGCAACACTCGTTTCCAACTCTAAAAACTATGTTCCTATATTATATAAATGAAACTTTTTTTGGAAAAATTCGTTTAGTAAATAAAAATAAAACATTGATAATATGAAGAAGTTGTTTTTCGTCCTCGCCGCATCGGCAGCCCTGTTGTGGAGCTGCAAGTCAGCCAATCAGGGAGAAGTGACTGGTGTCAACGACCGCCCCTATTTTGAGGATATCGACCTCAAGGGCATGGTTTTCATCAATCAGGGCAACTACACCATGGGTGCCGGAGTGCATAACCTCACCTATGGCCCCCCCCCTCAGCCGCGCAAGATGCAGATCAGCTCGTTTTTCATGGACGAGACCGAGATCACTAACAACGAGTACCGTCAGTTTGTGAACGCTGTGAGCGACTCCATCGCCCGCCGCATTTTGGGCGAAGCCGGTGCCGAGGGTTTCCTCATTGAGGAAGACCAATATGGCGAGCCCCTCGATCCGCCCATCCTCAACTACAAGACCAAGATCGACTATTCCAACCCCGAAATCCGCCAGTACCTTATCGACGGAGGTTTCTACATTGTCGACATCTACCCCCGCCGCGCTGTCGATGTGTCGAAGCTGAACTATGAGTACTACTTCATCGACTATGCGAAGGCTGCCGAGAAGGAGAATGGTGTGCAGGCCAAGAGCGAGCATCGCGGTACCAGTTTCGCAGTGCGCCCCAAAGGCCTCAATAACCGCAATTCGCAAATTCAGCGCGAATACATCAACATCTACCCTGACACTCTCTGCTGGGTGCACGACTATGCCTACAGCATGAACGAGGACTTCACCCGCAGCTACTTCTCCTCGCCGGCCTACGACAACTACCCCGTCGTTGGTGTCAGTTGGCGCCAGGCCCGTGCATTCTGCGTGTGGCGCTCGAATATGCTCAACCAGTACCTCTCGGACATCAACTACTCGACCCTCAACGACTTCCGTCTGCCCACCGAGAGCGAATGGGAGTTCGCCGCCCGCGGTGGCATTCAGGCCCAGAGTTATCCCTGGGGCGGCCCCTATGTGCGTAATCCCAATGGTTGCTTCCTCGCCAACTACGAGCCCCTCAAGGGCGCCTACGACGACGACGGCGGCGTGCGCACCCTTATGGTTGGCCACTATGCCCCCAACGACTACGGCCTCTACGACATGTCGGGCAATGTGAGCGAATGGTGCCTCGACGCTTACAACGAGGTCACCTATATCGTGGCCAATGCCATTACCCCTTACTACCACTATGACGCCAAGGACGACGACCCCCTCTCGATGAAGAAGAAAGTCATCCGCGGCGGCAGCTGGAAGGACCAGAAGTACTTCATCCAGGTGCAGACTCGCGACTACGAGTTCATGGATACCGCCAAGTGCTACATCGGCTTCCGCTGCGTGCAGCCCTACCTCGGTCGTGTCAAGGGCGACAACCTCCGCACCGCCTCCAACGTGGCCCGTTAGGCCGCTTGTCCAAGCACACTACTATAAAATAGAAATAACACATTAATAATAATAAGCAACACTAAAACACTTGAATTATGAGTTTCATCAACAACATCGTACGCAGTAAGGGCTACAAGACCTTCATGGCCTACCTCTATGGCTGGGGTGCAGCCGTCGTTATCATCGGTGCCTTGTTCAAAATCATGCACTGGCCCGGTGCCAACATGATGCTGATTATTGGTATGGGTGTGGAAGGCGTCATCTTCTTCCTCTCCGCCTTCGAGCCGCCCCACAAGGAGTGGGACTGGAGCCTTGTCTATCCCGAATTGGCTGGCATGATTGACGAAAGTGGACTGGAAGGTGAGGTGGAATACGACGAGGACGGCAACCCCATCGCTAAAGCCGCCAACCTGCCCACCAGCAAGGATCCGCTCACCGCCAAGCTCGACAAGATGCTCGAGGAGGCCAATATCCCCCCCGAACTGATTGACCGCCTTGGTCAGGGCATGCAGAACCTGGCCAACAGCGCCAACGCCATGAACAACATGGCCAGCGTCACCGCTGCCACCGACAAGTTCGTCTCCAACCTTGACGGCGTGGCCGGCCAGGCTGGTCGCCTGCTCGAGAGCATGCAGGGCGCCCCCGAGGCCATATCCACCCTCTCCACCATCTATCAGGAAACCTCGCAAGCCCTCAGCGGCGAAGTCTCTTACGTCGAAGAGATGAAGAAGATGTCTGCCAGCCTCAGCAGCATCAACGCCATGTATGAGATGCAGATTAACAATGCCTCCACGCAGATGAACCTCAACAAGGAGTTCGAGGAGAAGATGGGCACCATGATGGCCAACTTCGTCAACTCCGCCGAAGGCATCACCAAATACAAAGAACAAGTCGACGCCCTTACCCGCAAAGTGTCCGAACTCAACAATGTCTATGGCAACATGTTGGCTGCCATGCAGACCAGGCTTTAATTCATTGAGTTACGAACTAAATTGGGTATCATAACGAAATAACACATTTAGACTATGGGCGCAACAAACTGTCCGGAAACCCCGCGACAAAAGATGATCACCATGATGTACCTCGTGTACACCGCCATGCTGGCACTCAACGTCTCGGCCGAAGTCGTTCAGGGCTTCAAGAGCGTTGCCTCCGCCATGCATGAATCCAACAAGAATATCACAGCCAAGCTCGACGACACCTACGACAATTTCGATGCTGCCATGCGCAACAGTCCCGACAAGGTGCGCGAGATGTACACCCGCGCGCAGGAGATCAAGAAGCTCTCCGGCGAAATCACCTCTTTCATCGACAGTATGCAGTTCACCTTCATTGGTACCAAAGTGGCCAGCAATGTGAAGTACAAAGACCCCGGCACCGGCCGTGAGTGGGAACTCGTGCTGCGCGACGAAGCAGGCAACTCTATCAACGAAAACGTCAAGGCCGCGCTCGACAGCGCTGGCTACGCCTGGTTCACCGACAAGCAGCTCGAGGACAACCACGCCCCCGCCCAGTTCTTCATCGGCGGCGACGTGAACAACCCCGACCCCAACCTCGGTGCCATGCAAATCAAAAACAAAATCATCGAATTCAAGCAGAAAGTCAACGAGGCCCTCGGCGAGGACTCCACCCACGTCAAGATGGCCCTCAACGTCGACGACGGCTACAACAAGGAGGGCAAACCCGTCTCATGGGAGGTGCTCAACTTCAACGAGGTCATCACCGGCGCCGCGCTGGTCACCCTCACCCGCCTCAAAGCCGAAACGATGAACGCCGAGTTCGACGCCGTCAATATGCTCTACAAGAAGGTGAGCAAGGGCGACATGTCGTTCGACCAGATTGCCATGATCTCCCGCCCCACCAAGGGCACCTACATCCTGCAGGGCGGCACCTATGAGACCAAAATCAACGTCGGCGCCTACGACTCGCGCCAGAAGTTCACCGCCACCGTCAACGGTCAGCAGCTCACCAGCGGCGACAGCGGCTCGGTGGTCTACCGCACCACCTGCAACAACCTCGGCCCCCAGCGCGTCACCGGCACGGCCTATGTCACCTCGCCCGACGGCGGCACCAAGGAGTACCCCATCAATGATGTCTACTACGTGGCCAAGCCCGCCGGCGTGGTCCGTCTCGATGGCCTCCAGGTAGTCTACGCCGGTTTGGACAACCCCATCACCATCTCCGCTGCCGGTATCGACACCCGCAACCTCACCGCCTCCATCGAGGGCGGCCAGGCCACCCTCACCCGCGGCGAAGGCGAAGGCAGCTACATCCTCAAGCCCACCCCCGGCTCCAAGACCCTCAACATCCAGGTCAACGCCACCATTGACAAGCGCACCACCACCGTCGGCACACAGAAAGTGATCGTCAAGAACATCCCCGCGCCCATCATCAGCGTGGCCGGCGTGCAGAACGGTGGCCGCATCGCCAAAAAAGACATCTCCACCAGCACCGCCGTCATCCCGGCCAAGAACCCCGACTTCCTGCTGAAGATTGACAACCGCCTGATCCGCATCATCAAATTCACCATGGCCGTCGGCGCACGCGAAGCCGTCTCAAACACACCACGCTTCACCGAGGAGCAGGTCTCCATTGTCCGCAAGGCCGTCAAGGGTGACAAACTCGTTGTCCTGGCCGAGGTGATGATGCCCGACGGCAAACCCAACACCGTTACCTACACCGCAACAATCAAATAACAACGCCATATGAAAAGAGTCCTGTTTTATGTGCTTGCACTCGTTGCATACTGCACCGCAGCCAACGCCCAAAGCATCATCGACGCCGACGACCAGCGCAACCCCAACGACTTCTACGTCAAGGTTAGCTCCGCTGGCAAAAAGGCCATGCCCTATCCCGCTGTCCGCCAGAGCGATGTCGTTTGGGAAATGGTGGTCTGGAGAGACATCGACTTCAACGAGAAGTTCAACCAGTTCTTCTACTTTCCCTCCGATGCCACGCAGAGCACCCAGGGCCGCGTTAGCTTGGTCAACCTCCTAGTCAGCGCCGTCCGCAACGGCGAAATCCCCGTCTACGATGACGACGACATGGTCAAAGAACTCGACGTGGTCGACGCCATCAAACGCCTCACCGGCGAGCCCAAACCTGACGTGGAATATGTGACCGATGCCGATGGCAACCCCATGTACGACGACGAAACCGGCGAGATGCTCACCCGCACCATCACCAAACCCGGCATGTTCGACAGCACCACCGCCAAAAAAATCCGCATCAAGGAGAAATGGTACATCGACAAGCAGGACTCCCGTCAGAAAGTGCGCATCCTCGCCCTGGCCTTCGAGTTCGAAAAAGAACTCCTCAGCGGCGAAGGCACCACCAAAGACTGGTCCTTCTGGATCCCCATGGACGACATGCGCGTGCGCAACGTCCTCGTCAACGCCAACGCCTACGACGAGAACAACGACGTCCGCGGCCGCTCCTACGACGACATCTTCATCCAGCGCTACTTCGACAGTTACATCATCCGCGAGTCCAACACACAGAACCGCGCCCTCGAAGCCTACCTCACCGGCGAAGATGCCATCCTCCAATCGCAGGCCGTCGAAGACAAAATCTTCGACATCGAATCCGACATGTGGGAGTACTAATTAATGCTAAAAATTGAGAGTAAAGAGTTAAGAGTTATTGGCTCTTAACTCTTTTTTCGTCATGAAACGCCTCCCGCTCATACTCCTCCTCTGTCTCGCCGCCACCGCCACGGCCCAGACTGTGCGCCCGCCCGACGACTTCACCACCGGCCAGCCCGTCGGCGACCGGCGCCCCATGCCCTTCCCCTTCCTCCGCTACGACGACATCGCCTGGACCACCGACCACTGGCGCACCATCGAACTCGCCGAACGCTTCAACCACTTCATGTACTACCCCGACGACCCCTACATCAACTTCGGCAAAAAAAGCCTCGCCTACATCCTCTGGGACGCCATGGCCGCCGGCGAAATACCCATCTACGAAGACGACGACCTCCTCGTCCCCCTCGACAACGAAGCCTTCGTACGTCGCTACACCAAGCCCGACACCATCCTCCTCGAGCTCGGCTACGACGACGAGAACGACACCGAACTCTACGAAACCGTCATCCGCCCCAAAAGCTTCGACGGCTCCGAAGTCCGTCAGTACACCCTCCGCATGACATGGTTTATCGGCAAACAAGACACCCGACAGGACTTCCGCACCATCGCCCTCGCCCCCATCAAAGAGACTTATCGCGAGTTGCCCAACGGCGAAGCCATCTACCTCGGCCGTCTCCCTATCTTCTGGGTTCCCATGCAGCACCCTGCCGTCCGCGCCCTTCTGGCACGCTACACGGCCTATGTCGACGAGAACAACGTCGTCCGCCAGCCCTCCTGGGACTGGGTCTTCCTCAACCAGTACTATCACGCCTTCACCTCGCGCGAGTCCAACCCCTATGGCCGCACCCTCGACTCCTACCTCACCGGCGACAACGCCCTCCTCGAGGCCGCCATCATCGAAGAGGAAGTCTTCGAAATCGAGAACGGCATGTGGGAGCATTAGCCCCCTCCCCCTCTGTGCAGCCTAACCTACCATACGCGAAATCAAATGAAGCATATCGCGGCCATACTACTCCTCCTGCTGGCGACCGTACCGCTCGGTGCCCAGCAGTTCATCGGCTGCCGCACCGACGGCGGCTGGGCCGAGACGCCCATGCTGCGCACCACGTTCAAGTTGAAGGCCAGCGACTTTGCAACAACCCGCCCGGGCGACACCATAGCATTCTCCATCAGTGTGGCCTCGCTGGGCTACCACGAGATGTATGTCAATGGTCGCATGGTGGGGGACTTGGTGTTGCAGCCCGCCGTCAGCCAGCTCGACAAGCAGGCACTGATGGTGAACTACGATATCACCGACCTCGTACGCGAGGGCGAAAACGAGGTGATGCTATGGCTCGGACAGGGCTGGGGACGCATCTACGGCACCCCGGCGGCGGCCTGGGCCGAAGTGGAGGTTAGAGGTCGGAGGTCGGAGGTCGGAACGCAAAGTCCACTTCTCATACCTTCGACTTCCGACCTCCGAATTACGTTTTCCGACAGCACCTGGCAGGCCTCGCCGTCGCCCTACAGCTACACCGGCAGCTGGCAGCCCCTGCAGTTCGGCGGCGAGCGCTACGACGCCCGCGTCAAGGAAACCTGGCGCCCGGCAACCATTTGGAACGCAGGCAGCCAGCCTGAGATAACATCACAGGATTTCGAGGGCAACCGAATTGTCGGCGGACCGCAGCCTCAATCGGTCGACACCCTGCCCGACGGCACGCTCCTCTTCGACTTCGGCCGCGTGGTGACAGGCTGGTTCCAACTCGACTGCCTCCCTATCCCCGAAGGCGACTCGATAACCATGGAATACCTCGACCACCTCGACGCCAAGCCTCCACATACCGAGACCGACATCTACGTCAGCGACGGAACCGGCGACGACGACATCCACTTCACCAACCGCTTCCACATGCACTCGTTCCGCTACGTCCGTGTCAAAGGTGCAAGTGTGGTCTCAGCCCACGCCCTGCAAATCAGTGCCGTCGACCCTGCAGGCGGCGCCACCTTCGAGTGCAGCGACCCACGGCTCAACGCCATCCACGATATGGTGAAATACACACTCAGCTGCCTCACCTTCAGTGGCTATATGGTTGACTGCCCACACATAGAGCGCATGGGCTACGGCGGCGACGGCAACTCGTCGACCAACACCCTGCAGACCCTTTGGGATGTGCGCGACACCTATAGCCAGTGGATGCTGGCTTGGCAAGATGCGCTGGACAGCATGGGCGACCTGCCCTACGTGGCTCCGGCCTTCCGCACCGGCGGCGGACCCTACTGGCAGGGCTTCATCGTCAAGGCACCGTGGAGCACCTACCTCAACTATGGCGACCCCTCGCTCATCCTCTGCTACTATAAGGATATGAAACGTTGGATGGACTACATTGAACGGCATACCCCCTCCCCCCTTCGGGGTACTCCCCCTCAGGAGGGGGAGAGCCAGACGGGAAGAGGGGTACTCCCCCTCAAGGAGGGGGAGGGCTAGACGGGAAGAGGGGTACTCCCTTTCGAGGAGGGGGAGAGCA
>ODAI014569513.1_pt1 | contig 12591 bp, 10 predicted proteins | sample 1539321 | NCBI WGS metagenome assembly ODAI01 (sample SAMN02144231, study PRJEB22623) | gut metagenome | biome: sheep rumen | host: Ovis aries | place: New Zealand
ATGCGAGGTGGCGAAGCGGACCCTCAGGCTGGGGTCGACCTCGGCCCCCATCCGCAGCAGGTCGGGGAAGTCGACCGTCGCGGCGGCGTCCGTCGACCAGCGGTAGCTGTTGACATTCTGCCCGAGGAGCGTCACCTCGCGGTAGCCTTGGTCGAAAAGGCGGGCGGCCTCGTCGACTATGGTCTGCGGGTCGCGGCTGCGCTCGCGGCCGCGAGTGTAGGGCACGACGCAGTAGGCGCAGTAGTTCTGGCAGCCGCGCATGATGCTGATATAGGCCGAGATACCGTTCGACGCCAGCCGCACGGGCTCGATGTCGTCGTAGGTCTCGGTCGTGCTCAGCTCCACCTCGGCGGCCTTCTGCCCGCGGCGCACCTGGGAGAGGATGTCCGGCAGGCGGCGGTAGGCATCGGGGCCGCAGACGAACGAGAGGTTGTCCTCCTCCTCCATCAGGCGGCTCTGCAGCCGCTCGGCCATGCAGCCGAGGATGCCTATGCGCAGGCCGCGGCGCCGGTTCTGCAGCGCACGCAGCTCGCGCACGCGGTGGCGCACACGCTGCTCGGCGTTGTCGCGGATGGCGCAGGTGTTGATCAGCACAAAGTCGGCCTCCTCCGCGCTTTCGGCCAGCCCGTAGCCCGCCTGCGTGAGGATGGAACCCACCACCTCGCTGTCGGCGAAGTTCATCTGGCAGCCGTAGGTCTCGATGTAGACGCGCTCCATGGTGCTTACATGCGTGCAAAGAATCCCGGCTGTTCCAGCGCCCACGAGTGGCCGGCCATGCGGTCGGTGTCCCACTCCGTGCCGGAGACGTTCTCGCAGAAACCGTGTGCGCCGTTGACCGACAGCAGGCCATCCGCCTCGTTGTATCCCATCACTTGCAGTTGCAGCCAGTAGATTACGTTGCCTTCCTGGCGCCGGGCGGTGAATTTGTCGCCCTCGTATTTCCAGCGCATCTCCTGGCCGTCCACGATGGCGATGTTTCTCTCTTTTCTGATGCTGAGCGTCATGCCGGGTTCAGGCTCCAGGGGGTTGGTCATGACGTAGTATACCCAGTTGCCCAGCAGCGTGTTCAGCGGCACACGCGCGGTACTTTCCTTCTCGCTGCACGAAACCAGCGCCAGCGACATCAGCCCCATCACGGCCAAAAGAGTTGCTATTCTTGTCTTTTTCATCGTTTATATGGTATTCAAATAAAATGCAAAATTACAACTTTTTTTTCAACCCCACAATTTTTTTTCCCCACCCCACCCCCTGCCGAGGCAGAACCAAGGCAGAACCTACCCCCTCCTCGCTGCTGGAAATCAGCCTCTTGCAAATGTGCTGAATCGGCCCTTTTTTTCAAAAAAATGCATGGAAAAACAGGATGCATTCCATAATAAAAATTTTGTGTAACTTTGCAGTGTGAAACGGATGCTTGTAATATTGCTCATTGCATTGGCAATCAACTCGGTGGCCATGTCGCAGGTGGCTGCCGACTCGGCTTTTCGCCCGTGGGTGAAAACTGTGCAGCTTCACCCCGAGGGTGCGCCGTTGGAGGCGCCTGTGATCACCCTTGCGAGCGGGCAGCGGCTGCGGTTGGAGTTCGACCTGCTGCTCGACCAGCCGCTGGACCTTGAGTACACCCTCCGCCACTGCGACGCCCGTTGGCGGCCGGACAGCCTGGAGGACTATGAGTTCTTCTCGGGTTTCGTCACCGCGGCCATCACCGCTTTCGAGTTCTCCTTCACCACCCTGCGCCCCTATATCCACTACCGCCACACCCTGCCGGAGCCCTACAGCGACTTCACCCACTCGGGCAACTACCTGCTCACCGTCCACCTGGCCGGCGAGCCTGACAGTGTGGTGCTTACGCGGCGCCTGTGGGTCAGCGAGCAGGCCGTGGGTCTGGGGGGTAGCGTGGTGCGCCCCTACGATGGTGTCGACCTCGACCGCCGTCAGGAGCTCGATGCCGTGGTCGACCCCTCGGGCATGGCGCTCAACCACCAGTATCTTACGCTCATAGCGCAGCAGAACGGGCGCCTGGACAACCAGCGTGTGCTCCCCTTTGCCGGCTACGACCGCGGCCGTTTGATCTACCGCCAGCGGCCCGAGAATGTCTTTGCCGCCGGCAACAACTACCGCTTCTTCGACGCCGCCAACCTCCGCTCGCCCATGTACAATATTGTCCGCATCGAGGAATACGGCGGCGAGTACTACGCCATCCTGCGCCCCGAGCCCGACCGCTCCACCAAGCCCTATGTCGTCGAGACCAACCTCAACGGCGGTTTCAAGGTCAATGCCTGGGATCGCCGCAACATCACGCTGGAGGCGGAATATGTATGGGTGAACTTCTCGCTTCCCATGGCGCAACCCTTCCTCGACGGGAGTGTCCACATCGTCGGCGCGCTGACCGACTGGCGCCTCGACGAGGCGTCGCGTATGGACTACAATCCGCAGTACCGTGCCTACACGGCGCGTCTGCTGCTCAAGCAGGGCTATTATGCCTACCAGCTGCTCTTCCTCCCCGCCGGCGGAGGCGAAGCTTCCACGGCGCGCCTCGAGGGCGACCACTGGCTGGCCCCCAACCGCTACACCCTCTACCTCTACCTGCGCCAGCCCCACGACCGCGCCGACCGCCTGCTGGCTGTCGGCGGTGTGGCGGTGCAATAGGCCGGATGGCGGTCAGGTTCTGACTTCCACCACCTGTCCGTGCTGGCGGAAATGCTCCACCAGTTGGCGGTAGAAGCGGTGCCGCCCCAGGGTCTGCACGTTGCCCACGATGATGAGCTTCATCCGGGCGCGGGTCATGGCCACGTTCATGCGGCGCAAGTCGCGCAGGAAACCAATGTGCCCGTTCGCGTTGTCGCGTACCAGGCTGATGACAATCACGTCGCGCTCCTGCCCCTGGAAGCCGTCGACGGTGCCCACGGTGATATGTCGTTTGAGGCGCCGGAAGTAGTGCTGCATTTTCAGCAGCCGCCGGATCAGGCGGGCTTGTCCGCGGTAGGGGGTGATGATGCCGAAGTCCACCCTTTCGCTCTCTATCTTTTGAGGCGAGAGCATCTCGATATAGTCGCGCAGGGTGTGGATGACCAGGCGTGCCTCTTCGGCGTTGGTGATGCTTCCGGAGCGGGTGCGGAGTTCGGGTTCGGTGTTGGAGTCGAGGGCGCTGGTGTCCAGCCACATCAGCGGTGTGTCGAGGGGCGACACCTGCCGGTGTGCCGCTTCGGGGGCTGCCTGCAGTCGTCCGTGGTAGAACCACCGCGAGGGGAAGGCCATGATGTCTTCGTTCATGCGGTATTGCACGGTCAGCAGGCTGACGCACCTGGGGTGCAGTTCCACCAGCTTCTCCATCAGGGTCTTGCCCAGGCCGCCGCGAGCGGCGTCGGGGCTTTTCACGGTGGGCGGCAGCTGCTGGTGGTCGCCACCCATCACCACCCGGTCGGCCTTCAGGATGGCTGCCCAGCAGGCGGGTTCGAGGGCTTGTGCGGCCTCGTCGATAAACAGGGTGCTGAAGCGCCGCCGTTCCATTAAGCGGTAGGCGCTGCCGATGAGGGTGCAGCTCACCACGCGGGCCTCGTCGAAGAGGTCGGCGTTGATTTTTATTTCCAGCTCGGTCTGCCGGTTGCGGAGGCGTTGCGCGCGCTCGCCGCTGGCGCCTTCGCGCAGTGTTTTGCGGATGTTCCACAGCTCGTGGTAGTCGGCGTGGGCTGCGTAGCGTCGTTCGTAGCTGCATTCGAGCATTTCGTCGCTCATTCTCAAAGGGTTGCCTACACGCAGCACGCGTACCGAGCGGCGTGTCAGCTGCTCGCTGATCCAGTCCACGGCGGCGTTGCTCGGGGCGCACACCAGCACTTGGGTTTCGCGTTGCAGGGTTTCGATGATGGCTTCGACCAGGGTGGTGGTTTTGCCGGTGCCCGGGGGGCCGTGGATGATGCTTGCTTCCTGGCATTCCACCACTTTTTGGATGGCCTCGTGCTGGCTGTGGTTGAGCCAGGGGAACGACAGGCGGGGCAGCTGGCGGAAGGCTGGCTGGGCGCGTCCCAGCAGCACGTCGCGCAGGTGTGCAAAGCGCTCGTCTTCGCGTCTTTCGGCTGCGACGAGCGATTCTGTCATCACGCGGAACGAGGTGTTGTCCACCCCCAGTTGCACCCCCGGCAGGTGGCGTTCGGCCACGCTGCGCAGGCTTTGCAGGGCCGCTTGCGAGGGGACCGAGAGCGTCATCCACCCGTCGCCCACGCGTTCCACATAGCACTGGTGCGGCATTTCGTGGACTCCGCCGGCATCGGTCAGGTAGAAGAGTGTGGGGGGGTGCCCGGGTTCGAATTCCAGATCGGCCTCATCGTCTCCCACCTCGAATCGCAGGTCTATCGTCAGTTGGTTCAGTGCGTTGCGTCCGCTGTTGCCCAGTGTGACGGGATAGCGGCATGCCGGTTCGCGGATGGTGCCCGTCAGGCTCGCGCCGCGCTCGGCGAGGCTCCGTTGGTAGGCCTTCTGTTCCTCGTCCAGCTCCATGGCTACCAGCTCGCGCAGACGGCTGAAGTATGTGCTTATGTTTTCCACGTTTGCATAACTTGCATCTGTTCAAATTATTGTCCCTGCGCGAAAAAAAGGCTTCCAGGCGCAGGCGGCGGATGTGCAGAGATGTTGCGGGGTGGTGACACAATAAATGGTTCGCGCCCGCGTTATAGGGAGTTGAAACTACGTTTTTGCAGCATGATAGACTACCGGAAATACTTGCTGGACAACGGCATGGCGGTGCTCACCCACGAGGCGTGGGACACGCCGCTGGCCACCGTCAACCTGCTCTATAACGTCGGTGCCCGCGACGAGGATCCGCAGCGCACAGGCTTCGCCCACCTCTTCGAGCACCTGATGTTCGGCGGCACGGAGCGCGTGCCCGACTTCGACGCCGTGGTCTCCGCCCTCGGCGGCGAGAACAACGCCTCCACCAACAACGACGTCACCAACTACTACATCACCCTGCCGGCCCAGGGGCTGGCCACCGCGCTGGAGCTCGAGGCCGACCGCATGGAGGGCTTGAGCCTGACGCAGAAAGCCCTCGAGGTGCAGCAGCGGGTGGTGACCGAGGAGTACAACCAGCGCTATATGAACCGCCCCTACGGCGACGTGTGGCTCCTGCTGCGTCCGCTCTGCTACCGGGTGCACCCCTACCGCTGGCCCACCATCGGGGCCGACATACGCCACGTGAGCGAGGCCACGCTGGAGGACGTCACCGCCTTCCACCGCCGCTTCTACCGCCCCGACAACGCCATCCTGGCCGTTGCCGCGCCCATGCGCCACGAGGAGATGATCCGCGAGGTGGAGCGCGCCTGGCATTGCTCGAGCAGCCGCTGGGAGGGCGACCGCCCCTACGCCGCCGAGCGCCCCTACGCCGCCGAGCCGGAGCAGACTGGAGGCCGGAGGTCGGAGGTGACGCGCGCCGTGCCGGCCGAAGCCGTCTACATGGCCTGGCCCATGTGCGACCGCTTCGACGCCCACTTCCGCTCCTGCGACCTCATCTCCGACCTGCTGGGCAACGGCAAGTCGAGCCGCCTGTACGACCGCGTTGTCCGTCCCGGCCGCCTGGTCAGCGAGGCCGACGCCTACATCACCGGCGACGCCGGCCCCGGCCTGATGGTGCTCAGCGCGCGCCTGCTGCCCGGCGTCATCCCCGACGACCTGATTGACGCCTTGCGCAGCGAGGTCAATGCGCTGGCCGTGAGCGGGGTGGGGGAGGAGGAGCTCCGCAAGGTGCAGGGCAAGTACGAGGTGACGCATGCCTATTCGCAGTACAAGGCCGCCGACCGCGCCTACGCCCTATGCTACAACACCTGGCTCGGCAGCACCGAGTGGGTCAACCGCGAACCCGCGCTCTACCGCGCCGTCACCCCCGCGCAGCTCCAGGCCGCCGCCGCGCAGCTGTTCGACCCGCAGAGGGAGAATATATTGATTGTGAAACATGAGACTGATTGACAGCATACTGAAACTTGCCCAGCGCATCTGGCAGCGCCTCTCGGCCGTCGACTGGCTGGGGCGTGCCAGCCGCCTTATCGACTGGATTGGCCGCATCATGCACAAGATGCTCTTCCAGTGGCTGATGCCCACCAAATACCGCTCGCTCACCAAGAAGCAGATCTTCGAAATCATCTTCAAGTCCGACACCCCCGCCGGCAAGAAGTTCGACATTTGGCTCCTGGTGCTCATCGTGCTGAATATCATACTTTTGATGGTCGACAGCGTCACCGGCACCACCTCCCCCATGACCACCGGCGTCACCCGCTCGTGGAGCTTCGTCATCTTCAAGGCTCTCGAGTGGGGCTTCACCATCGTCTTCACCTTCGAGTACTACCTCCGCATCTACTGCCTCAAGCGCCCGATGAAGTATGTCCTCTCCTTTTGGGGCATCGTCGACTTCCTCTCCATCTTCCCGTCCTACCTCAGCCTCTTCTTCCCCACCATGCAGGCGCTCACCGTGCTGCGGTTGCTGCGCGTGATGCGTGTGTTCCGCATCTTCAAGCTCGAGCGCTTCCAGGTGGAGACCTTCCACCTTCTCAACGCCCTGCGTGCCAGCGCCGTCAAGATATTCATCTTCATGCTTTTCGTGCTGGTGGCGGCGGTCATTTTGGGGTCGCTGATGTACTCGATCGAGGGCGAGGAAAATCCCGCCTTCAAGAGCATCCCCGCCGGCATCTACTGGGCCGTCGTCACCATCACCACGGTGGGCTATGGCGACGTGACGCCCATGACCTCGGGCGGACGCTTCCTGGCCGTAATCGTCATGTTGCTAGGTTATTCCATCATCGCCGTCCCCACTGGCATTGTGGCCGGCGAGACCATCCGCGAGCACCGCCGACCCGCAAACCGACTCCGCCGGAGCGCCGTCGAGCGTCAATACGACGAAGAAAACGAAGCTGTAAAAAATTAATTCCCCTTACAACCAACAAGATGCAATCATTATGAATTTTTTTCTTGCACAGTCACCAAAAAATCCGTATCTTTGCACCACGGTTTGTTCCTCCGAGTGGCACCCCGTCGGGTCAAAAGACGAAGAACAGACGAAGAACAGACGAAGAACAGCCCTACCGGGTGCCTACCGCTTGCCTAGGCTCTGCCTTGCATTCCTCCTCCTTTCAATCTTCAATTTTCAATTTTCAATTCTCCACGCCCAGACCGTCTCCGGCACGGTGACCGACGCGCGCACCGGCGAGACCCTCATCGGCGCCACCATCCTCGAGACCGCCTCCGGCCGCGGCACCGTCACCAACGCCCACGGCCGCTACACCCTCACCCCCGGCGTCGCCTCCGCCCGGCTCCGCATCAGCTACATCGGCTACAAAACCCAGCACCACACCCTCGACCTCGCCTCCAACCCCACCCTCAACCTCCGCCTCGAGCCCGCCGTCGAGCTCGACGAGGTCACCATCACCGCCGAGCGCGTCACCGCCCCCACCATGAGCCAGATGTCGGCCATCGAGGTGCCCGTCGAGCAGATCAAGCTGGTCCCCGTCATCTTCGGCGAGGCCGACGTGCTGAAGGCCATCCAGCTGCTGCCCGGCGTGCAGAGCGGCACCGAGGGCACCAGCGGCATCTATGTGCGCGGCGGCGGCCCCGACGAGAACCTCTTCCTCCTCGACGGCATCCCCCTCTACAACGTCAACCACCTCGGCGGCTTCTTCTCCGCCTTCAACAGCGACGCCATCAAAAACGTCACCCTCTACAAAGGTTCCTTCCCCGCCCGCTTCTCGGGCCGCATCTCCTCCGTGCTCGACATCACCACCAACAACGGCAACGACCGCGAGTGGCACGGCTCGGCCTCCCTCGGCGCCATCGCCGCCAAGTTCAGCATCGAGGGCCCGCTGGTCAAGGAGCGCACCACCATGAGCCTCTCCTTCCGCCGCACCTACTTCGACCTCCTCCTGCAACCCCTTCTGCTCCTGGCCAGCAGCGAGAGCGGCGAGGGGCGCTTCAACGCCGGCTACTACTTCTACGACCTCAACGCCAAGTTCACCCACCGCTTCAACGACCGCAGCCGCCTCTACGCCTCGCTCTATTCCGGCGACGACGCCGTCTATGCCCGTGTGCGCTACCGCAACAGCAACTACGGCAACTACCGGTACGACGAATACATCAAACTGCGCTACGCTTGGGGCAACCTCGCCGCCGCCCTGCGGTGGAACTATGTGGTCAACCCCCGGCTCTTCATGAACATCACCGGCGCCTACACCCGCTATCGCAACCGCCTCGCCCTCGGCATGGAACTCGACAACCCCCCCCCCGACTACCGCGAGCAGATGGAAGCCGAGATGAGCTTCCGCTCAGGCATCCACGACTTCACGCTGAAGGCCGACTTCGACTACTCGCCCCGCCCCGAGCACAGCATCCGCTTCGGCGCCACGGCCACCCACCACCTCTTCCGCCCCGAGGTGGCTGGCTTCAAAGAGTCCGGCACCGACCTGCAGACCATCGACACCACCATCGGCGAAAGCACCGTCAACGCCCAGGAGTTCACCCTCTATGCCGAGGACGACTGGGCCGTCAGCGAGGCTCTGAAGGTCAACGCCGGCCTCGCCGCCACGGGCTTCCTCGTCCAGGGCTCCTTCTACCCCTCCCTCCAGCCGCGCCTCAGCGGCCGCTTCATGCTCTCCGACGACCTCTCGCTCAAAGCCGGCTACGCCTATATGACCCAGTACCTCCACCTCCTCTCCACCTCCAACGTCAGCCTCCCCACCGACCTCTGGGTCCCCGTCACCAAGCGCATCCCCCCCATGGGCAGCCACCAGGTGGCCGCCGGCCTCTTCTACTCCCGCTGGGGCATCGACTTCTCCGTCGAGGCCTACTACAAGTGGATGCACAACCTCATGGAGTACCTCCCCGGCAGCTCCTTCTTCGGCTCCAGCACCGGCTGGGAGAACAAGGTGTGCCTCGGCGACGGCCGCGCCTACGGCCTCGAGCTGCTGGCGCAGAAGACCGTGGGCAAAATCACCGGCTGGGTCGGCTACACCCTCAGCCGCACCCTCCGCACCTTCCCCCAGCTCAACAACGGCCGCGAGTTCCCCGCCAAGTACGACCGCATCCACGACATCTCCATCACCCTCCAGTACAAGCCCAACCCCCGTTTCGACTGCGGCCTCACCTGGGTCTTCGCCACCGGCACCACCGCCACCCTCGGCCTGCAGCAGTTCATGGGCGAGACCGAGGAAGACTACTATCCCGGCTCCACCAATTGGAGCGATTTCGACTACATCGAGTCGCGCAACAACTTCCGCCTCCCCGCCTACCACCGCATGGACCTCAGCGTCAACTTCCACAAGCAGAAGAAACACGGCGTGCGCACGTGGAACATCAGCATCTACAACCTCTACAACCGCCAGAACCCCTTCCTCGTCTACCGCGGCTACAAGGAGAACTCCGGCTCCACACCCGTCCTCAAACAGCTCTCGCTCTTCCCCATCATCCCTTCGGTTTCATACATATATAAATTCTAAGCGCCATGAAAAAGACCCTCTCCCTCTTCGCTGCCGCCCTGCTGCTGGGCGCCTGCACCAAGGACCTCGACATCGATTTCGACGACATGGAGCCCCAGGTGGTGGTCATGTCGTGCGTGGAGCCCGACACCACGCTCTCGCTACGGCTCAACTACAGCCGCTTCTTCCTCTCGTCGCAGCCCTTCGCTGCCATCGACAACGCTGCGGTCTCGCTCTCGGTCAACGGCGGCTCCGCCCTGGCGCCGACATCCGCTGCCGGCGGCAACTATGCCTTCGCCCTCCGTCCCCAGCCTGGCGACCGGCTCGACCTGCAGGTCGACGTGCCCGGCAAAGGGACCGTCGCCGCCTCCACCACCGTCCCCGCAGCGCCGCAGGTGGACAATATCAGCGCCTCGCTCACCGAAACCGACGGCCACGACCGCATCTATTCCCTCCGCTTCACCCTCCACGACCCCGACGGCGAGGACAACTTCTACCTCATCCGCTGCCTTGCCCGCCGGTACTTTGTCTACAGCGGAACGGTGGAATTCGAGGACGATTATCGCCCCTTTACCTGCAATGACTATATGCTCACCGAGGGCATGGACATGGGCACGCTGCTCGACGGCGACAACCCGGGCGAGTTCTCCGGCCGCTCCCTCTTCTTCACCGATGCCAATATCAACGGCCGCGGCCACGAGGTCGCGCTCAGCACCGAGCTCTACTACAATGACAGGGAGCTCTATCTCGAAATCACCTCCTACTCGCGCGACCGCTACCTCTATGAGATCACCGCCGATCAGTACACCGACGACCCCTTCGAGTCCCTCATCGCCGAACCCGTGCAGGTGCACACCAATATCGACGGCGGCATCGGCATCTTCGCCGCCCGCACCCGCACCCTCGTCCCCATCCCCCTTCCGCAATGACCCGTATCCTCATCTCCGACCGCACCCACGAGGTGCTTCCCCAGCGCCTGCGCGAGGCTGGCTTCGACGTCAGCGTCGAGCCCGACCTCGACCGCGCCGCCCTCATCCGTGCCGCCCAGGGCTGCCAGGGGCTCGTGGTGCGCAGCAAGGTCGTCGTGGACCGCCCCTTCATCGACGCCTGCCCCTCGCTCCGTTGCATCGGCAGGGTGGGGGCCGGCATGGAAACCATCGATGTGGACTATGCCTCTGCCCGCGGCATCCGCTGCCTCAACAGCCCCGAGGGCAACCGCGACGCCGTCGGCGAGCATGCCGTCGGCCTCCTCCTCGCCCTGCTCAACCACATACCCCGCGCCGATGCCGAGGTGCGCCGCGGCCTCTGGCAGCGCGAAGCCAACCGCGGCCTCGAGCTCGGCTCCCTCACCGTCGGCATCATCGGCCTGGGCAACATGGGCCGCGCCTTCGCCCGCCGCCTCGCAGGCTTCGGCTGCCGCATAATATATTATGATAAATACCTAGAAAAACTAGACAGACTAGAAGAACTAGAAAGACTAGAAAGACTAGAACGTGCCCCCTCCCTCCCCGCCCTCCAGCAGGAGGCCGACGTGGTCTCCTTCCATGTCCCCCTCACCGACGAGACCCGCCACTACCTCGACGCCCCCTTCATCGACGCCATGCGCAAGCCCTTCTTCCTCATCAACACCGCCCGCGGCGCCGTGGTCGACACCGCCGCCCTCGCAGACGGCCTCGCCAGCGGCAAGGTGCGCGGCGCCGCCCTCGACGTCCTCGAGCAGGAGAACATGCAGGCCGACTCCATGGCCACCGACCCCTCCCTGCTCAAAATCCAAAATCCAGAATTCAACGTTGTCTTCACCCCCCATGTCGCCGGCTGGACCGTCGAGTCCAAGTACAAGCTCGCCGCCGTGCTGGCCGACAAGATAATCGACACCCTTCAAGCATGATAGTAGTAAAGAACAGCATAGTCTCCGACGACGTGGCCGACCAGCGCTTCTGCTGCGACTGTGCCGTCTGCCGCGGCGCCTGCTGCGTCGACGGCGACAGCGGCGCCCCCCTGCTCGAGGAGGAGGTGCCCGTATTGGAGGCCATCCTGCCTGAGGTGCGCCCCTACATGACGCCCGAGGGCATCGCCGCCGTCGAGGCGCAGGGCGTGGCCGTCCGCGACCGCGACGGCGACCTCGGCACACCCCTCATCGACGGCTCCGCCTGCGCCTTCATCAACTACGCCCCCGACGGCACCGCCCTCTGCGCCATCGAGAAAGCCTTCCGTGCCAACCATTTTCAATTTTCAATTTTCAATTTTCAATTCCCCAAGCCCGTCTCCTGCCACCTCTATCCCATCCGTGTGGAGGACTACGGCGAGTTCACCGCCGTCAACTACCACCGCTGGGACATCTGCCGCCACGCCCACGGACAGGGCGAGCCCCTGTACATTTATTTGAAAGAACCCCTCGTGCGCCGCTTCGGGACGGAGTGGTACGACGAACTCCTGCAAGAAATAGCCAACCGCCATGAATAAACGCAAGCAAGCCTGCATCGTAGCCGCCATCGTGGGCGGCATCCTCCTCGTCGACCAGGTGGTCAAAATCCTGGTCAAAACCAATATGCACATCGGTGAAGACATCCCCCTCATCGGCTCCTGGTGCCGACTTCATTTCATTGAGAACGAGGGTTTTGCCTTCGGTATGGCCTTCGGTGGCGAGGTGGGCAAAATCCTGCTCACCCTCTTCCGCATCGTCGCCTCGGGCCTCATCGTGTGGTTCATCCTGAAGCATATCCGCAAAGGGGCCCACAAGTCGCTCATCTACAGCCTCACCCTCATCCTCGCTGGCGCCGTGGGCAACCTCATCGACTGCTGCTTCTACGGCCTCATCTTCAACGAGAGCTATTACAACGTCGCCACCCTCTTTCCGCCCGAAGGCGGCTATGCCCCCTTCCTGCAGGGCAAGGTGGTCGACATGTTCTACTTCCCCCTCTTCGAGTTCGACTGGCCGCAGTGGATGCCCTTCGTCGGCGGGCAGCATTTCGAGTTCTTCAGCGCCATCTTCAATGTGGCCGACGCCGCCATCACAATCGGTGTAATTTGGCTCCTGGTGTACTTCCTTTTCTTCGCCCCGAAGGAAGAAAACACCTCCGAAGAAGAAAAAATTGAAGAATGAAATCGTTTGAAAATCAATCCCTAATCCCTAATCCCTAATCCCTAA
>ODAI012791943.1_pt1 | contig 12590 bp, 12 predicted proteins | sample 1539321 | NCBI WGS metagenome assembly ODAI01 (sample SAMN02144231, study PRJEB22623) | gut metagenome | biome: sheep rumen | host: Ovis aries | place: New Zealand
GGTTAACCTTTTCTTTACTCGTAATTAACGGCTCAGCGGCAGTTTCCTCTATACGGAGGGAATATGCTTTATAATATAAAAAAATATATAATAACAGCCTTTATTCTTACAACCATTGTCTTCGGCAGCTGTGCTTCAAAGGATAAGGTCCTGACCTTTGGCCTGGATTCCCCGGAGAAGGCGGATGATAATCCGGATGAGATACCGGGGAACGAACAGAATGTGTCCGGGGAGGATATGGGAGAGTCCGCGGCAGATACAGAGAGTGCGGGGGAGAAGAGTGATGAAGACAGTTCTTTATTGTGCGTATACGTCTGCGGTGCGGTAAATGATCCCGGAGTGGTTTTTTTGCCTGAAGGAAGCAGGATAAAGGATGCATTGGCTCTTGCAGGAGGACTTTCGCAGGACGCTGACCCGGTCAGGATAAATCTTGCTGAAAAGATATTTGACGGTGAGCAGATTTATTTTCCCAAAGAGGGTGAAGAGGTTTTGACCGCGTCGGATACGGGAAGTCCGGGAACAGGTAATGATCCCGGTCCGATGGAGAAATCCGGTTTGGTAGATATCAACCGGGCGGACAAAAAGCTTCTGTGTACGCTGCCCGGGATCGGTGAAGTCAAAGCGGAGGCTATTATCAAATACAGGGCGGAAAACGGACCCTTTCCCAATATATCCGGGGTAAAACAGGTTCCGGGTATCAGCGAAGGCTTATACGAAAAGATTAAGGACTATATCTGCACAAACAGCAAATAGATGGAGAGTTAAGAGAATGTCAAAGAAAGTTCTTGTGGTAGATGATGAAAAACTGATAGTCAAAGGGATCAAGTTCAGCTTAGAGCAGGATGACATGGAAGTTGACTGTGCTTATGACGGAGAGGAAGCTCTTGAACTGTTAAAGAAGAATGAATACGATATAGTCCTTTTGGATCTCATGCTACCAAAGATAGGTGGATACGAGGTATGTCAGCAGCTCAGGGAGTTTTCTCAGGTCCCCGTTATTATGCTCACCGCAAAGGGCGATGACATGGATAAGATCCTGGGACTTGAATACGGCGCTGACGATTATGTTACCAAGCCCTTTAATATTCTGGAGGTAAAGGCCAGAATAAAGGCTATTATGAGACGCACGGAGCATAAAAAGGCTGCTCCGGAAGTAAACAGCAACGAGCTTGTCAGCGGAAAGATCCGCCTTGACCTGGATGGAAGACGTACGTTTATCGGAGAGGAAGAAATTTCACTTACCAGCAAGGAATTCGAAGTCCTGGAGATCCTTATGAGAAATCCGGACAGGGTATACACCAGAGAAAACCTTATGAATCTTGTATGGGGAACGGATTATCCCGGGGATGTCCGTACCGTTGACGTGCATATCCGAAGACTGCGTGAGAAGATCGAGAAAGACTCCGGCAATCCTCTTTATGTTCATACAAAATGGGGTGTGGGCTACTATTTCTTGAATAAGGAAAACTAAAGTGAAGGCTATTCTGACGAAAATCTGGGAAGTGGTCCGCATGCGAAGCTTGCGGGCCAGAATTTTTCTTATATTGCTATTGGTCGGAACCATCCCCACCATCCTGATGGAAAGCGTTATTGTGAAGACCTATGAGCTTAAGGCGGTGGAGCAGAGAAGCTCGGTTGTCCAAAACCAGCTGAAGATCCTTGCCAACCACCTTATTGCCAATGAGTTTCTTTCAAACTACAATCCCAACAGCCCCAATAAACTGGAATCTCATGAGATCATTGAGGCGGAGCTGGATATGCTGGCAAATATCTACGAAGGCCGCGTGATGATCATAGGAAGCAATTACAGGGTCCTCTTGGACACCTATAATATTGCCGAAGGCAGGACCATGATCTCGGAGGAGGTTGTGAAATGTTTTAAGGGAGAAAACATATCCAATTACGATTCCGAACACGGTTATATTGAGATAACCATCCCCATCGTGAATACAACGGATGACGGAGACAGTAATATCCAGGGCGTTATGCTCACCAGTATTTCCGACTCAAATATTACCGCCACCATGACATCCCTTAACAGGAATTCAGCGGCTTTTGAGATCATTGCCATCATACTGGTCATGGTGTTTTCTTTTATAATATCAGGCGTTATGACACGGCCTTTTGAGAGGATCACAAAAGCAATTGCCGAGCTTAAGGCGGGATATAGCAATGATCCCATTTCAGTGCGAAGCTATACGGAGACGGTTCATATTTCAGATGCTTTTAACCAGCTCCAGTCCCGCATGAAAACCATAGATGATTCCCGTAAAGAGTTTGTATCCAATGTGTCTCACGAACTGAAGACACCTCTTACCTCCATGAAGGTTCTGGCAGATTCCCTCATAGCGCAGCCCGATGCACCTGCGGAGCTGTACAGGGAGTTCATGGAGGATATCGCCAGTGAGATAGACAGAGAGAACAGCATTATAACCGATCTGCTTGCTTTGACTAAAATGGATATGAGCACACAGGAGCTTAATATCACCTCCGTCAATATAGGAGATCTGGCAGAGATAATACTGAAAAGACTCAGACCTATTGCCAGAAAAAAGGATGTTGAGCTTACCATAGAGGAAAACAGAGAGATCGTGGCAGATGTGGACGAGGTCAAGATGTCACTTATCATGACCAATCTGGTTGAAAATGCCATAAAATATAACAAAGAACACGGTACTGTGAAGGTGACACTGGATTCTGATATTCAATATTTCACCTTCTCTGTGGAGGATTCCGGATGCGGAATCCCTGAGGACAGTCTCCCGCTTATTTATGAGAGGTTTTATCGTGTTGATAAATCTCACTCCAGAGAGATCGGCGGAACCGGACTGGGACTTGCGATCACCAGAAGCGCAGTACTTCTCCACCGAGGAACCATTACCGTTACCAGTGAAGAGGGCGTCGGCTCCGTTTTTACGGTCAGGATCCCTTTAAGCTATACCACGGAAGTACAGATTTAAGAAGGAACTGTCTATGAAGAGACAAGCCATCGTGATAAAGAAAAACAAATACTTAAAAAGGATGATCTCTGCTTTGATAACGACTGTTATCTGCGCCTGTCTGCCGCTTACAATACTGACGGGATGCAGCGAACAGGTTGAGGAGACGGGAATTCCAATCTATTACATCAGCAATACCGAGACAAAGCTTGAGATCCATCCTGTGGATATAGAACTGACAGGAGACCGGGAACAGGATGTTACAACGCTTCTTGAGATATTAAAGGAAAATCCGGAATCTCTTATGTACAAGGCACCTCTTTCCTATCCCTTTGAGATCAAATCCTACAAGGTGGATGATACCAGGATAACCATTGATTTCAACGAGGAATATAAGAATCTCGGCGTCACCACTGAGGTACTTGTCAGGGCTGCTATCGTACAGACTCTTTTGCAGGTAAAGGGGATCAAGTACATTTTCTTTAATGTGGAGGGAGAATCTTTACAGGACAATATGGGTAAGCCCGTCGGGAGAATGAGTGCCAAAACCTTTATCTACAATGACGGAAACGCAATAAATACCTATGATGAAGTCGTGATCAGGCTCTTCTTTGCAAATGAGGAGGGAAATGCACTGATAGGTGCATACAGGGATAAATTCTATTCCACCAACGTTCCGCTGGAGCTTTTTGTGGTTGAAGAGACCATAGCGGGACCCAGCGGGCAGATAGAGGGGCTTTATCCCACCATTAACCCGGAGACGAATGTTATCAGCGTTTCCACCAGTGACGGCGTGTGTTATGTAAACCTTGACTCGGGATTTACCACAACAGTAGGCAATGTTCCGACTGAGATGGCAGCCTACTCCCTGGTAAACGCTCTGACGGAGCTTCCTTCGGTTGACAAGGTACAGATCCTGGTCAACGGAGAGGTACCTGCCATATTCCAGTCATCCACATTTGAAAGAAATGAAGATATCATCACCACGCTTACGGATGATGAAGAACCAATAGTTGAGACGGATGGAGAATCTTAACAGGTATGAAAGCTAAAGATGCCCAGATTTCATTCGAACAATTAAAGAGTAAGATACGGAATAAGACTCTGGAGAGGATGATCCTGCTGTACGGTGAGGAGCGATATTTAAGGCTTCAGTACCTTTCAATCATCATGAAATACTATGATGCTAAGAAGGGTGAGATGAACACTGATATGTACGAGGGTAAGAATATCAATCAGGGAGCTGTTATAGATCAGGCTGAGACATTGCCTTTCCTGGCGGAAAACCGTGTTATGGTCTTTCAGGATACCGGACTGTTTAAATCCGGCGGGGATCAATTGGCGGAGTATCTTAAAAGCCCTTGCGAAACTACCGTATTTATCTTCTGCGAGAGCGAAGTGGATGAGCGTAGCAGGATATTCAAGACCGTAAAGGAAAACGGAGCCGTCGCTCAGATAGACAAACAGACAAGAGAAGCTCTCCAGGGCGTCATCGGGTCCTTCCTCAAAAAAGAAGGAAAGCGTATCAGCGTAGAGACTGCCGGCAGGATCCTGGATAAGACAGGAAATGATATGGCGATGCTTCGAAGCGAGCTGGAAAAACTGGTCACATATTGTATGGATAAGGAAGTGATCGAGACGGAGGATGTGGAGACCATATGCTGCCAGAATATCGAGGAGAAGATCTTTGAACTCCTGGATGCCATTGCGGATAAGAATGCCAGAAAGGCTATGGATCTTTATTATGACATGCTTGCTCTCAAGGAGCCTCCCATTAAGCTGCTGGTCCTGATGGAAAAACAGTATAATCAGCTTCTTCAGATCAGGCTTTTAAGAGATGACGGGGAGCAAAAGCAGACCATTGCCCAAAAGGCAGGGGTTAATGCATATTATATCGATAAATACTTAAGCAGGGCTTCGCGTTACACCGCTAAAGAGCTGAGGGATATTTTTGAGCGCTGTATTCAGACGGATGAAAATATCAAGACAGGACATATAACAGATGTTCTTGGATTGGAAACCCTGATACTGTCGCTTTTGTGAACAGATTCTAAGTAAAAATGAAACAGAAGGATGAATTATGAGAACTATTACATTTAAGATGGAACGGCCGGGAAAACTGGAAGTGGGACAAAAGGTCATAGTTACGGAAGGAACACTACCCAGCAACTATTTTTACTCCATAGGTATCCCGGAGGACCCTTTTTTGGCCATGTCGCCAAACATTCCCCTGGTGGAGAGACTCACCGCCACTGAAGGGACAGTTAAGGATATAATCCAAAACGACAGAGGCTTCTATGTAGTTGCCGATTTCGAAGAGGATTAATATATTACTATACAGGAGGACACAAAAATGAGAATCATTTCAACTGAAAAAGCTCCCGCAGCCATCGGACCTTATTCACAGGGAATAATAACGGGTGATCTTCTTTTCGCATCGGGACAGATCCCCATCAATCCCGAGACAGGAAATGTGGAAGCAAAAACCATAGAGGAGCAGACAAAGCAGGTATGCAAAAATATCGGAGAGCTTCTTAAGGCCGCAGGAAGCGATTTTTCCAAGGTTGTTAAAACCACATGCTTTCTCTCCGATATAAACGATTTTGCCGCATTCAATGCGGTGTATGCAGATTATTTTGTGAGTAAGCCCGCAAGAAGCTGCGTGGCTGTAAAGGATATTCCCAAGGGGGTTCTCTGCGAAATAGAGATAATAGCCGAAGTCTGATCCTTATAATAGATCGAATTCGACGCCCTTTCCGGACAGGTATTTTTGAATGCTCCTGTCCCAGATGATATCGGCATCATGACTCATGACAAAGGTGTTGTATGAAGTGCCTGTTGTCAGTGTTATGGTGCCGTTTTCATATTTAATGTTGAGGATCAGGGATTTCAGCTGAGAAAAGTCGGTATCCGGTGAGGCCTTTTTCAGCATTTCCTCTGCTTTTTCCGGCATGAGCTGTAACATAAAGCGCATGCAGATGGGAGTATTGTTCCCCTTTATCAGAGACAGGAGAGTCTGCTTTGACTCGCTCCAGGGCTGGTACTCATATGGGTGCATCTCACAGCTACGCTCCTCGGGAGGGTAAAATTCCCTGTTCAAATGGCCGTCAAAAGTGTATGAAATGGCTGTGACCAGGCTTCCCTCGATCATCAGGAAAGGATCGAAAAGATTTCCCACCAGCATTCCGTTCATAAAGTTTTTGACATTTGGGATGTGTAAAGCCAGCATATTCATCTCCTGTATTTTCAGCAAATCTTTATATAGTGTATCACAATTCTAAAAAAAGAATAACTTTTTTTATATGTGCTTTACGCGGGATAATGCCTATGATAGAATAATCAGCGCAATGTAGTATTGAAAACTACATGGGTGAAAAACAAGCCCAAATACAACATCAGTATGACTATAAACGGAGAAACAAAATGGACCTTATCAAGATTCTAAAGGAACTGTCCGAAACCGGAATGAAAATGGACAGCCCCGAAAACTACAAAAACAGAAATTATAAGATCGTTGCGGACAGCTGCTGTGAATTCCCCGAAAGCTTCAGAAAAGACAGCAGATTTGAGAATGTTCCCATGATCCTCTATGTGGGCAGCGATACAGTTATAGATGACGAAACTTTTGACCAGGAGTCTTTTTTGAAAAAGGTTGCAGAATGCCCCGAATGTGCAAGATCCGCCTGCCCTTCACCCGACAAGTATCTGGAGGCATATAAAACGGATGCTGAGAGAGTGTATTGCATCACCATATCTTCTAAGCTGTCGGGAAGCTTTAACAGCGCTCATCTTGCGGTGGATCTTTATCACGAAAAATATGGCGAAAAGGATATACATGTATTTGATTCCGAGTCCACCAGCGTGGGAGAGACACAGCTCTTTTCGCTGATAGTCAGACTCGAAGAAAAGGGATATTCCTTTGAGGAGATCGTGGAAATAGTTGAAGAATACAAAAATAACATGCGTACCTTATTTGTGCTGGACAATCTGGAGACACTGAGAAAGAATGGGAGACTCTCCGGGATCAAGGCTATCATCGCATCTACATTAAATATCAAGCCCCTTATGTCCGGTGACCACGGAAGCATCATTCAGAAGTCACAGGCCATAGGTGTTAAAAAAGCTTTGGGCAAGCTGGCGGATGCCGTTCATCACGAGATAGCGGACAAGGAATACAAGAGTCTCATGATATCCCACTGTAATGCACCTGAAAGGGCAAAACTGGTAAGAGACCTCATTTTGGCCAAGGACAGCTTCCACGAGGTACTGATAATGGCTACAGCAGGGCTTAACTCCACCTATGCAAATGACGGCGGGATCATTGTGACGGTCTAAAGGGCCGAACCTTTAGGTCAAAGGGTTTTGATCACTTCAGATCTCCCCTGCCATATAAGCTTTTACATAGGCAATAACCTGGCGGTCTATCTTAAAGGATTTTCCATCCGAAAGGAAAGCCTTGCGCATCTGAAGATGATCCACATGGTTTAAATTTATGACAGAGGTTAAAGAGGGCATGATGAAACAGGCATGCCCTTTTGTTATGGTCTCAAAGAAGGTATAAGCATTTCCGCGCACCGACATTACCCGGTCTTCAGTTAAAATAACATCCGTGTTGAAACCGTTTTGTTCCGCCCGGATTATTTCGTTTTCCGCCACATAAAGGGTGGTGAACTCGTTTCTGAGTTCGATTCCGGGGACCACGTCTTTCAGTGACTCCCGCATTTTTGATAGGATCTCATGGAGCTCCTCGGGACGCACGGGCTTTCCCATAAATAGGGTGTCTTCCGGGTATTTATCCGTGCCGGTCACGGGGATCTCTTCCGTTTCCCGCATATAGATCACACATACAGGTGCGGTAACACCTTTATCTCGAAGAGTTTTTATAACAAGAGCGGAATCACACCCCCCCGTGTGCCTGATATCAATCAGAAATCCGTCGTAAAGCATGGGTGTTTTAGCCAGTTCCTCGCAGCTTCCGTAGGAATCGATATAGAGCATTTCTCCTTCGGCGCGCATTTTATCCGCCTCCCGCTTTAAAAGGCGTTCGGTCTGCTTGCGGTCCGCTATATTGTCATCACAGATTGCTATGTGCATATCCGTTCATGTCCTTTCAGTTGAATATTGGCAGGAAATATATCAATGAGTCATGGTATTTTGAAAACAGGAAAATCAGTGCACCATATTCTGCTATTGTGATCAACGGAAACAGAATACGGAATCCGGCGTGCTTTGTCTTGTGCCTAAACAAAAACATCCCCAGTGTTCCGCCGATGCCGCCTCCCAATATCACATACATAAACAGTCTGTTTTCGGGAATGCGCCATTCCTTCTTTTCAGCTTTTTTCTTGTCGATGCCCATGGCGGCCAGGGCTAATATATTAATTATCACCAAAAATATGATCAAAAAATCCATAAAAGCATTATAGCCTAAATCGAAGAAAATTGTTAGAAAAAAATGACCTAAGTTTTATTGACAAAAAACGGACCATAACCTAATATAAGCATAATTAAAGAAAACATGGCTGTGACGAAGAGGAGTATGAGACACCACCCGCCAGAGAAGGAGACAACGCTTAAGCAGATTACTTAAGCAATGCTGAGAGTTTCCCCGGGCAGGATCCCAGAAGGTAGCTTCTGAGCCGGTCGGTGAAGGATCATGAGGCGTTTTTTTTCGACGAAAGATCTGTGTAGCCCGCCCGTCCATCCACGAAACGGTGTAATGAGGCAGGAATAGCCAAATGCGAGAGGCTTCTTTCCTGTGAACAAAGGTGGTACCGCGTATTTTACGCCCTTTGCATTCCAAGAGGAGTGCGAAGGGCTTCTTTTATGCGACCGGTGCACAGAGGAAAATGCAAGCAAAGCTTGCGTGCACCGGCGCGCAAAGAACGCAAGCGTTCTTTGATTTAGTTCCCTTTGGCTCCGGAAACAAAGCTACCTAAGGAGGAAAAAACTATGGCAAAGGAACTCGCAAAAACTTATGACCCCAAAGGGATAGAGGACAGACTCTATCAGAAATGGCTTGACAAAAAGTATTTTCATGCTGAGGTCGATCATTCAAAGACCCCCTTCACTATCGTGATCCCCCCGCCGAACATCACGGGCCAGCTTCACATGGGACACGCACTGGACAACACTATGCAGGATATTCTTATCCGCTGGAAGCGCATGCAGGGATATAATGCGCTGTGGCAGCCCGGAACAGACCACGCATCCATCGCCACCGAGGTCAAGATCATCGAGACCTTAAAGAAGGAAGGCATCGATAAGAACGATCTGGGAAGAGAGAAATTCCTGGAGCGTGCATGGGAGTGGAAGAAAGAATACGGCGGACGTATCGTATCCCAGCTTAAGAAGATGGGTTCATCCTGTGACTGGGACAGAGAGCGTTTTACAATGGACGAAGGCTGCAACAAGGCGGTTACCGAAGTCTTTGTAAAGATGCATGAAAAAGGCTATATTTACAAAGGTGCAAGGATCATCAACTGGTGCCCTGTTTGTAATACATCCATCTCCGATGCGGAGGTAGAATACGAGGAGCAGGCCGGACATTTCTGGCACATAAAGTATCCTCTTATCGATGAAACAACGGGAGAACCCTCAAAGACAGAGTTCCTTACCTTTGCAACCACCCGTCCCGAGACTATGCTGGGTGATACCGCAGTTGCGATCCATCCCGATGACGAAAGATACACTCATCTCCACGGTCGCAGGGTAATGCTTCCTCTTATGAACCGCATTATCCCCATCGTAGAGGACACCTATGTTGACAGAGAGTTCGGAACAGGTGTTGTAAAGATCACACCCGCTCACGACCCCAATGACTTTGAGGTAGGAAAGCGTCATAATCTTCCCATCATCAATATCATGAACGACAATGCCACCATTAACAAAAATGGCGGAAAGTTCGAGGGAATGGACCGTTATGAGGCTCGTGCAGCCATTGTTAAGGAACTGGATGAGGCGGGGCTTCTGGTTAAGATCGAAGACCATGTTCACAACGTAGGAACCCATGACCGCTGCAAGACCACCATCGAGCCCCTTGTAAAGGAGCAGTGGTTCGTTAAGATGAGTGAACTCATCAAGCCCGCAGCAGAGGCTGTAAAGAAGGGTGAGATCCGTCTCATTCCCGAGCGCATGGAGAAAAACTACTTTAACTGGACTGACAATATCCGCGACTGGTGTATCAGCCGTCAGCTCTGGTGGGGTCACAGGATCCCGGCATATTATTGTCAGGATTGCGGTGAAACGATAGTTGCAAAGGAAGCTCCCACCGTTTGTCCTAAGTGCGGCGGAAAGCATTTCGAGCAGGATCCGGATACACTTGATACCTGGTTTTCATCGGCTCTCTGGCCTTTTGAAACTCTGGGATGGCCTGAGCAGACAGAGGATCTTAAATATTTCTATCCCACAGATGTACTTGTTACGGGATATGATATCATTTTCTTCTGGGTTATCAGAATGATCTTTTCGGGATATGAGCATATGGGTGAGAAGCCCTTCAAGACCGTACTTTTCCATGGACTTGTTCGTGACAGCCAGGGAAGAAAGATGAGTAAATCATTGGGCAACGGTATCGATCCGCTGGAGATCATCGACAAGTACGGTGCTGATGCGTTAAGACTTACTCTTATCACCGGCAACGCCCCCGGAAACGATATGCGTTTCTACTATGAGAGAGTGGAAAACAGCAGAAACTTTGCAAACAAGGTTTGGAACGCCTCCAGATTCATAATGATGAACATCGATCAGGCTGCCGAAAAGAGTGGCATTACCGTTCACGAGCCTGCTGCCGGCGAACTTGCTCCAGTTGATAAGTGGATCCTCTCAAAGCTCAACACCCTTGTAAAGGATGTCACCGACAACATGGACAATTTCGAGCTGGGAATCGCAGTTCAGAAGGTTTATGACTTTATCTGGGATGAGTTCTGTGACTGGTATATCGAGATGGTTAAACCCCGTCTCTACGCTACGGATGATACCGCCAGCCAGAATGCCGCTCTCTGGACCCTTAAGACCGTTCTTATAGATGCTCTTAAGCTCCTTCATCCTTATATGCCTTTCATTACAGAAGAGATCTTCTGCAATATCCAGGATGAGGAAGAGTCCATTATGATCAGCTCATGGCCCACCTACAGCGAGGACAGAAACTTTGCAAAGGAAGAGCACGATATTGAGCTTATCAAGGAGGCTGTAAGGGGCGTCAGAAATATCCGTACAGAGATGAATGTACCCCCCAGCCGTAAGGCTGCGATCTTTGTGGTAAGCGAAGATGCCGATGTAAAGAGAACCTTCGAGGAAGGCAAGCTCTTCTTTGCATCACTGGCATATTCAAACGACGTTAAGACACAGGCTGACAAGAGCGGCATTGCGGATGATGCGGTTTCCATAGTGATCCCCGGCGCGACTCTCTACATTCCTTTTGCAGAGCTTGTTGATATTGAGAAGGAAAAAGAGCGTCTTAACAAAGAAAAGGCCCGTCTTGAGGGCGAGATCAAACGCTCAAACGGAATGCTCTCAAACGAGCGCTTCATTTCCAAAGCTCCTGCAGAGAAGGTTGCGGAGGAAAAGGCAAAGCTTGAAAAGTACACTCAGATGCTCGCTCAGGTAGAGGAGAGACTGGCAACATTATAAAAGGCTTGAATTATGACCTTTAAGGAAATAAAGAGTTTTGAGGAGGCGGAGCAATATCTTTATGATATGCCCCGCTTTACCTCTAAGCATACAATTAAAGAGACAAGGAAATTTCTGGAAGAGATGGGCAGCCCCGACCTGTCCATGAAGATCATACATGTGGCGGGGACCAACGGAAAGGGCTCCACCTGCGCATATCTGGACAGCGTACTCAGAGAAGCCGGCATTCATACCGGTCTCTTTACCTCGCCCCATCTTGTGGATGTATGCGAGCGGATTAAAGTAGACGGAAAAGACATTTCTCACGAGGAATTCTTTGAAGCCTTTATGGAGATCTATGACCGTATCGACTTTGATACCCTGAAAAAAGGCGGAGACGCCTACCATCCCACTTTTTTTGAATACCTGTTTTTCATGGCTATGTATGTTTTCAAAAAAGCCGGCGTGGAATGGTGCATTCTGGAGACAGGTCTGGGCGGACTGCTTGATGCCACCAACAGCATCAAGACAAAAGAGGCTGCTGTCATTACCAGGATAGATCTGGACCACACGGAATATCTTGGAAATACCAAGGCGGAGATAGCGGTTCAAAAGGCGGGGATCATCTCTCCGGGGAAGCCCGTGGTATATTCGGACTACGTTCCGGAAGCCTCCGAGGCTATTTTGAAGGAAGCGAAACGCCTTAAATCCGGGGACTGCTATGCTGCAGGCCCTTCACAGATTAAAGTTTTAACAAATTTGCCCGAAAAAGTTGATTTTTCCCTTTTGGATGGATATTATAAATATGTATCATTGTGTTTAGATACGATAGCTAAATATCAGGCAGAGAATGCTTTGCTGGCTGTGAAGGCCATAGAGGCGGCGCATCTTACCGAAAGAATCACACCGAGAATACTGCAGGACGGACTGTACAAATGTCACTGGGCCGGCAGGATGGAGGAGGTTCTTCCGGATGTTTTTGTTGACGGAGCTCATAATCCTGACGGGATCAGAGCCTTTTTGGACACCGCAAAACAGCAA
>ODAI010109364.1_pt1 | contig 12589 bp, 8 predicted proteins | sample 1539321 | NCBI WGS metagenome assembly ODAI01 (sample SAMN02144231, study PRJEB22623) | gut metagenome | biome: sheep rumen | host: Ovis aries | place: New Zealand
AAAAAAACAAATGTAATAAAAATAACGTGAACAGCGTTTATTTATAAGGGTTTTGCTGATGTTCCTTCTTGAACATCAGCTTAATTTTTGATATATTACGAGTGTTATTTAACACTCGTAATATATGCATGCTATGAACGATAAAAACCTAGTACTACTCCCCAAAGGTAATCATAAGATTACACTCAAAAAAATTAATTCAACTGTATATGTTTATGTTGAGTACGATCGTAAATACAATCCGGAGACGCAACATACGACCCCTTTGCGTCAATGTATAGGTAAATTGTCGGAATCTGATCCGGAAAGAATGATCCCAAATCAGCATTATCCAAAGTATTTCGGAATTGAACACCTGGCTGATACACTTTGTGGTGATCGTAGTTGCACCCTGTCCGTAGGAACTTTTATTGTTTTGAACAAAATTATTCATGACTATAAAATCGATGAATATTTGAAAACAGCCATACCTAACGATTCATATGTCGGGTTATTTCTAGATCTTGTTTCCTATGAAATTATTTGCGGTTCAAACGTGATGCAGCACTATCCGAACTATGCCTTTAAACATCCGCTGTTTACACCGAATATGAACATTTTCAGTGATAGTTTTGTTGGTACTATGCTTGAGAATTTATCTGTAGATCATCGACAGTGTTTTCTTAATCAATGGAACCAGGAACGAAATAAACGCGAGAAAATTTATGTCTCCTATGATTCGACCAATCGGCACAGTACTGCAGGTGATATTCAAATGGTTGAATTCGGGAAACCTAAAGATGGTAAAACAGATATTCCAATAATAAATCAGGGGATCGCGTATGACTGCACTTTCCGGGAACCTTTGTTTTATGATTCATATCCAGGCAGTATTGTAGATGTATCAATGATTACCCATATGGTTGAAAAGGCTGTTTCATACGGATACGAGAACATCGGATTCATTTTGGATCGGGGATATTTTGCCAAAGAAAATCTCTTTTTTATGGATTATCATAATTATGATTTTGTGATCATGGCTAAAGGCAATGTTGATTTCATTCGGGGACTGATAGAAGATGCCATGGGTACGTTTGAACTGGAGAGAGAATTTCTGATACCGAAATTCCACCTTCAGGGAACAACCGTCAAAAAGAAAATATTTGAAGATGACGATCGGGATCAAATTCGTTTCATCCATGTTTATTATAACGAACTGGTTGCTGCTATTGAGCGTAGAAAACTGGAAGAGCAAATAACAAGATGGGAAAAAGAACTAACCAAATGCCTCGAAAAAAAAGTTTTAAGTTGCAGTCTTGATAGTTACAGAAGATTTTTCAAATTTAAATTCAATGAACAAAATCAGTTGGAATCCTTCTCTGCGAATAATCGTGCCATTGAGGATGAGAAATTTTGGTACGGATACTTCTGTATTATTACATCCAGTGAAATGACTGCGGCAGAAGCATTAAAACTTTACAAAGGTAGAGATTCCAGTGAAAAACTTTTTATGATTGATAAGTCATTTCTTGGTAACCATTGTTATAGGGTTGAATCACAGTCATCCAAGGATTCGAAGGAATGGATTGGATTTGTTGCAGAAATTGTAAGAAATAAAATTTATACATGTCTTATGAACTGCAAGGATAATAACCAAATCAAAAGCAATGAGTTGACAGTTCCGGCAATATTGGGTGAATTAGAAAAAATTGAAATCAGCAGACAATTGGAGGGAGGTTATCACTTGAGTTACCCTCTCACCAAAAAACAAAAAATTATTCTTTCTGAATGTTTCAATATTTCTCGTGAGAACGCAATGACAAGATTATTGGATTTATGTAAAACCATTAATGCAATTGAAAAAGCTTCGAAGAGTTCATAGAATGATTGTAACGTCAACGAGTGTTAAAATTCCAAGAAGTTAGCATTTTTTCTAGAATACCTCAGCGCTTCCTCTACAGGGTGCTTTTCACCCGCTGGATTTCATTGAGAACCCTTTTTTCGGAGATCGGGAATCTGGTTCCCACCGACTGCGCGAACAGTGAAATCTTCAGCTCCTCAATCATTACACCGATATTTTTAACCTCGTCGCTGATATAGAGCGGAGATTTGAAGTAGCCGAACAGTTTTCTCCACTCCTCCTCCACATTTGCAATTACCCGCATCTGCAGCTGATCTCTTGCCGGATCTGAAATTATTTTCTCAACTCTTTTGTGCAGTGCCAGCAGATAACGGTGCAGATCTTTGAGCCGCTCGTATCCGTAGTGGGTTACAAAACCTTTAAAGACGTATTTCTGCAGTTCATCCCTGGCACTGGCAAAGCACAGGGATGAGCGCAGATCTATTTTCCCCTTGAGCATCTTGCCGATGGCGGTATATTCAACCAGACAGTTCTCCACACTGACAGCAATCTGTTCCACCAGTTCGTTTAGGTCACCCTTGACGGTTTTTAGCATACTGTTGAAATCCGCCTCGTTCCAGATAAGAGAGCCTCTGCGTTTGAGACAGTAATCGATGGCACAGTTGACAAAATCCCCGATCAGTTCATCGATCCTGCCGAATCCGTGGTAGTACATGGTCAGCTTGGTGCGGTTCGGAAGTTTTTCCCGCAGATATCCCACCGGACTCTGGCAGTTCAGAAGCAGCAGTCTGCGCAGACCTGCCCGGTGCAGAATGTTCTGCATCACCGGATCCTCTACATTTACCAGTCTGACGCCGCCTTCCTCCTCACGCAGCGCCTGATAGTAGACAATCTGCAGATCTCTGCGCTTCTCCACGCATTTTTCCGGTATGGTGCCGAAATTCCAGGTGGTGCTTACCGCACTGCTCTGTTCGCTGTTTGCGGCAATCTTCTCCAGCCGTTTCTGCACCTGGTTCTGCAGCGAGTTTTTAAGTTCGGTCAAATCACGGCCTGATTTGATGGTCTTACCGTTGTCGGAAACAATATCAAAGTTGTACTTAAGATGAGCCGGTATCGATTCGAGATCGAAATCCTCCCGTTCGATCCTGGTGCCGCCGATGCGGGTCAGGTTACTCTCGATGTCGTGCCACAGATTTCTGGTGTCTCCGTCAATGGATTCCTGCAGACTTCTGGCGAATACCGGAGCCGGGATAAACAGCTTGCGCAGATTTTTCGGCAGGGATTTGATCACCGCGATGAAAAACTCGTTGCGCAGCCCCGGAACGATGAAATCGAAATCCTTCAGATCGAACTGGTTCAGAATGGAGAGCGGGATTTTCACTGTTACACCGTCATCATCCCTGGTCGGATCGAATACGTAGGACAACGCCAGCCGGTAGCGTCCGATGGTGATGTGATCCGGAAAATCGCTGGCGCTGGCAAGTTTGCTGCTGTCGCTGATCAGAAATTCACGGTCGAAATTAAGGAATTTAGGATCGCTCTGCATCTGCTTCTGCCACCATTTTTTGAAGGTGACCGCAGAGTTAACCTCGGCCGGGATCTTGCGGTTGTAGAATTCAAACAGATCGTCGTCACTCACCAGAATGTCCTTGCGGCGCGCCTTGTCCTCCTCATCCAGGATCTCGCTGATCAGTTTCTGGTTTTCTATGAAGAACTTTTCCCTGCAGTCAAAATCAGCCTCCACCAGTGCATGTCTGATGAACAGTTCCCGGCACAGCTGTGGATCTTCGTGTGAATACTGCACGGTTCTGCCTTCAACGATCGGCAGACCGTAGAGGCTGAGACGAAGATCAGCCACCACCGCCCCGCTGTTCTTGCTCCAGCGGATCTCGGAGTATGACCTTTTGAGCAGATGGGCCCCGTATTCCTCAAGCCAGCGAGGATCCACCCTGCTGACATTTCTGGCATAGAGACGGTTGGTTTCCGCCAGATCCGATGCCATGATCCATTTGTGATTCTTTTTGTGGAGTCCCGAGGTGTAGGCAATGATGAATTTCGCTCCGCGGGCACCGATGTATTCACCGCCCTCGAGTGATTTACTGCCTATATGGCTCAGCAGTGCCGAGGACAGAGCGCGGTGCACCGCATTGAAGTCCGCTTCGTTCTCATTGAATCTCAGACCGAGCTCGCGGCAGGCCTTTTCCAGCTGACGGTGCAGATCCTCCCACTCTCTGATCCTCAGATAGGACAGAAATTCCTTTCTACACCTTCTGCGCAGTTCATTGTAGCTGCCGCCGTCGAGGATGTCTCTGATGTATTTCCACAGATTCAGCAGTGCATTGAAGTCGGAATCAGGATCATTGAAGCGTTCATGCATCTGGTTGGCCTCGTTCTTTTTGTTAAGCGGCCGTTCGCGCGGATCCTGGATAGAAAGGGCTGATACGATGATCAGCACTTCTGACAGTGCGCCGGTTCTGGATGCGGTCACCACCATTTTGGCAAGACGAGGATCGATCGGCAGTCTGGCTATCAGTTTTCCGTCCGGGGTAAGCCTGTGCTCCTCATCCAGTGCGCCGATTTCCTCCAGCAGACGGAAGCCGTCCCCGATCTGACGGTGATCCGGCGGATTCGGAAACGGGAAGCTTTCGATGTCGCCTAGTCTCAGGTTGATCATCTGCAGTATTACCGATGCCAGGTTGGTCCTTAATATTTCGGGATCAGTATAGTCCTGCCGGTGCTCGTAGTCCTGCTGACTGTACAGTCGGATGCACACACCCGGACAGGTACGGCCGCAGCGGCCCCGGCGCTGGTCGGCACTGGCTTTTGAAACCGGTTCAATCGGCAGACGCTGTACCTTGGTTCTTACCGAGTAGCGGCTTATTCTGGCGTCACCGAAGTCGATTACGTACTTTATTCCGGGTACGGTGAGAGATGTTTCCGCCACGTTGGTCGCCAGTATGATGTGTCTTCCTGCATGGGGCTGGAAGATCCGGTTCTGTTCGGCATTGGACAGTCTTGCATAGAGGGGCAGAATTTCCGTGTGTTTTAACTGTTTTTTACGCAGGAAGTCGGCAAAATCGTAGATGGAGCGTTCGCCGTCCAGAAATACCAGGATGTCACCGCTGTCGATTTCCCCAAGCTCCTCGATGGCCTGATAACCCTCCTCGAAGGGATCCGATTCCGGATTGAGTTCGTTGTCGGCAGGTGAACGGTATCTGGTTTCAACCGGATAGGTCCGTCCGGAAACCTCAATGACCGGTGCATTGTTGAAAAAGGTGGAAAAACTCTGCACATCGATGGTTGCCGAGGTGATTATCACCTTGAGATCACGGCGCCGCTCCAGCAGCTGTTTTAGATAACCGAGCAGAAAATCGATGTTGAGACTTCTTTCATGCGCCTCGTCGATAATGATGGTATCGTACTGGTCAAGAAAGTGATCCCGGGTAAGTTCAGCCAGCAGGATACCGTCGGTCATGATTTTAACCAGAGATCTGCTGTCGGTGTGATCGGTGAATCTTACCTTGTATCCGACCAGCGTCCCCGGCTGCGTTCCCAGTTCCTCGGACAGTCTCTGGGCCACGGTTCTTGCGGCAAGTCTGCGCGGCTGGGTATGGCCGATGAACCCGCGTCTGCCGCATCCGGCCTCAAGACAGATCTTCGGCAGCTGGGTGGTTTTACCGGAACCGGTGGCGCCGGCGATCACCACTACCCGGTTGTTTATGATTGCATCCCTGATTTCATCCTTCTTCTGCACGATTGGCAGTTCTTCGGGATAGCACAGCTCAGGTATCGACTGCTCGCGTTCGAGATATTCTTCATAGGAGGATTCTGCTTCAAGCTGCAGTTCGGTCAGCGCCTCAAGATCTGAAAATTTTTTTCTGAACAGTTCTTTGAATTTTTTCTGCAGACGGAATTGATCCCTGGCCATGCATCTGTTGCGGATCAGCTCTTCGAGTTTCTTTATATTGTTATCCTTTGACATTGACTTATATCTGATATCCTGTGTTTGCAAACTGCGCACATTATACCCGTGTTGCTCTGCAATTTGAATACAGCCGGCAGGCAAAACCAATTCTCTGCCTGCTTGTTACCGTAACGTTGACAGTGTAAGCTGTCACAGTTCCGGTCTGTCATAAAGGTTTTTTCTCGAGCTTTTGGCGCTTGTCTGCTACCATCAGACCAGGTGTCGGTGTGGAAAAACAGAACGCAGCACTTTTCCGGACGATGCTGCCGGAAATTTTTCATTTTGCCGCTTTCGGCGTGATTTTGAACAGCGGCTGGAGGGTTTAACATGACTAAAAAAATCAGCTGTAAATCAGCGCTAAGTCCGCAGTCTCCCAAATTCTATAAATGCAATAAATGCGGCAGCAGTTTTGCGGTTAAGAAGGGGCTCTGGGATCTGTTTGTAAAACCCCGCTGCCCGAAATGCGGCAGCAGGGATGTTACCGAGGATAAAATGACCCTCGGCTAGCCGGCGGTCAAACTGCAGCTGCCTGATGATCAGACAGGAGTTATTTAGGTGAGCGTTATGAAGAGGGAAATACCGGTAAATCAGATCAGCGGTTTCTGTATCGGACAGACTGAAAATGAGCAGGCAGGCACCGGCTGTACCGTGATAATCGGCCGGAACGGCATGTGTGCCGGGCTCGATATCCGCGGCGGCGGTCCGGCGTCTAGGGATGCGGGAATACTCCATCCCCTGGCTTCAGCCGGCACTATAAATGCCGTGGTGCTGGCCGGAGGCAGTGCCTTCGGCCTTGATGCCGCCGGCGGTGTGATGGAGTATCTCGAACAGCGAGGCATCGGCTTTGATGTCGGTGTTACCAGGGTGCCTCTGGTGGTTCAGTCAGATATTTTTGATCTGACGGTCGCAGATCCGTCAGTCCGGCCGGATCGCAAAATGGGCTACGAAGCCGCAAGAATTGCGATGGAGGCTCCAAACTACCGGGACGGGAACTACGGTGCCGGATGCGGGGCCACCGTGGGCAAACTCGGAGGAATGAACACCTGCATGAAATCCGGGATCGGAAGTTATGCGGTGGAGCTTGACGGTCTGCAGATCGGAGCTGTCGTGGCTGTCAATGCGCTCGGTGACATATTTGACTGGAAGAGTGGAAAAAAAATTGCAGGTATGCTGACGGAGGATGGAAAAGGGTTTATCGACAGCACACTGTTTATGCAGCGCAATATCAAGGTTCATGAAAACCGGTTCGTAGACAACACCACTATCGGTGCAGTGCTGACCAATGCCTCCTTTAACAAGTCTGAACTCTGCAAAATTGCTGCAATGACTCACAACGGCTATGCCCGATCCATCCGCCCTGTCCATACCAGTGCCGACGGCGACAGTATTTATGCACTGTCATCCGCAGAGATTGAGGCCGACATCGATCTGGTGGGTACTCTTGCCGCCGATGTAATGGCTGAGGCTGTCGCCAGGGCTGTGCGCAGCGCAGTTAGCGCCTACGGTTTTACCGCCGCGTCGGATCTGGACTTTGAACTATAACAGATTTTTACTTAGGGAGACATATATGATTATCAGAGCCATAGCCGGTGACATAACAGTACAGAATGATGTTGATGCAATTGTCAATGCCGCCAATACCACCCTGCTCGGCGGAGGCGGTGTCGACGGCGCCATTCACCGGGCAGCAGGTCCCGGACTGCTGCAGGAATGCCGTACCCTCGGCGGATGCCCTACCGGCTTGGCAAAAATCACCGCCGCCTATAATCTGCCCTGCCGCTATGTCATCCATACACCTGGTCCAATCTGGCGCGGCGGCGGATCCGGCGAGGCTCGCCTGCTCCGTGACTGTTATACCAGCTGTCTGCAGCTTGCCCTTGAACACGGCATTAAAAAGATTGCCTTCCCTTCCATATCCACCGGTGTCTACCGCTACCCGCTTGATGAAGCGGCGGATATAGCTGTTTCAACCGCTGCGGGATTCGTCTCCTCCCGTGAAGGTGTATTTGAACTGATCGAATGGGTATGTTTTGACGGTCAGACTCTTGCCGCCTATACCCGCGCAATCAACCGGTCTGCCGTTTAAAGCTAACTGTTTGAACCTGCGCTCATTCTGTTTTGAACAGAACCGCAATTTTGTACATCCGGAGGTTCTTTTGTTTGCGCTGAATAAACCATGACGTTTACAATTGAAACAGGATAGGGGTGTAATCTCCTCTCTGCCCCGTCCGGAACATTCCTCAGTTTCCGGATGTATTATCTTAAATTTTGAAACGGAGCTCTCGATGCACGATTACAACTACTTTGTTCCCGTCCGTCTTGTTTTCGGAAAGGGAAAAATCAACGAACTTCCTAAATACATGGCAAAATACGGACGCAGGGTTCTTCTTGCCTACGGCGGCGGAAGTATCAGAAAAATTGGACTTTATGACAAAATAACCGAACTTCTGCAGGGTTATGAGGTATTTGAACTTTCCGGTATTGAACCGAATCCGAAGATCACCTCCGTGCGCAAGGGTGTTGAGCTGGTAAAAAAGGAAAAAATTGATTTTATCGTTGCTGTCGGCGGAGGAAGTGTCATCGACTGCTGCAAGAATATTGCCGCAGGTGCCTTTTATGACGGGGATCCCTGGGATCTGGTGATCGACAATTCCAGGGTTGGCAAACATCTGCCGTTTTTCACCGTGCTGACCCTGTCGGCAACCGGTTCTGAATATGACGGCGGCGGAGTTATTTCGAATCCGCAGACCAATGAGAAACTTGCCCTGCTTGGTGAAATCTTCCCTGAGGTTTCCATCATGGATCCGCAGTATACCTACTCGGTGTCTAAATGGCAGACCGCGGCCGGCTCCTCCGATATCATGTCCCATATCTTTGAATCTTATCTGGTTAAAGACGGCAATATTTTCACTGACGGTGTATGCGAGGCAATGCTTAAAACTGTAATTACCTGCACCCCGAAGGCTATTGAAAATCCTGAGGATTATGACGCCAGAGCTCAGCTTATGATGGTCAGCTCCTTCGGCTGCTGCGGATTACCGGCTCTCGGCAGAACTGATTCCCCTTGGGTGTGTCATGCCATTGAGCACGAACTGTCGGCCTACTATGATATTACGCACGGTGCCGGCCTTGCCATTGTCACACCGGCCTGGATGAAATACAGTCTGAATGATGAAACTGCACCCCGTTTTGCACAGTACGGTGTAAATGTATTCGGACTGGATCCGGATGCAGATCCGATGTCCAATGCTCTGGAGGCAATCCGTCTTACTTCGGAATTTTTCAAAAAAATCGGAATGCCGCAGACTCTGCGTGAGGCTGGAATTAATTCTGACGAACATTTTGAAGCTATGGCGGATCATATTTTCGCCCACTGGTTCGGTAATCTGAATACCGCTATCCGACCACTTGATCGAAATGATGTTGTGGCAATCCTCAAAGCAGCCATGTAGCTGACACTTTGAAATATACGGTAATTTACTGATATTAAGGCGCGCGTATACTCCGCGCCTTTTGTTCTTCTGTACAGTTTCCTGGACGAACTGTTATCCATCGTGATTTAAGCAGATTTTCTTTTCTGTGATATCATCCGGATCTGTTAATACGAAAGAAAACCACTGTCAGGGAAAGCAAAAACTGCCCTGTTGCAGCTGCTTTCTCTGACTATGTCTGATCTGTGAATTTTACAAAAGAAAAACAAGAACAGTGTCCGGAAGTTCCCGGCGGAGCCGTTCCTTAAGGAAGATAAAACTGCTGCTACAGGTACTCAAGCAGGATTTTAATCTGTTTGATATATTTTCGTATATGGCGGAAGAATTTTTCCATCTCGTTGTAGAAATATGACTCGTCAACAAACTGCCCTGCAAACAGCTGCGGCGGATAAAACTGCTCCGCGTATTCTCTGAGCAGTTCCTTCAGCGTTTTCCCGCTGCTGTCATCCTTTTTCAGTTTGATCAGTGCATTGGCGTACTGATCTATGAATTTGTAGGTCAGCCGCATCCTTACCAGTGAAGATGCATTGAGAAGCAGATATTTGAGACTGGTTGCGTTCAGTCGTGTCCCCGCATCATCGTTGTTGGCTGCAAGTATGTTGGTCAGGTGGATCCTGATGGCTTCGAAATCTAGCAGCTGCGGATTGTCAAACGGATAGAAAAATGTGGTTTTTCCGTTGCATGAAGGTTTACCGATGGCAATTTGGATTTCTTCCTGCAGCTCCTTATCAAGTGAATCGTAGAAATTTCTGACATCGCTGATCTCAGTTGAAAAATCTGCACAGAAGGCTCTCAGCTCGGCGATGAAATCTTTCTTTACATTTTTGAATATATCAGGGGATGATGCATCAATCTCGTCAAGAACCGCATAGCCGGCATCATCCTTTACGTCAAATAACGAATTTATGAGTTGATCTACAATATTGTTCACTGTCTTCCATCCTCCGCTGATATGACCGTATTCAACCGCTGCGTTAGGTATGCAGCCGGAACATCGAATGCTGTGAACGGGGTTGACAGTCTACAGAATATTATTTCTGCTAAAATATACAGCCGTCTTTATGTTCACAGTCCCGTGTGTCTACGTCTTCACAGATCCTTCAGGTACTTGAATTATAATTATTGATCTACATTTATGATATTAGATACAGGACAGTATTTCGTCAATGTGATTTGTTGAAATATTGGACACAGATAGAATTTTTTTGTAGGATCGGCTGGCCTGCACTGGAATGACATGCATATTCATCCCAATCATTGCACTATTAATTCAATGGTCCCGGCTTTTCAGCAGTTTTCTGATCCGGACCGGCATAATAAATCGGTTGGTAAAACAATAGAATAGGAATGATATTGTGAAAACAAAATTAGTCAGATTCAGAAATATTTTGAAACAGCGCAGACAGCGAAATCCCGTGCTGAATTCACCTGCTGATATCACTCAGAAATTACGAAGAGATCTTAAACATAACAACCTTGATACGATCACCATCAACTACGAGTTCACCAGCTATTTTGATAAGGATGAGTATTACTGGGAAAAGAACCAGCGCAGAACCAATCCGTTTTTTGGAGTGAAACTCAAACATACTGATTTTGAAATCTTTCTCGGTCCTGAAGTACATTCCCTGGCCGGTGCCTTTGCTAATCAGCATGAATTGGAGAATGTGCGGATCCATGATACATCCCGCATTAATGATTTCAGCGGAATGTTCTACAATGCGGAAAAGTTCAATCATCCGATTGGCAGCTGGGATACATCGAATGTAACCAGTATGAAGCAAATGTTCCTGAGAGCCTGCTCATTCAACCAGCCGATCGGCTGCTGGGATACTTCGAAGGTAACCGATATGAGTTACATGTTCAGCGGTGCCAGAACGTTTAACCAACCTATCGGTAATTGGGATACATCGTCAGTCACAAATATGAGCGGTATGTTTGACGGAGCCTCCACTTTCAACCAGCCCATCGGCAGTTGGAACACCTCCTGTGTTACTGATATGAGCTGTATGTTCCAGTATGCTGAATCCTTCAATCAGCCCATTGGAGACTGGAATGTTTCTAGTGTCACTGATCTGTCCTGTATGTTTTTAGGTGCACTTACTTTCAATCAGCCCATCGGCAGCTGGAATACCTCCGGCACTGAAAATATGTGGTCGATGTTTGTAGGAGCCCAGAAATTCAACCAACCATTGGATACATGGAATACCGAAAATGTTACAGATATGGGCAGTATATTTGCCTATGCAAAATCATTCAACCAGCCGGTTGAAAACTGGAATATGTCGAATGTTGCAAGTTTTTCCCGGATGTTTGATAACGCGGATTCCTACACTTTTCCCAAACCTTGCGGATTCGGGCAGAAATAACGGCTGATTGAGCAGTTACAGGTTCATGTCCGGTTGTCAAACTTTTCTGTTACCGGATCTTACGAACCGATTTAGGACAATTTCCGTTAATTTTTTTGTAAACATCGGAGAACATTTTCGACCGGTTACCTTTATTTGAATATGGTTTGAATTATCTGACTGTTCACCGGTTAGCTAGCTGCCGGAGAGCTTGTTTTCTCTTAAAAGTTAACAATTGAATTAGTTTGTTCTTAGGTTTACCATTATGATTTTTTTCTTTGCGGGGGATACATGAAACTGCCGATTCTGCTGTTAGGTATTTTTATCTTTCTGTGAAGTCCTATTTATGCAGAGACTGAAGGTGTGAACAGATGTCTCCATACGATTTCTGCCAGTGCCGGTGATGACTCCAGGGAGGCTGCGCTTGAAGTATGCCGTGAGGAATGCGAACAGAATGACGGAAAAAGCTGTGCGGTTCTTGGTGGTGCATACAGATTTGGCCGCAATGTTGAAAAAGATATCATGCAGTCGGTCAAATATTATGAAAAAGCATGTGAACTTAATACCTCCAGAACTATGGCATGCACCGAACTGGGTACAATTTACTATCTTGGAAGAAGACCTGATTCCAAAGGAGTCGGAATTGAGGCGGATCCGGTAAAAGCAAAGGAATATTTCAAAAAAAGCTGCGAGTTTGAAAATGTAGGCAAAGATCTAGCCTGCGAATATTACCGGAAACTTGAGCTGCTGGGCTACTGATTATTTTGGGGTTAATATTGGGGAAAGATACAGTTTCACTAGTCTATTATCCGTAATTCCCGCCACCTAATTCTAACCACACTATCATAATTAGGAACTGTAGGCTTGTAATCATTGATTCCGTGGTTAGAAATTAGTTGTGATATCTCGCGGAATTTTGTTATAATGTGGTTAGAATAGTTATAAC
>ODAI010903285.1_pt1 | contig 12589 bp, 5 predicted proteins | sample 1539321 | NCBI WGS metagenome assembly ODAI01 (sample SAMN02144231, study PRJEB22623) | gut metagenome | biome: sheep rumen | host: Ovis aries | place: New Zealand
GATGGACTGGTACATGCCGGTACGGTTCTGATTGAAGCATTGCGCGCCGATTGATCAGGTTTGCACTTATATGATATCCTGACAAGCTTATGTGATAGAAAGCAGGAACGCCATGGGTCGCTTAATTAAATGGTTCAACATAATCATAAAAAAGCAGAAAGGAGCAAATCGCTGGCAGAAAGTGGTCACGGTCATGGCGGCCATGATAACATTTGCAACAACATACGCATTAATACTTCCCGCCATCACTGTCGAAAAGAACAGCACAGAGGAAGTCGGGGGCATGTACCTCGAGCAGACTGCAGAGCAGGACGAACTGCTGGAAGAAAACGCCCTCGAACCCACCGGAGTCAGCATAGCCGCGGACATGGATAACGCGGTCACTTTCTCGTACGCTGATGACGACCTGACTGCGACCGCTGTATTCAGTACGGATGAGGAAATCCCGGGGGATGCAGAGCTTGTCGTGAATCTTGTTGATTTTGAGTCGGAAGAATATGCGGACCTGAGTGCCAGGGCAGCGGATCTTCTCGACAGAGAGTTTATTTATGATGTGACGACCTGTTCTTTCTATGACTATGCGCTGGTGAGCGATAACGTCGATGTGACACCTGAAACGGGTCTGGTCGATATTCAGATCATTTTCCGAAATAATACGGTTCAGCATATAGATGATGTAGTTTATGCGGGGAGATTTGTACGGCCTGCTGAGGAGGCGGATGGGCTTGCTGCTCTGTCGGCAGGAGAGGAAGACCTTCCGGACGATACTATAACGGCGGGTATTGCAGATGCCGCAGATGAACTCGTAGCTGTAAATGTCGATGAGTCCTCTGTGATTGAGTTCGACGACGGAATTATCACGTCACTGTCTCTGAAGGGAAGTGACCTTGCCCGGAGTGACAGCATTGTCGGCATTCTTGCCGGGAACGTGAACGAAGAGATCAAAGCTGCAGCGGCTGAGACTGATGCTGAGATTCCCGACGATGATGAATCGCAGGAAGAGAATGCTTCGGGCAGTACTCAGGGAGACGAACCAAGCAGTGCGGAAGAGGTCGATCCGGACAGTTCCGCTGAGGATACCCAGGGTGCTCCTCGGGAAGGAGCTGGAACAGGGACAGATGCTGCCCCGCAGGTGAAGACGCTGAAGGCATCCGGCAGCGATTATTCTGTTGTCCTTACCTATGACGAGACATCCGGCATACCGGCAGGAGCAGCCCTCACCGTTTCTGAAATTGCTCAGGACTCAGAAGAATATCAGACCTATCTCAAAGAGACTAAGAAAGCCATGGGACTTGCGGAAGAGGAGGCTCTTCCTCGTTTTGCTGCCCGCTTTTTTGACATCAAGATCATGGCGGGCGGGAAGGAATTCACGCCGGAATCGGGTGTGTCTGTCGAGATAACGTATGCGGAACCACTGGCTGAGTATTCCGAAACAGAGGTCAATGCTGTCCACTTTGCGGACGAGAAAGCTGAGGCGGAGGTGATTGAAGCCAATACGGCTGAAGTAAGAGACAATGGCAAAGCGACCGTTGAATTTACAGCGGAGTCTTTCTCCGTGTATGGTGTTATTTATACGGTAGATTTTCACTGGGAAGTAGATGGGAAGACGTACGATTACAGTATTCCCGGCGGCGGATTCGTATCGTTCTACGATCTTATTGAAGTACTTGGCATAGAGAAAGATGATCCTGATACTGAAATAGATGAAATCCGGGAACTGGTGGACTGTGTAGATAAGATAGAATTCTCTGAACCGGAGTTTGTCAGTGTCAGCAAAGTTGAAAATAATACTACAGTAGGGGCGGTCAAAGACAGTCTTCACTTAGAGTGCGAGTATTCGACAGAACTGACGGAAGAACAGATCGAGGAGATAAATGCGCAGGCGGTCAAGGCAGGAGACTGGATACTGCTTGCTCTGAAACCTTTTGATACGGAAGAATGCTTGACGGTCACCATGAAGAATGGTGATATTTGGACAGTTGTAGTTACTGATGCGTTTGAGGTTACATCTTTTGACCAGCTTGATTCGGGGCATAGCTATATTCTTGGTCATCGCGAGGGCAATTCTTATTATGTCCTGATGCCGAATGGGACAACTAAGCCGATTAGTACGTCGGAGGAAGTTGACCGTCTTGGCGATGAATATCGCTGGACATTCTATTATGTATTTACTGAGAAGGACCGTGACGAGGGGATGAATTATGTTTATTACCTAATTCGTCCGGTAGCCGACAAAACACAGTCACTGGCACTGTATCAGACAGGAATCAGCCTGTTGGAACCGGGTGCAAATAACATTGCTGTGCATCCGCAGTATGATGAAAATAATGAATTCCTCGGATACGTGATGGAGGGCTACGATGGTGAGGGAGGCAACGATATCTATATTGGCTGGAACGGTACGGCTTATTATACAGTTCAGGATTTAGAACATGATTATTCAGGTAAGGAGTCTTTCCCGGAGAACGGTCTGGCATTTCCAATCAGTATCCTTGAGCAGGAGCCACTGACAAAATATGATTATACTGTAAAAACTGACTGTGAAGATGTCATGGGTACTGTATCGGTTGCAGGCACACCAATCCAAACTATCACCAAGCAGGTGGAAGATGCGGAGGAAGGCGTAACTCATACGTCATATGTCTGCAGAACAGATGATAATCAGAAGAATACCTTTGATATTTCTGCAACAGCGAGAACGCGCAGAGATCCTAACAATGTCAACCGCTGGCTGTTTGACTATTTTGATCTGGATGGCGAGCGTGTTCCCAGTGAGTATGTTCAGATTTCCAATGGAGGCATGACCGGGACTATACGGGAAAATACACTGACAATCAATAATAATGGCAGCGTGCTGACAGCACATTTTGTGGAAAACAGTAACTACACCATGCAGGATATTGATAAGCAGGGTACGACATTTCATAGTATGCAGCATTGGCTGGAGGAACTCCAGGGGCGAAATGTACCGCTAAATCCTAATGGATGCAGCAAGACTGCTGAAGTCTATGATTATGAAAACCGCATCTATCGCGTCGACCTGACGGCTCAGTCAAGCCTGACAACATTTGATAGTACGATTGATCTTGCCTTTGTCATGGATATATCAAAGTCGATGCTGTTCCCGGCAACGCTTTCGCCTTACAAGGAAAACTTTGATATATACAATATTAACGACAACCCGGGCCAGTTGACAGGGGGACCTTATTATGTGATCGCTGATGATGAGAACACCGCTACGGTCATGACGCTTTTTAAATCCGGAAATAATTGGTACGTCAAAGATGCTTCTAAATATGTAGATAATCAAAGTGTGAATGGAGACGCATATAAACTTGGTGATTCACACAAACCATCTTGGATTTCCAATAGTACCAAGTATTTCCTTAAAAGCGGAGATGATTGGCGTACCAGATATACGATATATAAGGATGACCGAGTTGGAACAGACCGTTTTGATGATCTGAAGGACAGTATGGTTGCAACCGTAAATGCTATGAGCAATCTGCTGAACCTTCTTAAAATAGTAGATGAATCAGATCAGGAATCTGACGCTGTGAACCCTGATGTTAACATTGCTTATACGACGTTCCATAAAAATACACCTTCACAAAGCGGCTATGGGAACATGCCGCACAGCACTGATTATAAATTCACTTCAGCCACGACGCTTAAAAATACAATCTCCAGTGTCATGGATGGCGTTATAGCGAATACAAGCGGAGGAACCAGTACAGACCGTGCATTGCAGGATGCGATGAAATTTGATTGGGACAGCAATGCAAGCACTCGCTATGTTGTATTGATTACCGACGGCGCACCGCAGCGAGACGGAGTAGGAATTGCGGATTCTGTTATTGAGGAATATGCTGATACGCTGAAGACTAACGGTACGGACAATAATCTGTCTGATGATGTTAAGCTTATTACTATTGGTTTGAGTATGGGCAACGTGGATAAAGGACGTCGCCTGCTATGGAAAATCGCTGACGATATATATGGTGAGCATGCATTTTATGCTGCCGAGGGCGATACACTTAAAGACGTATTACTCCACATCCTTCGGTTGATTATGAACGATGCAATCGTCGAGGGTCAGGTCACTGACGTAGTGGGCGAGGCCTTCTATCCCGTGGATAAAGCAACCGGCAGGCCATTGGGACCGGGTGCCCGCATTGATCTTGACGGTAATCAGGTCAATGATGGCTATGCTGGTCCTGTGGGAATCGTCCAGCCTGACGGCAAGACTATCGTATGGAGCGGTCAGGAGTTTACATGGGAAGGCTGGCAAGGCACTGTCTATGTGAAGGCTAAGGAGGATCTGCTTGGAGGAAATGCCGTACGTACCAACGAGGGGGATGCCTCGATTGTAGCGCAGGGTTATAAGTTCAACCCTGGCGATGATATGATTCCCATCGTTGAGACCAGCAGTACGAACAGTCATTATACCACATCCTATACAAAGCCGACGCCGCTTGTGAATGTTAACGAACTTGATTTGACAAAGAACAGTACAGAGTGGACGGTCTATATTGGAGAATCTGTTGACCCCAGGCAGGAGCTTCAGAAGCTTTATGAGAGCATTGAGGTGGAGCAGGTCGTAACTAGGGCGACGGATACTGACGAGGTGCCTGACGGATTGCCGGATTGCGTGTCATACATTACATCTCGCTTTGCCCCAGGTGCTGAGGAAGAGGACAGGAATTATTATCCACTGGAAGAGTCCATCAGTGATCAACGGGAAGCTGGGGCTGTTGGTGTGCGCAATGTATTTCTGCTGAAGGATCTGCTTAAAAAGATAGTTCCTCTGGCAGGTACAACGTATAGCTGGTGGGATTATTCGAATAACGAGGTTAAATTAGACGAGTTCTTCGATGCGATTTCCACAACGGACGGCATTAAGATTCCGTATAATGTATATGGCCTGGATCATCAAAATCCGGATGGAAGCAATCATAACGATAATAGTTATCTGGAAATTAAGCTGACACAGAGTATCGCCCAGAATGAACCGGGGCTGACTGATGAACCGCATGTAACGAACGTGACCGGTTCACCTGTTGAGAAATACACATTGACAGTTATGTACCACCCCGACTACGATGTGTTGAACAGGGGACAGGGTGGTATGAGCGATGATGATTTCCATACCGGTACTACTACAACAGTATATCAGGGGCATGCAGCAGGCCGTGAATCCAGTGAGAATGTTCATACAATCAATGTCTATGCGCAGCCGCTGGATGTACTTAAGACAGACGATGATAGTGAGGATCCTCAGCCGCTGGCGGGAGCAAAATTTGCCTTGTATCGCGCTGCGAAGAGCGGCGAGACTGTAACGACGGACGATCTTACTTCATATGATGACAGTTTGACAGGCAACTATTACAAGATGGCGGAAGTGGTCACCGGTGCAGATGGAATTGCCCGTATGGTGCCGGTAAGCAGCGGAATGACCGCGAAACAGCTGCTGGTACCGGGTGAGACCTACTATCTTGTCGAGCTCGAGGGGCCGACTGTCACTGAAACATTGCCAGGCGGCGGTACAAAACAGGTGAAATATGAACCAGACCGTACTGTCAAGGTCGTCACTGTTGAGACGCAGGATGGCCTGTATACCGACCTCGAGAACCAGATCATCCCAGAGAAGACATATCCATTCAACTGGGATCAAGGTACCCGTATATTGGTAAACGGAGAGCCTGTCCTTGTCATTGCGCGGCAGGAGACCCAGGAGGGGGCAGGCAATTCTTCGCAGCAGAGTATTGAGATTACCGATGGCTCCTTTGTATCCTATGCGAAAGCGATTTCATTTATTACGGCTGTAAAGAATATCCGTAACGAGATGAAGATCAAGGTCGATAAGAGATGGGAAAATCAGGACAATCCGCCTGACCATATTGAATTCCAGCTTTATCGCGTGGCCCACATTGATTGCACCCATACCTGGGGGGAGTGGGTAGTAACAGAAGAACCTACCTGTGAAGGTGAGGGATCCCGCACCCGCACTTGTACGAAGTGTGATAAGGTGCAGACAGAAACGATGCCGGCATTGGGGCACGATTATCAGATTACAGTGCAGCCGGCAACCTGTGAGGACGATGGTATCACAACTTATGTCTGCTCACGTGACTCGGATCATAACTATTCTGAAACAATTCAGGCAAAAGGTCATGTGGAAGGTCCTGTAGTTATTGAAAACTATGACGATCCAGATTATAACCATGCAGGAGGTTATGATGAGGTCGTCTACTGTACTGTGTGTGGCGAAGAACTTTCTCGTAACCATGTCACGCTGGCGCAGCTGATCAAAACGACGCAGATCCAGTATAGAATATATGACTACTGGTATAATGAATACTGGAGTTCAAGAGGATATATGTATTTAGGCCGCACAGAGAACACAACAAGCGACGAGTACGTTGTCGGTACTCCTGTCACAATAACATGGCATGATACCAATAATTATTCTGATACAAACACATGGGGAGGGACTGCCCCTGTTGCAAAGGTGTATGTGAACTCCACACCGTCGTCAGAAAGCGCCGGTGGTGGTCAGAAGTCCTATTGGGGATGGAATCCTCCTGCCTATACGAATGTGACCAGAACCGGAACCTCCGGTAATTACACCTATACTGCTACCGTTAACGTTACGGAGAATATGGTGGTTGATATCTGCGTTGGTTATTACTATAACTACTGGGGATTCGATTTTGCCGGCACAAAGCCAAGCCGCTCAGCGCCGCTAAGTATGTCTCCTGCCGCTTTACAGAACGGGTCGCGGGTATATAGAGGTGCAAATACAGCACTCGCCGGCGTTCCTTCTGCAAGAGGCGGGGATAACTCAGATCCGGATGATGGAAATGATCCGGGTGATGAAGATAAAGAACCGGTCATCCTTACAAGTGAAGCCCTTCAGACATTGCTCGGTACGTATACGAAAAAAGAGAATCTTACTCCGGGGCAGGATAATGTAACATACATCGAAAAGGTCATATTGAATCCGGATAATACAGATGATCCTTATACTGTATCTGTGACAGAAGATGACGATTGGCACTGGGAGAAAGATGATCTTCCCCGTTTTGATGAAAACGGTAATGAGTACACTTACTATATAGTGGAGACGAGTCCCGTGACAGGATATGAGACGACCTATCTTGGTCAGCACGATGGGTTACATAATGGGGATAGCGTTACTATTACAAACAGACTTCTGCCTATTGTATTGCAAATTCTGAAGTACAAAAAGGGGACGGAGATACCTGTTTCTGGCGCGACCTTTAAATTGACTAGATTGGTGGATGGGACTAACACAATCGACACCGAAGCGTCTGAAATTCCTGTTTCTTCTACGGATTCATATGGTAGGATTAGCTTCTCTGGTATTATGCCCGGACGTTATAAGCTTGAAGAGATAGGTGTTCCTGCTGGTTACATTTTGTCAGAAGGTCCATATTACATCAATGTCACACAAAATGACAAAGACACGATAGATGATAGTGCGAGTTTGTCATATATTAGTGTAAGCAGCAATCATCTTTACATTGCAGAAAACGAACCTGGTGCTGCCTTGCCCCATACAGGCGGCTACGGCACGAATCTCTTCTACTTGGTTGGCTGCATAATGACAGTAATTGCAGGTGCGGGTATTGTTATGAAGAAGAGGCAGAAAAAAGCAACATAAGAAAAGACAATAAGATAACTGATTCAAAAAGGGGCAGCGAAATAACATAGCTCCCACAAAAAGAAGTAAAAGAAGGACCAAGGGTTCATACGAGCCCAAGGTCCTTTCTAAGTTGCCGGATGGTGATTATAAGCTGGTCGAGGACAATACTCATGCAGGCTACATTATCAAGCAGAAAGAAATTGATTTTAAGATTACAAATGGCGTTCTGACCGGTAACGATATCAATGGAATTGTAACATTTACTCAGGCAGGAGGTACCAATCTGGCACTCATTACAGTAATCAACGAACCCGGCGCAGCTCTCCCCGCCACCGGCAGTCCCGGCACCACCTTTATTTACATTCTCGGCACCATGCTCACAGGCCTTGCGGGCACTGTCCTGGCATTGCGCAGAAAGAGGAGAGCAGCATAACAAAAGCGATGAAGAGACCGCTCACTTTGGTGGGCGGTCTTTTTGGACAAAAGCGTGCAGCAAACCTGGTCTGATAGTCAAGCTTCCTTGATAAAAAAGACCAAACGTGGTAGCATTCTTATGACAGGTTTATTGTATACACCAGTAGAAAATACCACAAAACGTGTACCCCAAAATGATGCGGTGCAGAAAGGAGGCTCGGACGATGGCAATAAGGATCCCTGTCGGGAAAGAAAACTTCGATGAGATCAGAAAATCCGGGCTTTACTACGTAGATAAGACGGAACTGATCTATGATCTCGTCGGCGGCACAGATAATGAGGTTACACTGTTCACCCGCCCGCGCAGATTCGGCAAGACGCTCAATATGAGTATGATGGAGAGCTTCTTCGACATCAAACGCGACAGCAGAAGTGTGTTTGAGGGGCTTGATATAACAAAACATGAATCTTTCTGCGAAGAATGGATGAATCAGTATCCGGTGCTGTTCATATCTTTTAAGGATGTGGACGGGCTGAGTTTTGACAGCGCATATGCAAAACTTGCTGTCGTCATCGCTGATTACTGTAAGAAGATTGTGCTCCTTGGCAAAGATGACAGGGCGGATGCGGATGATCGAATAATATTCTCCAGACTCAAGGCGCAACAGGCGACAGATGCGGATATTCAGAACTCACTCAAAACAATCATGCGCATGATGCATGCAGTGTATGGCAAACCTGTGATCCTTCTGATCGATGAGTATGACGTGCCGCTTGCCAAGGCCAGCGAGAAGAACAGCGCGCAGAACCGCTATTATGAACAGATGCTTGATGTGATCAAGGGGATGCTCAGTATTGCGCTGAAGACCAACGAGTATCTGAAATTTGCGGTCATTACCGGATGCCTGCGCATTGCGAAGGAGAGCATCTTTACCGGCACGAATAACTTCATGTCCTATTCTGTGCTGGATGAAGATTTCTCACAGTATTTTGGCTTTACGACAAAAGAAGTTGCAGATCTTCTGAAAGCTGCCGATTGTTTGGATAAAGCTGACATCATACGTGAATGGTACGACGGATATGCATTTGGAAACAGTCAGGTCTATTGCCCCTGGGATGTTGTCAGCTATGTCTCCGCGCTTGTCCGCAGAGTGGATGCAGAACCAAAGAATTACTGGCGCAACACCAGCAGCAATACAATTCTTCGCGATTTTGTGAGTCACAATGATGACTGGGGCATTCCGGATAAATTCGAGTCTATTATGAACGGGGGCACCGTTACGGTGACGATATCCGATGAACTGACCTATGACTCTCTGCACGACTCGGAGCAGAACCTGTGGAGTATTCTGCTGATGACAGGATATCTGACCAAGGCTGATCCGAAGGTCAGAGACAGCAGGGTGTCACTCCGGATCCCCAATAGAGAGATCGAGGGAATCTTTGCGGACACGGTTGCTAAGCTGTTTGCCGATACTCTCGACAACAGCAGGCAGAAAGAATTGATGGCAGCTTTCTGGAATGAGGATGTTGAGGAGGCGACGAAACGGCTCAGTGATTTCCTGTGGGATACCATCAGCTACATGGATTATCACGAGGATTATTACCATGCGTTTCTCGCAGGCCTGTTTGTTGGTCTGGGCTATGCGGTGGATTCCAACAAGGAGAGTGGTCTTGGACGATTTGATGTGTTCGTAAAGGACCGCAGAAACCGCAGGGCCATGCTGATAGAGGCGAAGAAATCAGAATCACAGGAAAGCATGAGCGCGGACTGCGATGAGGCACTGAAACAGATCGAGGATAAAGGCTATGCCAGAAGCCTGGAGCCGGGATATGAAAAGTTCATTAAGTATGGCGTATCCTTCTTCCGGAAATCGGCGATGATTAAGAAACTATAATCATATATTCGCTCAAAATATCGAAACTAAGCTCGACAGAGATGATACTCTGCCGGGCTTTTTTGCATACGATGACAGTATAGGGACCGGCACGCAGAAAGAAGCTCATTATCAATAGAACTGCCCGTGTCTACAGCGCCTGTCTCCCGCAATCCTGCGCCGGCTCTTGTCGCCGTCCCGCCGGGAATCGTGGAAAGCAGCCGATCCGGCGCTTGTGAAGGGCGCTCGGGACCGCCCGGCTCCAGACCATTATCCGGTGAGCCGACATTGTATATAAGAGGTAAAAGTGGTAGTATTATTGAGTGTATACGACATTTTCTTTAACTTACAGATTGGGAGGAGGCCCGGACAATGGCTATACAGATCGGAGTCGGCAGAGAAGATTTTGATTTGCTGAGAAAAAGCGGGTCTTATTACGTCGATAAGACAGAGTTAATCTATGATCTTATCCATAACGCTGATAATGCAGTCACTCTATTTACCCGTCCGCGACGATTCGGAAAAACTCTCAATATGAGTATGATGGAGAGTTTTTTTGATATTGAACGGGACAGCAGGTCTGTCTTTGAAGGACTGGATATTTTGAAGCATGAAGACTTCTGCGGCAAATGGATGAACCAATATCCGGTACTGTTTTTATCGTTCAAGGACGTGGAAGGCCTGGACTTCAAGAGTGCGTATGTTTCACTTTCGGGCGTGATGTCTGATCTCTGCTTTAGGTATTCAGGAGTACTTGAAGATGATAAGGTCGATCCAATCGACAGGTCAACATTTGCTGCATTAAAGGAAAAGAGGGTTGCCCCGGCAGCAATGAAATCATCGTTGAAAACCATTATGCGCATGATGTATACAGTGTATGGAAAGCCGGTAATTCTGCTGATTGACGAATATGATGTGCCGCTTTCCAAGGCAAGCGAGAAAAACACTTCTCATAATCATTACTATGATAAGATGCTCGATCTGGTCAAAGGCATGCTCAGCATTTCACTGAAGACGAATGAGTATCTGAAATTTGCTGTAATTACGGGTTGTCTGCGGATTGCAAAAGAAAGCATTTTCACCGGGACAAACAACTTTATATCTTATTCGGTCCTGGATAATCGGTTCGGCGAATACTTTGGATTTACACAGACTGAGGTCGATAAATTGCTGAGGGAGGCAGAGCTGTCTGAACACTCAGATGTTTTCAGATCCTGGTATAATGGTTATATGTTTGGCGATACCTCTGTATATTGTCCGTGGGATGTGGTAAATTATGTCTCTGCACTGCTCTATGATTCGAATGCAGAACCGGAGAATTATTGGCGCAACACCAGCAACAATGGCGTAATCCGGGAATTTGTCGGCAGATTTAAGGTCAAGCGGAAGTTTGAGACATTGATGAACGGCGGAACGATCACAGAGACTATCTCGGATGAATTGACGTATGATATTCTCCATGAGACGGAACAGAACCTGTGGAGCGTGCTCCTCATGACTGGATATCTGACGAAAGCCGGATCTTCTTCAAAGGGAAATATGGTCGCACTTAAGATACCGAACAAGGAGATTGCCGGGATATTCAGGGACTCGGTCGTAGTGTATTTTAAGGATACTCTGGATACAGAAGCACAGGAAAATCTGATGGCTGCTCTCTGGGCGGGGGACACGAATAAAGCCTCTGAGCTGATGACAGAACTTCTGTGGAAAACGATAAGTTACATGGATTACCATGAAGACTATTATCACGCCTTTATTGCCGGCCTGTTCGTAGGGAGAGGATATGAGACAGAATCCAATAAGGAGAGGGGACTTGGAAGGCCGGATCTTCAGATACTTGATGAGGATAACCGCAGAGCTATGATTATTGAGACAAAAAAGTCTGACAACGAAGCGCAGATGGAAAAAGACTGTAATAAAGCATTAAAGCAGATTGTGGACGAAGGATATGCAAAATATCTGGATGAGGGGTATAAAACAGTGTTCTGCTACGGAATATCTTTTTATAAAAAATCTGCAATGATAAAGAAGCTGTGACATATTGGTCGGGGCACCGATATGATTTACGCCCCTGGCATCATACTTACAAGCCTGACAGGAGCTGGGCTGGTATTAAGACAGAAAAGAAAAACAGCATATTATGAAGGAAAAAAGGCTGGTCTCTTGAGATTTATAAAACAAAAAGAACGCTTTCAGATGATCTGGGGGCGTTCTTTTTGTTGCTTATTGTTCGCGTACTTTCCAGTCAACTAATTTTCGTGAAGCTGAATCGAAGGAAACTCCTATTTTATAAAGCTTTCTGGAGTCCGCTATAAATGGGAGCGCATAGTCCTTGGAATCGATTTGATCAAGGGCTGCTTCAGCAGAATCATCACGTTTGAACTCAAAGAGATAAATGTAATTGCCAGTTTCCACTTTGCAATCGATCCGACCGGAATATGTATGCAGTTCACATAAAGAGAACTTTCCGAGCAAAGTAAACACCAGATAAATAACGGATTGAAAGTAGTGTTCAAACGGATCAGATTCCTGAGAATATGTGATATTTGCAAAGAGTGCTGTCAGAACATTTCGAACCTGATCCAATTGACCATTTTCAATGTACTCATCCAATGTAAAAATGTCCAAC
>ODAI011012822.1_pt1 | contig 12589 bp, 8 predicted proteins | sample 1539321 | NCBI WGS metagenome assembly ODAI01 (sample SAMN02144231, study PRJEB22623) | gut metagenome | biome: sheep rumen | host: Ovis aries | place: New Zealand
AGAACGATTCCCGGAAAGGTGATATGCGAGAGTGCTGGAATAGGCAGACAGGCACGTTTGAGGTGCGTGTGTCAATGACGTGTGGGTTCAAGTCCCATCTCTCGCACCAAACTGCGGTTCCCGACAGGGAGCCGCTTTTTTTGCTTTCGGCCCCCTCTGCGGAGCCCACGCAGGGACACCTCCGATATAAAAAAACCGCCGTCCTGCTTTCATGCAAAACGGCGATATTTTCTTACTTAGCCATACCGAAACGCTTCTTGAAGCGGTCTACACGTCCGCCTGTATCAACCAGCTTCTGCTTGCCGGTGTAGAAGGGGTGGCACTTGGAACAGATCTCGACTCTGATATCAGACTTTGTGGAACGGGTCTTGATCACATTTCCGCAGGCACAGGTGATGGTAGTCTCCTGATAGTTGGGATGGATACCCTCTCTCATTTTTAGCACCTCTTTTCTGTCTCTGAAATACTGACGGCAAACAGCCCATCACAGTACTTCGGACAGTAGTGCTTGCAAGTCATACAAATAGTATTATATACCCTCCCGCCGCCTTTGTCAAGGCTCCGGGAGGGTATTTTTGTAAATTTTCTGTTACAAGCCTATTCGCTCTGCTGCTCTCCGCTGTTTTCCTCCGCAGCAAACTCCCCTTCTGCCACCAGTCTGTCATATTCCGTGGGGTCTGTGTTGGCGATGTGGGGTTCCTTTCCGTGTTCCTCGCAGAGAGGCAGGTTCTGGGATGCCTTGTAGTAGCCTCTTGCTATATGCTCACAGCCCTCGGAGGCCAGCAGGCCTGTCTCCGTGCAGTAGTAGTGCTGCACAACGTTACCCGGCAGCCTGAAATCCGTATTGGGTGCCCTGTCGGCTATGTCTCCGAAAACATTCTTCCACACCTGTGCGGTGCCGTAGTAGGTGCCCACAGGCACTTCCCTTACCTTCTTGTAGCCGTACCATATACCGCTCACATAGTCGGGCGTGCAGGCGATAAAGATGTTATCCTGCCAGTTCTGGGCAGTACCCGTCTTTCCCGCCACGGCAACCCTTTCCAGCTTTGCCGCCTGTGCGGTACCCTCGCTGCCCTCTACTACCTCTCTCATCATATGGTTCATGATAGCGGAGGTATCCTCGCTTATAGCCTGTATGGATGTGTAGGTGTGCTCCAGTATGGTATTTCCCGAGCTGTCCTCTACCCTTGTGTAGGAAGTGGGCTTGAAGTATGTTCCCGTCCCTCCGAATACCTGGTATGCAGCCACCAGTTCTTCAAGGTAAACGCCGTTGGTGACGGAACCCACAGCCATGGGAGCCATGTTGGAGTCGTTGGGATCCAGCTCCGAGAACTGGTATTTGTTCTGTATGAAGTCGAAGATATTGTGGGCGCCGTTTTCCAGCACCAGTCTTGCGGAAACGGTATTGAGGGACTTTTCCAGTGCCTTGTACATGGGCACAGGCTCCATTGACCAGCCCGCATCTTCCTCCGTCTCGCTGTAGTTGGTAGGCCACTGTCTTGTAAGTGAGGAGTCGTTTTCATCCTCTATGTCGATAGGTGCGTCCTCTATCATCCTTGACCAGTTGGAGGTGTTGTTCTCTATGGCATAGGCATAGGGTCCCAGGGGCTTCAGGGTGGAAGCCGGCTGTCTGGGCTCCATTGTGGCAAAATTCCACACATTCGCACCCGCCTTCGCTCCCACATCACCCGCTATGGCAAGGATATTCCCCCTGTAATCCATGGCGATGAATGCCGCATTGGGAGGATCGCTCACAACGCTGTAGGAGAAGGTGCGGTAATCCCTGAACTTCTCCTCCACCTCCTTCTGCATCTCTATATCAACGGGGCAGTAGATCTTGTAGCCGCCGTTGTAGAGCTTGTCGGAGGCATCCTCTCTGGAAAGGCCGTACATCTCGGAAAATTCCGTGATAACATCCCTTATGACCGTATCCACATACCAGTTCTGGACATCGGAATCGTTGGCGGTGGTGTTGGCACTGTTGGGATCGACTATCTTCAGCTCCTCCGCCATAGCCTCCTTGTACTGCTTTTCGGATATGGCAGCATTTTCCAGCATCTTCCCGAGGACATATTCCTGCCTCGTCTTGTTGGCTTCACGGCTGGCAAAGGGGTTGAAGCTCTCCGGGCTCCTGGGTATGGCGGCAAGGCAGGCAGCCTCGGCTATATCCAGTTCGCTCACGCTCTTTCCGAAATACTTCTGCGCCGCCGCCTCTATGCCGGAGCAGGAGCCGCCGAAGCCTATACAGTTGAGGTAAGCCTCCAGTATCTCCTCCTTGGTGCGGTACTGCTCAAGGTCATGGGCACGGAAGATCTCACGGAGCTTTCTGTCCCAGGTCTGGTCGTCGTCTCCGGTGACATTCTTTATCAGCTGCTGGGTTATGGTGGAACCACCTTGCTTGTAGCCGTAGAGCATATTGTTGGTAACGGCGTTGATGACCGCACCGAAGGTACGGGTCCAGTTTACTCCGGCGTGCTCGTAGAAATGTTCATCCTCCGTGTATACAAAGGCATCACGGACGTGCTGGGGCACCTCATCTATGGAAACGGGTATCCTGTTGGCATTTCTGCTGATGTGCGCCATCTCCACCTCCTGCCCGTTTTCATCGTAGCCGTAGATAAAGGTGGTGTAGGCAAGACCCAGATCGTCAAGGTCAATGTTTACAGGGGTATTCTCCCTGAACTGTATAACATAGACCGTAAGCGCCGCAGCTACTATGGAGATAACTATGAGAGCGATCACAAAGACGGAAAACAATGCCGCCGCCAGCACCTTGAAAAAGGTCCTGACAGGGTGAGATCTCTTTTTTCGCCTTTTCTTTGAGACCTCCCTTTCACTTTTACTCATTTACAGCCTCCTTGTATTTTAAAGAGAATATCACCTTGTAAACATCTGCGGCGCTTTCCGCCACCGCATCCGAATAAAGGCAAACATTCCCGTATTCGCTGTTATTTTTCCCTGCTATGCCGATGGTGAAGATCCCCATCTCATGAGCAGTTTTCAGAGAATGGGAAGAATCATCCGCAAGGCAGACCCTGTCCGCATCAAGCCCCAGTTTATCCAGAACGGCAGCAAAGAACCCCCTGCTGTCCTTTCCGAAGCCTGTTTCCTCACAGGTGAGGATAAATTCAAGGTATTCCGTGAGGGAATTTGCAGAGAGCACGGTCTGTGCAAGCTCCGGGGAATTTGCGGTAGCGGCGCAAAGCCTTATGCCTTTTTCCCTGAGCCGTTCCAGACACTCCCTCACGCCCTTGAAGGGCTTTATTTCGTGAGCGTAGCTGTACATCACATTTTCGGTTATCTCACGGCTCACCTCTTCCGCCGTCATCGGAAGGGAATATTCATCCCTTATAAACTCCGATGCCTTTTCAAAGCTCAGGAACCTGAGCTTATCGGACAGGGAGGGAAGATAGGCTATGCCCCTCTTTTCAAGGAACTGCCTGTCCGCATCTGCCCATACTCCCATGCTGTCCACAAGAGTGCCGTCTATATCAAATATGACACAGCCAATATTATGTGTTTTCATCTTCTTCACTGAGCTCCAGCCATTCATCCGTCATGGCGGTGGTCTCACCTTTTAGCTTTTCGTATTCGGCGCACTTCTGCTCCATCAGTTCAAAATCCGACGCCGTCTCCGGGTCTGCCATCTCCCTTTCAAGAGCCGAGATGTGCAGCTCGTTTTCATGTATCAGCTTTTCAAGCTCCCTGATGCGGGCACGCCTTTTGGCATTCTCCGAGCGCTGCTTCTTCCCTTGATAGTAATTCCCCGCATTCTCCGTGACAGCCTTCTCCTTAGGCGGAGCCGCCTGCTGCTGTATGCGGGTCTTTCTGCGTTCGGTATACTCATCAAAGGAGCAGTCGTAGATGTTCACGCTTTCGGGGGTGACCTCGAAAATACGGTCACATACACGGTTCAGAAGATACCTGTCATGGGACACCAGCATTATGGTGCCTGTGTATCCCTCCAGAGCATCTTCAAGGGACTCTCTCGTGTCTATGTCAAGGTGGTTGGTAGGCTCATCAAGGACAAGGACATTCCCCCGTTCAAGCATCATAAGGGCAAAGCACAGCTTTGCTCTTTCGCCGCCGCTCACCACTCCCACTTCCTTGAAAACATTCTCCCCCGTGAGCCCCACAAGCCCCAGAAGGGAACGGACTTCTCCGTCCGTCATGCCTCTGTACCTGTCATGCACCTCATCTATGAGAGTAAGCTCCGGGTGAAGCTGGGTGTTTTCCTGATCGAAATAGGATATTTTCACATTTTTGTTCTTGAATATGTTTCCGTTGGAGGGCAGCCTGCCGAGGAGTATCTTGAGCAGGGTGGATTTTCCCGTGCCGTTGTCTCCGACTATGCCCACCTTATCCCCTCTGCGGAGGGTAAAGCCCACGTTCCTTGCCAGCTCCCTGTCACCTGCGTGCATATCCACGCCCTTTACCTCAAGCACGTCAAGGGGCGGCTCTATATCGTATTCAAAGCTCAGCTTTGCGGTCTTCCGGGAGGTAACCGGCTTTTCTATTAGGTTCTCCTCCAGCTTCTCCATGGCTTTTCTCTTTGACTTTGCCATGGTGGAGGTGGTAGCCCTTACAAGGTTCCTGTCCACAAAATCGGAGAGCTTTTTTATCTTTTCCGTCTGTGCCTCATACTCCTTCAGGCGGTATTCGTCATCCGCCGCCCTGAGAGCCGTGTATTTGGTGTAGTTTCCTTTCCAGCGCCGCAGATGTCCCCTTTCAAAGTCGCACACGGATGTACACAGCTTATCGAGGAAATAACGGTCGTGGGACACTATGAGAAGTGCGCCCTTGTAGGCGGAGAGGTAGTCCTCCAGCCAGAGGATGGTACCGAAATCAAGGTGGTTGGTAGGTTCGTCCAGTATGAGAAGAGAAGGCTCTTCAAGGAGCAGCTTTGCTATGGCGAGCCTTGTTTTCTCGCCGCCGCTGAGGGTGGATATGACCCTTTCGTAATAAGCCTCTCCGAAGCCCATGCCCCCAAGTATCTTCTTTATCTTCACCTCGGTGAGGTAGCCTTCCTTTGCCTCATATTCCGCCGTTCTGAGGGAATATTCCCGGCTCAGGGCTTCAAGGGCATCATCATTTTCCTCCCGGGATATGCGCTTTTCCAGCTCCCTCATCTTCTCGCCGATGGCGTACACTTCCGAAAAGACGGACTGCATCTCCTCAAATACCCTGCTCTCCCTTGAAAGCCCCGTATTCTGGGCAAGGTAGCCCACGGTGGCATTCTTCGATACAGACAGAGAGGGCACATTCGGTTCTGGCAGCAGTTCGTATTCCTCATTGCCGGTGATTATCCTGAGAAGAGTGGACTTTCCGCAGCCGTTTTCGCCTACGAGGCCTATCCTGTCCGTGTCCTCTATGGTGAGGGACACTCTGTCAAGGACCGTTTTCCCGCCGTAGACCTTTGAGATGTTTTCCATTGAAAGAATCATGGCTCTGTTACCTTCCATGAGCCTTCGGAAAATACCAACTCATAGGAGGAAACAGGGTCACGGCGGTTCATCTTTCCGCTGAAATACCATACCTCTGCCCCCAGCTCCCACCTTGTGAAGGTCAGCATCTTTCTGCTCTTTATCTTGACATCCGCGCCGATAAGGTCATTCTCCTTCAGGTCGGGGAAATCCCCGGAGCCTGTAAATCTCTGTCTGGTGCTTTGCTTGAAAGCATCCGCATCACCCGGATCCTTTCCCGTGGAAAGGGCATAGTCTGAGGCATTTCCCCTTGCTATGCTGAGGGCATAGCGTTCAAGGGTCCTCTTCTGCCCTCCGAGATACCAGGATACTGCCAGGCACACTGTCAGCAGCAGGCACGCAAGCACTGTCATAAATATGCCGAGTTTCTTAGTTTTTTTCATCTTATCCTCTTAGCCTGCCTGCCTTTCCAAAAGGCAGGCAGGCTGATATATCATCCTTACTTTATGAATCTGAAGGATCTGAAATCAAAGTCACTTCCGGGCAGGAAGGTAAAGGAAACGCTGTACTTTCCTCCCTTTACGGAAACAGGGAACACCCTTTCGGTGTAATCCTCTGCCCCCTCAAACTCACAAAGCACCTTTTGTGTGTCGTCTCCCGTCTTGAAGCTCAGATGCAGGGAGTTGAGAGCCAGTGCGGATCTTCCGCACACAGCAACGGCTGAGGGCTGTTCTCCGCTGAAATCAAATTCGCCGAACTCAAGCACCACATTGTTCCCTATGCCTGTTACCGCATCCTTTTCAACGGTGAACCTGTCACCGTAAAGGGCGGTATTGTCCGCAGCGTTTATCTCGGCAAATTCCTTGGGCCCCTTGTCGAACACAAAGCCCTTTACGGAGTAGCTGTCGGAGGACATGAAGCTTATGGTGTGCATACCTTTCAGCTTTTTACCCAGCTTCAGGTGTACATCCTGATAGGTCATCCATATAGGCTCATCATGCCAAGTATGGTCGGCGATGAGCTCTCCTGTATCGGGAGTGCCGTCAAAGATCTTCAGGTTCACGGGAGTGGTGACATTTGCCCATGCGGGGATGGTGATGCTGTCGCTGCCCACCATGCCGAAATCCACATTTTCAAAGCCGAACCAGCTGTTTTTGCCGACAAATGCGGTCCCCTTCTGGATACCGTTGCCGATATTCTCCGAAGCTATGCTGTGGAGACCTGCGGTGATGAAACTGTACGGGTCAAAGGAAGCGGTGCCCACGCCCTCTGCCCTGAAGCGCAGTGCGCTTATAAGGCGTCTCTGAGGCAGCCCGTTGTTGGTCATGGCACGCAGGTAGAACTCTCCGTCTCCCCTGCACCTGATCTTGACATTTCCGCCCTCCGCACTTACTATCTCGCCCAGATTGGAATCTATGCCAAGAACGGTGGTGATCCTGTAATCTATATCCTTCACCGTGGTGTTTTCGGGGTACACCACTGCCTTTACGACAGTTTCCCTGTTTTCGGAGTCAAAGCTGTCTCTGTCGTAAACAAAGTCTATCTTTCTGATGGGTATATCCCTGCTTTCATCGGATACATCCGCCTTCATGGGCTTATTCTCCGTGAAATAGCTCGAGCCCTCCTCGGGTCTGCCCTCTGCCGCCTTCAAGGTGATAAAGCTGTCGGGCAGTGACGGAGACGTGACCTTTACATTTATGTCCCCCGTCACATCCTTTGCAGCGATGACAGCCATAAGGTGACCGGAGAAAAGCCTTCTGGAAACGCCCTTGTACTCCTCAAAATCGTTGGAGTCGCCGTTGTCGAGGCCTATGAGCCTTCCTGCTCCCGTTACCTCCGCAAATACCCTGTTGTTGGCATTTGCCACAGGGTTGCCATCCTTGTCCGCCATGGAGATATCAAGATATATAAGATCCTTTCCGTCTGCCCTGAGCTCCGCCTTTTCCGGAGTGAGGACTATCCTTGCGGCATCGGAGAAGGAGCGGACGCTGTCTCTTGCCAGTTCATTGCCGTTTTCGTCGTAGCCGACGGCGGTGATCTCGCCCTTGGTGTAGTTTACGACAGTATCCACAGAGAGCTTTTGACCCTTATTCTGATCTATCTCCCCGGAGGCTATCTCCTTCCCGTTGAGGAATATCTTTACCACAGGGCAGTTGGAGGCTGCACGCACATCTATGGGCTGACCCTCCGTGAAATCCCAGTAGGGGAAAACATGAACGAAGGGAGCCTTTTTATAGTCTACCCAGCAGGCTCTGTAAAGGTATGCGGAGTCCTTGGGGTAGCCCGCCGTATCTATCTGACCGAAGTAGCTGTTTTTGGTGTCGTAGGGAGTGGGCTCGCCTATGTAGTCAAAGCCTGTCCAGATGAACTGCCCTGCCACAAAGTCCCTGTCTCTGTCCATGAGTATGCAGTATTCGGAGTTCCTGGCGCCCCATGCGGTGCAGGTGTTGCCCAGTGAGGAGCACTGCTTGTCGTCATCTGCCAGAACGGTCTGGGACAGGGGGAAATGGTAGATGCCCCTTGACTGGAGGGTAGAAGCGGTCTCGGAGCCGTAGATCATCCAGTCGGGATACTTCCTGTGCTGATCGTCGTAGAACCTTTCACCGTAGTTATAGCCCGCCAGCTTGATGATGTCGGCGCACTTCCTTGCGTTTTCCCATTCCATATAGTTGGAGCCAACGGTCACATAGGCGTTTTTGCGGGGATCGTGCTTTCTCACAAGGAATGTGAGCCTTGAAACTATCTCCTGACCGTGGTCGCCCGCATGGGTGTCATATATCTCATTGCCCATGCTCCATGCGGCTATGCAGGGGTGGTTCCTGTCACGGCGCACCCATGAGCACACATCCTTGTCTGCCCATTCCTTGAAAAATCTGCCGTAGTCATATTCCGTCTTGGACATTTCCCACATATCAAAGGCTTCGTCCACAACTATGAAGCCCATCTCGTCGCAGAGCCTGAGCACAGCGGGGTCGGGCATATTGTGGGAGGTCCTGAGGGCGTTCACACCCATTTCACGGAGCTTTTCCAGCTTTCTCCTGAAAGCATTTTCGTTGAATGCCGCTCCGAGAGAGCCGTTGTCGTGGTGTTCACACACACCGTGGAGCTTTATGTGCCTGCCGTTGAGGAAAAAGCCCTTTTCGGTGTCAAAGCGCATATCTCTGAAGCCGAAGGTCACGCACTCCCTGTGGGTGGCCTCATCCCCGTCGTAAAGGGTCACTTCTGCGGTGTAAAGTGCGGGGTCCTCTGTATCCCACTTCCTTGCACCCTCTATCTTAAAGTCAAATTCGTTCAGGGAATACTTTACGCCTTCGCCGTAATATGCCCTCACGGTGTCCGCCACCGACTCCTCAAAGCAGGAGCAGAGAGGTCTCTTTGCGCAGGCAAGGAGCTTTTCCCCGTCCTTTACCTTTACTTCCGCCCAAAGACCGCTCACGCCCCTGTCGGCGGGACGCACTCCCTCCACGCTTGCCCTCATGGTGCCGTCGGCGGCAGCAGAGATATAGATTCCGTCGGGAATAATGCTCACCGGCTCATAGTGTTTCAGCCAGACATTTCTGTATATGCCCGCACCGGAGTACCAGCGGGTGTTGGGGCAGCGGTAATCAGCCCGCACGGCAATAAGGTTATCGCCCTTGTGCAGGTATTTTGTGATATCAAATTCAAAGGTGGAATATCCGTACTTCCACTCAAAAGCAGGCTCTCCGTTTATGTAGACCCTGCTGTCCATGTAAACGCCGTCAAAGCGCAGAGAATACTGCTTTATCTCATCAATGTGAAGTGTCCGCCTGTACCAGCCTGTAGAGGTCTCATACAGATCCTTCACCTGATATATCATCCAGTCGTGGGGAATATCCACCCTTTCCCAGGGCAGATCGTCGGAATAAAGAGTGTCTATGGGATTCTTGGAAAATTCCCAGTTATCGCAGAAAAGTCTTGTCTCATTCATGGCAGGATCCCTCGTATCACTGTATTTTTCTCAAACAACGACCGATAGTCGTACTCTTCTATTATATGTCAAAACCGCCCTGTTGTCAAGACGGTCCGACGGATTATTTATTATCCGAAAGAGCTTTTACCCTTTCGAGGTATTTTTCCCCCTCTGCCCTTCCAAGGCGGTATACCCTTTCAAGCTCTGCGGGGTCATGCTCTGTCCTGCTTATCCCCAGAGCATAGGGCGGGCGTATCACCAGCACCCTTCCCTCACTTTCCAGCTGCTCTATGGTCTCCATCTGCCTGTTATAGACCCTGTACCTTTCCTCCATCGCACCTGCGATCTTCGGATAGCGCATAAGCAGGAGCCTCAGCAGAAAGGAAAAGGGAGACTTCTTCTTTCTAAAGCCCTTTGGCTGGGTAAGTATTATCACCCTTTTGTCACAGCCCATCCTCTCCGCAAAGCGGAAAGGCACGGGATCCGATATGCCGCCGTCCAGCAGCTTCATACCGCTTACCCTCACGGGTCTTGACACCACCGGCATGGAGGCGGAGGCTCTGTACCAGAGTATCTCCTTTTTGCTCCCGTCCCTGCTTTCCCGGTAGACGGGTCTGCCCGTTTCCACATCCGTGGCACATATAAAAAAGCGGAGGGGGTTCTGCTTTATGGCTTCCCTGTCAAAGGGGTCGTAAACATCAGGTATAAGGTCGTAGCAAAGCACTGCATCGTATATATCCCCTGTGCGGAGCAGGGAATACAGCGTGCCGTACCTTTTGTCACGGCAGAAGCGCAGATTGTAGCGTATAGCTCTCCCCGGCTGCCTTGACTTTATGTTGCACCCGAACACCGCTCCCGCAGAGGAGCCAACGCAAAGGTCGAATTCCAGACCGTTTTCCGTAAATACATCGGTGACGCCGCAGGTGAACATCCCACGCATGGCGCCGCCCTCAAGAACAAGTCCCGTCATACATTCTCTTTCCTGTCTTTATTTCTGAATACAAGGGTCATTTTTGTACCTATCTTCTCATAGGATACCACATTGAAATAGGCATCGTGGTGGTCGGCTATCTGCTTTGCGATAGCAAGTCCCAGTCCCGTTCCGCCTCCCTCACGGGTGCGGGCGGGGTCGCTGCGGTAAAAGCGGTCAAAGATATGGGGTATATCCTCCGGAGCGATGCCTATGCCCGAATCCCGCACCTCAAAGCAGCTTTCTCCGTCTTCGTTCCTGAATGCCCTTATCTTTATATCCTTGCCATTGGGAGTATACTTTTTGGCATTATCGCAAAGTATGCGCATACATTCCTTTATCATGGACACGTCTCCCGTTATCTCCACACCCTCCTCTATCTCCTTGGTGTAGGTGTGATCCGGGTCTATCATGGCAAATTCCTCTGCGGTCTCCTCGGTCATCTCCGAAAGGGAGAGGCTTGCCATCATCAGCTTGTGCTTGCCGTTGTCCGCACGGGCAAGGAACAGGAGCTGCTCCACCAGCTTGTCCATGTTGTCGCTTTCCTTTTGTATCGCCTCTATGCCCTCATCAAGTATCTCCTTGTCCTCCTTGCCCCATCGTGCCAGCATATCCGCATAGCCCTTTATTACCGCTATGGGGGTGCGCAGTTCATGGGATGCGTCGCTTACAAAGCGGGATTTTGCGGAATACGCCTCCCTCATCTTGTCAAGGAGAGCATTTATGGAATCCTCCAGACCCTCCAGCTCCCTGTTTCCCGTGGATATGCGCACATTTGAAAGAGGATCCATGGAGGAGAGCTCGCTCTCTATGTCCTCAAAATCCGTCACCGTCAGCAGGGCTGCGGTATCCTTTGCCATGGTCTTCAGGGGAGAGAGCTTTTTCTTTATCCTGTAGTATTCCGATATAAAGGAAACAGACCAGATGAGGGTCTGCACCATCCCCATAACTCCCACCGCTGTCAGCAGTGCATGGAAAAAGCCCCCGCAGCTTACCGTATTCCCCGCAAAGGAATAGGTGCTCTCTGCGATCCTGTTCCAAATATGACCGTTTTCCCCCAGGGCAAAGCTCCTTGTCAGGGAGGGATAAATATCCCCCATCACGCTCTGCTCTGTGGCGGCACACCATGAGATCACCGCTGCCACTATCAGCGCCATGTCCATGATGAGAAATACCAGCAGCCTTTCAAGCAAAACCGATGAGGCAATATTACCGGCTATGGATCTTTCGTTTATTCTTTTCATATCTCACAAAAACGGGGCAGGGAGGAAAGCCCTGCCCCTCTGGTCATCATTCGCCCTTTATGTATCTGTCTATGGCTGCCGCAGCTGTCTTTCCCGCACCCATCGCAAGGATGACGGTAGCCGCACCTGTGACCGCATCACCGCCGGCATAAACGCCCTCACGGGAAGTAAGTCCGTCCTCGTTTGCAACTATGCAGCCCCACTTGTTGGTATCCAGTCCCTTTGTGGTGTTCTTGATAAGGGGATTGGGGGATGTGCCTATCGCCATTACCACACAGTCAACAGGGATATCATGCTCGCTGCCCTCTATCACCTTGGGACGGCGCCTGCCGGATTCATCGGGTTCACCCAGCTCCATGGAAACGCACTTCATGGAGTTTACAAAGCCGTTCTCGTCGCCGCCTATGGATACGGGGTTGGTAAGGGTCTTGAAGATTATGCCCTCCTCCTTGGCGTGCTCTATCTCCTCCGCACGGGCGGGAAGCTCGTTCTCGGAGCGGCGGTAAACGATGTATACCTCCTCTGCGCCAAGTCTCAGGGCGCACCTTGCAGCATCCATGGCAACATTTCCGCCGCCTACAACAGCAACTCTCCTGCTGTTCTTGATAGGTGTGTCCGCTCCCTCCTTGTATGCCTTCATCAGGTTCACACGGGTCAGGAACTCATTGGCGCTATATACGCCCAGCAGGTTCTCACCGGGTACATGCAGGAACTGGGGCAGGCCCGCGCCGGAGCCGATGAACACAGCCTCAAAGCCGTCCTGGAACAGCTCGTCCACAGTCACGGACTTGCCGATGATGGCATTGTTGACGATCTTGACGCCCATGGCGGTGAGGTTGCTGATCTCCTTGGCGACGATCTCCTTGGGAAGACGGAACTGCGGAATGCCGTAGACCAGCACGCCGCCGGACTTGTGCAGGGCCTCGAAGACGGTCACGTCATAGCCCATCTTCCGAAGGTCGCCCGCGCAGGTCAGACCCGCGGGGCCTGAGCCGACGACGGCGATCTTATGACCGTTGGA
>ODAI010417877.1_pt1 | contig 12588 bp, 11 predicted proteins | sample 1539321 | NCBI WGS metagenome assembly ODAI01 (sample SAMN02144231, study PRJEB22623) | gut metagenome | biome: sheep rumen | host: Ovis aries | place: New Zealand
GACGAGGACGAGTTCATGATGGCCGTCATGGAGGCCGGTGGCGACGACTACGAGGACGCCGGCGACGAGTGGATCGTCTGGACCGCCTACGACGCCATGCAGTCCGTGCAGAAGGGTCTCGAGGAGCAGGGCATCGAGGTCAAGGGTTCCGAGCTCACGCGTGTTCCCACCACCCCGACTACGGTGAGCGTGAACGACGCCAAGAAGGTTCAGCGCCTTGCCGACCGCCTCGACGAACTCGAGGACGTGCAGAACGTGTACAACACCATGGACGTCACCGACGAGATTGCTGCTGCCCTCGACGAGGAGTAGTACCTCATATAGCTTTGATAGGTGCGGGGCGGCAGCCTGTTGGCTGTCGCCCCGTTGGCATACTTTGCACGAGGAGGAGACATGGCTGGACGTGTGGCAGTGGTGGGAGCCGGGACCTTCGGTACCACGATGGCCTGGATGCTGAGGAACAACGGCCTTGATGCCAGCTTGTGGTGCTACGAGGCGGAAGCTGCGGCCGAGATGGCTCGCACGGGGCGCAACCCTCTGCACATGAGCGAACTCGATCTTACGGGCACGCTGGTCTCGTCCGACCTTGCCGAGGTGCTCGATGGCGCCTCGGCTGCCATAGTGGCGACACCCTCCTTTGCCGTAGCCCAGGTGGCACCGCAGCTTGGTGCCAACCTCGCGGCGGGCACACCGGTCATGCTGCTGTCCAAAGGCCTTGCGCAGGACGGCCGCTACCTGTTCGAGGTGGTGGGGGAGGCGCTCGGTGACGTCAATCGCGTGGCTGTGCTCTCGGGCCCCAACCATGCGGAGGAGCTCGCCCAGGCGCAGTACTCCGGAGCGGTGGTGGCGAGCGTTTCCACCGGTACGGCAACCTTCTTCCAGCGCCTCGTCTCCGGCGACTTCTTCAGGCTGTACACCTCGACCGACCCGGTGGGGACGAGCATCTGCGGCGCGGCCAAAAACGTCGTGGCCATCGCCTATGGCATGGCGCGCGGGTTGGGCCTGAGCTCCAACACGCAGTCGCTGCTCATGACCCGTGGTCTGGCTGAGATTAGCCGTCTGGTCCAGGCGAGTGGCGGCCAGCAGGTCACCTGCATGGGCCTTGCGGGCGTAGGCGACCTCGACGTGACCTGCCATTCGGAGCATTCGCGCAATGGCATGTACGGGGAGACCTTCGCACGCACGGGCATCAGTGTGGCTGACTACGAGCACCAGCGCCGCGCGGTGGTAGAAGGCGCCCATGCGGTCGGTCCCATCCTCGACAAGGCGCGTGCCTTGGGAGTTGACATGCCGCTCGTACGGACGGTGAGCGAGCTGCTGGCAGGAACGTATACCCTCGAGCAGGCAGTGAGCCTGCTCACCAACCGACGACTCAGGCCGGAGTTCAAGTAGCCGGCCCCACGGACGGAGGTTCAATGAGTGACTATGACCGCCTGAGGCGGAACAACTATCACGTGGATGCGCTTGGCAAGGCGCGTCAGCAGGAGGCCGAGGAGCACACACCCGCCTCGCGAGGTGCGGCGGAAGTGCCGCCTACCATCAGACGTACGTCAAAGCCCGCGCTGCGTCGCACAGACTCCCGCGACCGCCTGGGTCGCACCATCGCTCGTCCCACCGTGCCTCGGACGAGTCAACAGGTGCAAGAGCCCTCGGGCGGAGCGGTGGTGACCAAGCACAGCGGGCTTGGTGCCTCCCTCAGGCGCGGGCTGCGTGAGAGGCGCGCCGCTCGCGAGGCGAGGCGCGCGGAGGAACGCGCGTCGCGGGGAGCTGGTCGCGTGGCTCCTGCCATGGCGGCCGCACCGCGCCGTACCCATGGCTGTCTGGTGGCAATCGCCGTGCTCGTGGCGGCGGTCGTGGCCTTCTATCTTGTGATCTTCGGGCCTGTCGACCATGCCATCTCCTTCTCTTCGGACGAGGCGCAGGGGCTCTCCTCCGAGCTTTCGTGGCACCTGCCGGGCACGCCCTACTACGTGCTCGCTCTTGGTTCCGATGCCCGCGAGGACGATGTGGTCTCGCGCACCGATACCATGATCCTGGTCCGTGTGGACCCCTTGGCGGGCAAGCTCACCATGCTTTCCATTCCTCGTGACACCAAGGTGGAGATTGAGGGTCATGGCACGCAGAAAATCAACGCTGCCTATGCGTTTGGTGGGGTAGCAGGCGCGGTCCGCGCGGCAAGCGACCTGTGTGACGTGCCCATCTCCCAGGCTGTGCTCATCAAGTTTGATGGTGTGCAGGAGCTTGTGGACTATCTGGGTGGCATCACCGTCAATGTGCCGGTGGATGTCTACGACCCCGAATACACGGGGCTCATCATGTCTGCGGGACCCCAGGAGATGGACGGTAACACGGCACTGCAGTTCTCGCGGGTGCGCCACGGCTTCGCCTTGGGCGACTACCAGCGCCAGATCGACCAGCGGCTGGTAATCGAGGCCATCATGCAGAAGACCCTCTCGCGCTCGCCGCTGAAGCTGCCCGGGGTGGTGAAGCATATGGGTGACATGCTGAGCACGAGCATGCGCATGTATTCCATCCTGCCGCTTGCGGTTCGTCTCAAGCTGGGAAGCCCGACCATCTATCAGGCGACCGTCCCCTCCACCACTGCCATGATCGATGGAGTGAGCTACGTGATTGCCGACGAGGAGGCCCTCGCGCAGACCATGGAGGTCGTCAATCGTGGAGGCGACCCGGCCGAGCTGGGCTTCACCGCAGGTTGGTAAGGGCTGCAAGCGCTTCGCAGATCTGTACTCCGCAAGAATCAGAACAATTGGGACAGGCACCGTAGTTCCGAACTACGGTGCCTGTCCCAATCGTCCTGCCGCGCGCATGCGCGGTCGCCCGTCTGCTAATGCGTGCGGTCGCCGGGTCGGTGGGACGCGGGCGGACCGAATGCGGTATCCTCTTGTGCAAATGGTGCGCGCCCCTGCAGGGGCGGTTGTGTGGGAGGCTTGCCTATGAACGCGCTCAAGCGTATCGGTCTCATCATCTTTGGCCTTGCGGGGGCACTCTGCCTTGCGGCGCTGGCGTTGCCTTGGATGGGTCCCTTCCAGCGCGAGGCCACCATGCTGATGGACAACTACAACTACTATCTGGCCGTGCAGATCGTGGTGGCCATAACGGCCCTGGGCGTGCTCGTGGCCCTGCTGCGCGGTCTCCTCACGCCCCGCAAGCGCAAGACGGTGGTCATCGACAAGAGCGGTGGCGACCAGATTTCGGTGAGTACGGCAGCCATCTCGTCGCAGGCAACGCATGTGGTGCAGGAGGGCGACCGCTTCGTGGCCGAGAAGGTGCGCGTGTCGGCTGGCAGGGGCGGTAAGGTGCGTGTCGACCTGCGCGTTCGTCCGCGCAACACCGTCGACCTCTCGCGCGAGGGCAAGGCCCTGCACGACAGGCTCGAGGGTGGTCTCGCCACCATCTGTGGCGACAGGGTCCACCGCGTCAACATCCAGTTTGTCGAGGCAGAGAACCCCGCGCCTGCGCAGGATGTGGTGGTGGAGAGCTACCACGAGCCCGTCCAGACCTTTATTGAGCAGCCCTCGGAGCCCGTGAGCCTGCCGCAGGACGTGACGGTTCCGCTCGAGCACGATTCCTATGACATGTCAGATGACCTCTCCCAGACCGAAGGCGAGGTGTAAGCAATGGCAGGTGCCAAGGCCCCCAAGCCCTCGTTTGAGGGCGTCGCCACCTCGGCTGCCGACGAGGAGAAGAGCGCTTCCAAGGCGCAAGCCGCTGCCAAGGAGCCCGCTCGCAACACGAGTACCTCGGCAAAGCCTAAGGTCACGGTGAACACAACCACACAAGAGAAGAAGCCTGAGGCTGCGAAGGCCTCGAAACCCAAAGCTGCCAAGCAGCCCAAGGCCACCGCGCAGCCTAAGGCTGCTCCCAAAGCCACCGCGAAGCGCTCTGCAGCCGTAGCGGTGGAGACAGGGCCTGTCGTAGACGAAGCCCCTGCACGCGAGACCAGCGCTCCGGCACCGCAGAAGTCAAAGCTTTCCTCTGCGATGCGCAACCCCTCCGGATGGCTGCAGGGCTCCTTCCCTGGCCACGAGCACGCAGCGCTTGGAGGACTTGTGGGACTCGTGTTGGCCCTGTGCGTGTTTCTGGTTGGCTTCTGGCAGACGCTCTTTGTATCGGTGCTGGTAGTCGTCGGTATCGCGGTGGGGCAGTATCTCGACGGAGATCCCAAGATAATCAACTTCATCCGCCGTCTCATAGCAGAGGCGCGCGGCAACGAGTAGGATAGGCCATACGGCATATAAGCCAGAAAGGATGGGGGAACGCATGAGCACTGATGAGATCAAGGTAGAAGAGCAGGAGCTGGAGACCAACGAGGAGCTGACCGACGAGGCTCTCGAGCAGGCTATCGAAGGCGACCTCCCCGAGGAGGACGTGGAGTCCGAGGACTCTCTGACCTTCTCCAACGGCGTCATCGAGAAGATCGTTGCCCTGGGCATGCGTGACGTGCCTGGCGTGGTGGGCATGAAGGGTGGCTTCATCAACCGTGTGCAGGACGCCTTTGGCGTGCGTGACACCCGCAAGGGCGTTACGGTTGAGGTGACCCCGGAGAGCGCCGTGCGCGTGAACCTGTCCGTCTTCATCGCCTACGGCTCCTATGCCCCGCAGATCTTCGAGGATGTCAAGAACGCCGTCGTCAACGCCGTTACCGGCATGACGGGCCTTGAGGTCGCGGGCGTTAACCTGCGCATCGAGGACGTTCTCACGCCCGAGGAGATCGAGGCCCGCACGCCGCGCATCACCGCAGCTCCCGAGCCCGAGGCTCTGCCCGAGGCCGAGGACGAGCCCGAGGAGGAGCTCACCGAGGACGAGGCCCCCGTGGAGGAGACCGAGGAGGAGTAGCCTAGCTGGGCACTCAAGCACGCTCGCCGTTGGTGAGGCGTGGCTCACATGAACGTGATGCGGCACATCGTGCAACAGCGGTGTGCCGCATTATTTATGCAGGTACAAGGCGTAGGTGCGGGTCGCTGGCGGGTGCGAGACCACCTGTAGGACGCGTGAGACAGCCGCTGAGCGTCGTGTGCCCAAATGGTAACAATATGTCGGTTGACAAATCCTAGTGCAGCGGTAGGATATAACCCATGAACACCTTGGTCAACATATTCCGCTGTTGTTGTACGTGTGTCGTGCCCGAGCCTGTTATGGCCGCCGACAGCGCACAGCGCTAGGACCAAGGCTCGGGCGTAAAGCCGTACCACATCCCAAAACCAATCTGACAGCTTGGCCATGTCGGTCATGCTCCATGCCCAAGGAGGCAACCATGTCGTATGCAGCTTCTGTCGAAGAACTTATCGGATCCACACCCCTCGTCGACCTCTCCGCGCTGGTTTCTGGCCGTGCGACGATTCTTGGCAAGCGCGAGGCAGCGAACCCCGGCGGCTCGGTCAAAGACCGCATCGCGCGCGCTATGGTACGTGCCGCCGAGGCCGACGGCAGCTTGGCACCCGGGGGCACCATCATCGAGCCTACCAGCGGAAACACCGGCGTGGGCCTGGCGATGGTTGCGGCTGAGCGTGGCTATAACATGATACTGGTGATGCCCGAGACGATGAGCATCGAGCGCCGCAAGCTTGCCGCCGCCTATGGGGCACAGATCGTGCTCACGCCGGGCTCCGAGGGCATGAAGGGCGCCGTTGCGCGCGCTGACCAGCTGAAGGCTGAGACGCCGGGTGCCATCGTGGCCGGTCAGTTCGTGAATCCTGCGAACCCCCAGGCGCACTACGACACCACGGGCCCCGAGATCTGGGAGGCAACCGAGGGTGCCGTAGACGTGCTGGTGGCTGGCGTGGGCACCGGTGGCACCGTGAGCGGCGCGGGTCGCTACCTGAAGGAGCAGAAGCAGGACGTCGAGGTGGTTGCGGTTGAGCCGGCGGAGTCGCCCGTGCTTTCGGGCGGAGCTCCGGGGGCCCATCGCATTCAGGGCATCGGTGCTGGGTTCGTACCTGCGACCTACGACGCAGCTGTGGTGGATACGGTACATCCGGTTGCCTCCGATGCTGCCATAGCGACCAAGCAGCGCCTGGCGCGCGAGTTGGGTGTCTTCGTGGGCATATCGAGCGGAGCTGCGGTCCAGGCTGCCATTGACCTGGCTGAAACGGGCGCCTACGACGGCAAGACCATCGTGGCGATACTGCCCGACACTGGCGAGCGCTACCTGTCTATGGACGTGTAACGCAGTTGGTCTGTCCCCTTGCGCCACAGCCCGCGACTCGCTGCGACGCAAGGGGACAGACCTGCTGCACCGCGAGGCGACGCCGGCCGCCTCACAGCCAGTGAACCGTTCCAGCAAAGCCTTCCAGACCAAGAGGTGCGATGATGACCCTGTTCCAGCTCATACGCGAAGACACGCAGGCAGCGTTCGAGCGCGACCCTGCAGCCGAAAGCATCTCCGACATCATCCTCTATTCGGTGGGGACCCACGCGGTGTGGAAGTATCGCTGGCATCACTGGCTCTACGAGCATGGGCTGCGCCACCTGTCTCTCTGGCTCTCGAAGCGCACGCGCATCAAGCTGGGGGTCGACATACACCCTGCCGCTACCATCGGGCGTCGCTTCACCATCGACCATGGCATGGGCGTGGTCATAGGCTCCACGGCCATCATCGGGGACGATTGCATGGTCTATCAGGGTGTCACGCTGGGCATGACGGGCAAGCAGCCTTACGGCAAGCGCCACCCCACTCTGGGGTCGGGAGTGCTCGTGGGGGCAAACGCCGTGGTGCTTGGCGCCATTACGGTGGGCGATGGCGCACGGATTGGCGCCGGTGCTGTGGTGCTCGACGATGTTCCCAACGACGTGACCATGGTCGGCGTTCCCGCACGTATCGTCCGCGACCGCAGGCGTGGAGGCTTCCGCTTGGTGGAGCCGCTGGAGCATGACGAAGACCTCGTGGCCGAGAGCGTCCGCTGGAGCTGCGCCCTCTAGCGTGCAGCCGAGTACGCCACACGACACTTTCACCCATGGCTCCGCGCGCCTGGCTTCAGCCTGTTGCTATGATGTACGGGTACAGCACAAGCCTGCCGCAGGCAGGGGATAGGAGCCAGACCCGTGGACGCAAACTCACGCAGCATCCTTGGCCTCATTGCCGAGATGAACACCCGCTTTGTCGTGCCGGTCTACCAGCGTCCCTACTCGTGGGGCGAGACGCAGTGTCTGCAGCTGTGGGACGACATCCTTGCCTGCGGTCGGCAGCGCGCGACGTTCCACTTCACCGGCTCCATCGTCACCATCCAAGACGGCTCCATGTCCAAGCAGGGCGTGACGCCGCTCCTGCTCATCGACGGCCAGCAGCGCATCACCACCATCACGCTGCTGCTCATTGCCCTGGCACGGCTCGCGGGGGAGGGAGGCCACTCCGACCTGCCCTTCACGCGGGAGGAGATCGTGAACTCGGGCTACCTCACCAACCACTACCGCACGGGCGACGACCACTACAAACTCACGCTTTCGAAGAACGATCAGGCAGCTCTGCGCTCGATTATCGACAACTTGGAGGACCCGTCGGTCGAGGTGATACACAGCTCGGAGCGTCTCTTCGAGAACCTTACGCTCTTCGAGCGGCGCGTGGCGGCGCTTGACGACGTAGCGGCGGTTTGGGAGGGCTTGCGGCGCCTGGAGGTGGTCTCCATCGCGCTTGTGCAGGGCCAGGACAACCCGCAGGCCATCTTCGAGTCCATGAACTCCACCGGCAAGGACCTTTCGTCGGCGGACCTCATCCGCAACTTCGTGCTCATGGCCTACCCGGTGGCGGAGCAGCGCGACATGTACCAGACCTACTGGCGTCCCATCGAGGAGATCTTGGGTGCCGATGCCTATGGCGGCACCTTCGACGACTTCATCCGCAGCTACTTCACCGTGGCTTACGCGCCGGAGTCGATGGCCAAGGCAGACGTCTACCAGACCTTCAAGCGTTACGTGCTCTTCAACGGCTATCATCGCAACGACCGCATGAAGAACCTCAGCCTCAAGGTCAAACGCTTTGCCAGCTACTATGCGCGCGTCACCACGGGCGAAGTGGGCGACGCGGACGTGCGCCGGGCGCTCCGCCATCTGTCCCTGCTCGATATGCCGCAGGTAAATCCGCTGCTCCTGGCCCTGTTCGATGCCTTTGACCATCAGGACCTCTCGCACGCCGAGTTCCTGCAGATGGTGGACACGCTGGAGAGCTACCTTCTCCGCCGCGCGGTGTGCGACTGCGAGACGAGCGTGCTCACGGGCTTTGTGGCCTCGCTCATTGCGCGCATCGATGCCGTGCGTGGCGAGGGTGGCAACGTGGTGGAGGCTTTGCAGGCCATGCTGCTGAACGAGGCCGGCTCGCCGCGGCGCTTCCCCACCGATGCGGAGTTTGGACGTGCGCTGCGCACGCGCGACTGCTTCGGCTTCTCGCGCGCGTTCTACCTGCTTACGCGCCTGGAAGAGGCTGCGGGCAACACAGATGAGCTGCACCGTGCCGATTGGACCGTGGAGCACGTGATGCCGGTGCACGCGCTGGCAGACGATGCGTGGGTTGCGGCCCTAGGTGACGACGCGGAGCGCTCCTTCGAGGAGGGTGTCAACAGCTTGGGCAACCTCGTGCTTACCACGGCAGCGTACGACCTGCAGGATGGCAGCCTTGCCGACAAGCAGGCGCGTGTCCGGGGTGGGGAGGAGGATCCGCAGCTCCTGCTGTCGCAGGACGTGCTTGACGCGGAGACGTGGGGCCCCGCGCAGATTGCCGCGCGTACGGAGGCGCTTGCCGCAAGCGCACTGAAGCTCTGGGCCATTCCGAGCCTATCTGAGGAGAAGTGCCGGGCGTATCGGCCGCACGGACGTGCCGCGGCAGGTGCTCAGGCAACCTTCGCCGACCTCTTCGATGCGAAGCTGGTGGAGATGGACGACGTTCTGGCCAGCGCAAACCCGCTCTATCCCGGGCATGCGACGGTCACTTCGCGCGGCAAGATCATGCTGGCAAACGGCGAGATGTTCGACGACCCCACCGAGGCCTACGAGCGCTTCCTTACTTCGCTGGGAGCCTCGGGAAAGGGCCTCAACGGCTGGATGTACTGGCGGCGCGGCGAGGGCGGCCCGTTGCTCGACCCCCTGCGCGAGGGCCTGTAGCAGCCACAACGGAATAGATAGCCACCGAGGGGCAGCCTCCTAATGGTCGAGTGGCCATTAGGAAGTTGCCCCTTGGTGGCTGGCATGCTGGTGAACCGGGTGGCGGCTACTCGTACGGGTAGTCGTCCTCTTCGTCGCGGGGGCGGTTGTAGAAGGCCGTTATGCTGGCGTTGGCGTGCTCGCTCATCTTTTGGTGGACCCAGCTCTCGCGCATCTGGATGATGGCGAGCATCTCATCGGCAATCTCCTCGGGGGAGTGGGGATGGGCCCCGCGCAGGTAGCTCGTCATGCGACGCATGCTGTGAGCGCCACCTAGCTGGCTGGCGATGACCTCGCCGAACTCGCCGGGATATCCCAGCTGCTCGATTGCGTCTATCAGCTGTGCTCGCTCCTGCTCGCGCTCCTGCCGCTCCTGATTAGCCATAGGTGCTCCTTCCGTTGTCCCGCTCAGGCATGATAGCAGCACAGGGGGACATAAAACTGCGCCATCGCTGGCCGACCCGTACGGCGCAGCGGGACAGACCAACTGCGCCACCGCTGGCGCCGGTGCCCGCGCTTCCGGCGCCGTGGCCGGGGGCACCGTTTTCCGAGCTGGCCCGATGCCCGGCGCATCCGCGCGCTACCATGGGCTCAGGACCGCAGAGGAGGCATCATGAACTTTGGCAACGTGCTCGTCATCGGAAGCCCTGGCGTGGGAAAGTCGACGCTTATCAAGGCGGTGCTCGGATCAGATATCCGTGAGACGTACGAGGGCAAGCGCCATGTGCTCAGCGTGTACGAGAGCCTGTCCGTCCCCTTCCGCGTGATAGACGCAGGCGATGTGGGCGGTTCCTTCTGGGCTCATCGTGCAGCCACTACGGCCGTCAAGCGCTGGTCGCGGGACAACGCTCTCGACGGACGATCGGACAACGACATCAATGTCATCTGGTTCTGCGTGGAGGGCAAGTCGCGCAAGCTCATCCGTCAGCAGATGACAGACCTCGCCCGTGCCACCGACGTCTGGCGTCACGTGCCCATCATCGTGGTCATAACCAAGTCCTATGCCGAGCTGGAGCGTGACGTCAATGTGGAGCTGGTGCGTCAGGCCTGCGCTCGGCGTCGGCGCCTTCGCGAGAGCCTGTGCGCCGTCATCCCCGTGGTGGCAACCACCTACCAGCTGAGCGAAACCACCTTTGTGGCGCCCGAAGGCGTACCGCAGCTCATAGCTGCGACCAACGACGCCATGCCCGAGGGCGTGCGCGCAGCTGGCGAGGACATCGCCGCATTCTCGCTCAAGCGTCGGCGTGCCGTGGCGCGCAGCATCGTCGCGGCGTCGGTGGCGGCCGGCGTCACCGTCGGTGCGGTGCCCATCCCCATATCCGACGCGCTCATCCTCACCCCCATCGAGACGGGCGAGGTCAACGCCCTGGCCACGCTCTACGGCATCAACAAGGACAGCACGTCCAAGAAGCTGCTCTCCACCATCCTCGAGGTGGGCACGGTGAGCACGGCGGCCAAAGCAGCCATCAGTGCGCTTAAGGCAGTGCCAGGCATTAACGTGGCGGCGAGCGTGCTTAACGCCGCCATCGCGGGCAGTATCGTCGCTGCGATGGGCGAGGGCACCATGCGGGTCTTCGAGCGCATCTATCTGGGCGAAAAGACCCTCGACGACACCGAGTGGGTCAAGCGCACCCTTGAGTCGCGCCTGTCCAAGGAGCTCATCGCACAGGGCACCAAGCTGCTTGGCAAGGTGGGGACGGGCAGCGCCGGCACGTCGGGCAAGGAGCAGCGTCGGGCTATCGTGGGCCTGCTCACCAGTGCAATTACCAGTAGCAAGGATGCCGGAGCCAGCAGCGCGAAGGGTGACGCCTAGGCGGTGTGAACCGTCGTATGGGCACGCCTGCCTTAGTGCGCAATGCGTCGTCTCTCACTTGCGCCTAGCCTTCGCGCACCACAATCTGTGCGCTGCCCACAGCGACGGTGTCGTGGACGATCTCGCCCACCGAATCAACCACAATCCGCCCGCTCTTGGGCTCGCGGATGGAGTCCACGTGCCCGCGCACCGTTGCCTGCACCTCCGAGCCCTCGAAGGCGAGATCGCAGCCAACCATCTCGCAGTCGATAAGCGTGAGGTTCTTGCAGTGCACGAACGGCTGGGTCCCCTCGATGCGGCAATGCTCGAGCGTGAGGCCCTCGGAGTACCATCCCAGATACTCGCCCTTGATGGTGGCGTTGCGCACGGTCACGTTGCGGGCGTGCCAGAAAGCATCCTTGGTGTCGAAGGTGCCACCCTCGATCACGAGGTTCTCCACATACTGGAACGAGTACTTGCCGGAGAGCTGGCAGTTCACGAGGCGCAGGTCGCGGCTGTCGAGAAAGACGTATTCGGCCTGGATGCTGGTGTCGCGCAGCTCAACGTTGCGGCACTTCCAGCCGAACTCGGGGGAGTCGACGATGCTGTCCTCGATGCGCACGCGCTCGCATTCGCGCAGGGCCTTGATGCCCCTGAGCTGGCTGTGGGCGATGTGCGCATCGGAGGTGTACCACAAGGCCGCGCGGCAGCCATCGGTGAGCGTGGCGTTTGTGAGCTCGAGGCCCTCCACGTGCCAGAGCGGATAGCGCAGTTCGAAGAGCGCGTTAGAGACGCGCAGGTCGCGGCACTCCTTGAGGGCAGACTCTCCGTCTGCGGGGCCAGCGAAGCGCACGTCTTGCAGGGTGGCGTGGGCGAGCCCGTAAAGTGCGCGTTCCTCGTCGAAGGTCTCTCCGCTGATGCGGGTGCGGGGACGCGTGGCGGAGGCGCTGTGCTGAGCGATGCAGGAGGTGGTGTGCCTGCGAGCGGGCACGGACGCGCAGCAGCGGCTGAGACGCTGTTCGTCGGTTGTGCACGTGGTGGCGGGCGTTGCGATGATGCAGGACATGATGTTCCTCCAAAGGCTGTTCCGGCGCTGGCTTGCCATGGTTGGCATTGGCGCGTGGCGCGTGCCCGAAGTGAGGTGCGCGTCTGATACCACCTTACGAGTGTCCAGAGACCATTACAAATGCCTATTGTTTGTATTTGACCATGCTCATAAGGCATGAATAGGAAACACAACGCTTAAAGTGAATTCTTGGTAACATATATAAGATATATAGTTTTACTGGGCGCTGTTTTCGCCTGAGAGCGAGGTACCCCATGTCTAAGGGCATGCGTTTCAGCTTCTTCCGAACGGCAAGAAACTCCCTTGGTGCCATTTTCATGGCCGTCGCGCTTGTTGTGGGAATTCCCATGACTGCCATGGCCGAGGAGGGGGATGTCGCCTCGCAGGCGGTGGAGCTCACAGAGCCTCTGGAGAAGCGCATCACCATAGCGCCTGATGACGGCTCAACGCCCGACGAGCTGCTCGATGCCTACGTGGAGCAGCTGTTTAACGCGGAACTGCCTGGGGCAGAGGGGCCTCAGCGCGCCGCCCGCTGGACTAGGCTGAACGAAGCAACGCTACGTGCGTACAACCTGATTGC
>ODAI010023841.1_pt1 | contig 12584 bp, 7 predicted proteins | sample 1539321 | NCBI WGS metagenome assembly ODAI01 (sample SAMN02144231, study PRJEB22623) | gut metagenome | biome: sheep rumen | host: Ovis aries | place: New Zealand
AAAAATTAAAATATTGGGCCGTCGCCAAGCGGTAAGGCAACGGACTTTGACTCCGTCATCCGTGGGTTCGAATCCCGCCGGCCCAGCCATAAACGCAATGATTACGCGTTACTCAATGAATAATGAATAAAGAATAGTGAATAGTTTATAACGTATAACCTTTGGTTTTCTTGATTATTCGTTTTTCTTTATTCATTATTCTTTTTTATATTGCTTATCTAAGGTAATTCAGAATCAATTTTCAGCTTTCGCGGAAGCTTCATCTCTAATGGTTTCCGCAATACTCGGCATAGGCACCCCCCGAGTTTCAAACCCTTTTGCAGCTTCTCCTCGCTCAGGTTATGTACAGTAACAAGATTCCTGTCCTCGATACTGTCATCTACGGATTTTCTATCATATGTATTTTTAAATGTTCCGTTGACAATCGAGCGATATCGTGATTAACTATTACTATAGTCAGCGGACATAATCCGGTCAGGGAATTAGACCCTGGGTGCTTTTTACAGATTTAAACTTGAAAAATTAAAGCTCTCCGTTGATATATTTTACAGCCAACGCCTTGTTTCTGTATTCCTTCTCAAAAGACACTTCGCGGATAAGGGTGACAAAGCCGGGCAGTTCATAGCTCTGGTTCTCATTAAGTAATTCAATTTCAAGGGTTGCGCGGTCATCCCAGAACGGGTATACATCAAGCTCATAATAAGTTGATTTCCATGAAATACAATACCTGTCTTTTGAAATTATACCCTGAACATATTTTTTATCAAGTAAATAATCAAAATATTCATTTTCGGAAATATTAGATTCTATTTCAATTCGGATTAAATCGTTTATCTTATGTTTAACGGTTTTGATATAAACTGCGTCGTCCCCTTCCCCGCGCTTTCTTATTCTGAACTTTCCCTCATCGGGTGTGTTGAGATATGCCTGAGTTATCGGTATTCTGCGGCAGGTTTTCATACTGTTCAGCATTATTAAATCCGGCATTTCTATCAAAAACTTGCGTTCAATTTCAAGAGGCTCCGGAATTCCGAGGAAGCCTTTAACCTCAGCAAGCAATCTGTTAAGTTTACTTTGAAAATCCGTTGAATTATCAATAATTCTAAGATGCGCTGTGCCTGTATACAGCGCAAGTAAGTTGATGTCAAGCTCTTTTGCCTTTTCAATACTTTCACATCTTACCGAATTATTGTCGGCGTTATAATAACCCGGCGCGCCGTCCGCGGCGGTCACAAGATGAAAAACCGCGTCATATCTGTTGCGGATTTTGTCTTCATTAAGATTAAATTTACCGGAATACAGGTTGAAATAATCAGAAGAAACATAGGCTCTGTTGTCAAGCAAGCCTCTGTCAAATATCAGCACTGCTCTTTTTTTATCTAAAGTTTCAGCTTTTTTGATAAGACTGTTTTCGTTTTTAAGCTGAGTTTCAAAAAGCAGACTGTGAAACTCAAATGCGCCTATATTTTCGGGAGTTTTTCCGTCATTCATAAGCTTGGTGGCACATTCGGACATAATCAACACAGTTTCTCCGAGCTTTTCAAGTTCTTCTTTCAAAAACGGCAACGCGGATGTTTTTCCGCCGCACGGACCTCCGGTAAGCACTATTTTAATTATCTCTTTCATAGCAATAATTCCTTTACAGAATAATAATACGTTGTTTAATATATTATACATCTATTATATATTTAATAATTCTAAATTAGAAGTATAAATAGATTTATTACCTCATTGACATTACTACATTAAAGTGGTAAAATAATTCTGTTAATAAAACTTTTTGAAGGGAAGTATTGGTAAATGGCAAAGCAAAACATTGATTGGGCAAACATTGGCTTCGGCTATATGAAAACCGGAGAACGTTTTGTATCAAACTACAAGGACGGCAAATGGGACGAAGGTGTGCTTACAGAGGACGCTACCGTAACCATAAGCGAATGTGCAGGCGTTTTGCAGTATGCTCAAACAGTTTTTGAGGGATTGAAAGCTTACACAACAGCCAACGGCAAAACTGTGGTTTTCCGTCCTGACCTTAACGCTAAACGTCTTCAGGACAGCTGCGAAAGACTTGAAATGCCTGTGTACCCTGTAGACAAGTTTATTGAAGCAATTAAAAAGGTTGTTAAGGCCAACGAGGATTTTGTTCCTCCCTATGGCACAGGAGCAACTTTATATATTCGTCCGTATATGTTCGGAACAAACCCTGTTATCGGCGTAAAACCCGCGAACGAGTATCAGTTCAGAGTTTTCACCACACCTGTAGGTCCTTACTTCAAAGGCGGCGCAAAGCCTATTACAATTAAGGTTTCAGATTTTGACCGAGCGGCTCCGCACGGCACCGGTCACATCAAGGCAGGTCTTAACTACGCTATGAGTCTGCACGCAATTGTAACCGCTCATAAAGAAGGCTTTGACGAAAACATGTATCTTGACGCTGCCACAAGAACCAAGGTTGAAGAAACCGGCGGCGCAAACTTCCTGTTTGTTACAAAGGACGGAAAGGTTGTTACTCCAAAGTCAAACAGCATTCTTCCCTCTATCCCCCGCCGTTCTCTTGTTTATGTAGCAGAACACTACCTCGGACTTGAGGTTGAGGAACGCGAGGTGTTCTTTGACGAGGTTAAAGACTTCGCCGAGTGCGGCCTTTGCGGTACAGCTGCCGTAATTTCACCTGTAGGTAAAATTTACGACCACGGCAATGAAATTTGTTTCCCGAGCGGTATGGATGAAATGGGACCTGTTACAAAGAAGCTTTACGAAACATTGACAGGTATTCAGATGGGCACAATTGAAGCTCCCGAAGGTTGGATAGTTGAAATTTAAGAATATAAAATAAACGCAGGCAGTCGGATAATCCGGCTGCCTTTTTTTGCATAAAAATACAGAGGAGAGCGTATGCTCTCCCCTATACCAAATGTTAATTAGTAAGAAAGTGTTTTTGCAATCGGAGCGTTGGGATTAACCTCGGGATTTTCAGTATAGAAAGTAAGGTAATCGCCTGTATCGAGCTTGGAATCATCAATGATAATCCACATTTCGTTTTCAACGTAATATTTGTAATCCTTTGTCTGTGTTGCTTTGTTGTTGGAAACAATTACGTTGTATGAACCTGCGCCGTTGTAGGTAAAGTTATAATCATACCAACCTGTATCGGCGTTCATTGTTGCGGCTTTGCCCGGCCATGTGCCTCCGGAATAGTTACCCTTATCTTTGCCTTCAAGGTCTGCGCCCCATACCCAGAGCCACGGAGCCCACTCTTCGCTTGTGTGCTTTAAGTGAAGCTTAACATCAAGACTTCCGGCAGCATAATAATAATTTACAACTATCTTGCTGCCGTATTGGAACTTACCTTCGGTGATTTCCGGCAGCTTGGATTTGTCAAGGTCATAACCGATTACTTTATATTCATCTGTCTTGAAATCCTCGCCGACTCTGCCTGTAAAAGTAACGGAAGGTGTAAGATTCTTCTGATTTCCCTGAGCGTCATTATAATAATAGTTAACCTCAACGGTGCCCTTACCTACGCCGTAGCCGCCAAGGTATTTTTGAAGCATTGAAGCGTCTCTTACATCAACCCTGCCGTCGTAGTTAAAATCAAACTTATTGTCAATCGCGGCGCCGCTTGCAAGAAGTTTCTGAAGTGCCGTAACATCTCTGATATTTGTTATGCCGTCGCCGTTAACATCGCCGTATTTTTCAATGCTTTCGGGAACATAGTTTTTATAAACATATGTTACTTCCTGAGGAGTATCGGAGTAAACACCTGTTTCACTGCCTATTACCCTATCTATTACATAAGTGTTTTCAATTTCTATACAAGGTGAAACCTGATAACCCTTGCCGATTTCACCCTGAATAACTATGGGTTCGGCAAGCTTGGTTCCGTTTCCTGAAACAAAATTAACCGTTACCTTGCCGCGGTTATCTTTGAGAGCGGCTTTTTCAAAGCTTTCCTTATCAACAGCGACAATTGAGCTATTGGCGGGAACTGTAAACTTTGAGCCCTTAACGGTAGTAATTTTGCTGAGACCGGCACGGTCTTTATCCGCAACAACTACCCATTCGCTGACTGATGTATCGCCGAGGGTAATTTTTGCTTCAATACCGCCGCCGTTGTGCATAACAGCAACCTTGTTCCATTCGCCTTCAACATTGTTTGTTACAACATATGTAAAGGAGTTAGCCATACCGGAAAGATTTTTTCCGAAGAAGTTAAACGCGCTTGCGTAATCGTTCGTAGCGGTATTGAACGGAGTAAAGCTTTGCTTAATCTTAATCATACCCTGATAATAAGATACCAAATCAGCGTACTTTGAAATATTGTTCCAGTCAATCTTATTGATTTCGGGTGAAGATTTATAAGAGTTTGTGTCGCCGTATTTTGTACGCGCCATTTCATCGCCGGCAAGGTAGAATGTAGCGCCCTGAGAAGTGTTCAGTATAGCTGACGCCATCTTGCTGAGCTGTACTCCGCTTTCGTTGCGCTTACCGTATTCTTCACCTGTAAATGAAGCTGTAATCTGGTCGTAAAGCGTAGCGTTATCGTGGCAAGCCGCGTAGCTTACTGTCTGTGCGGGCGACAAAGCTTTCCAACCGTTGTTGATTGTTGTGTTAGCGAGGAAGCCCGAGCCCACGTTCTTTGCGTTTGAGGCGTTACCTGCGATAAAGCCCTTTTCTTTGATATCAAAAACGCTGCCCTTTATACCATCGCGGATTTTATCGTTAAAGAACGCAACTCTTTCGCTGAGCTTTGAAGCGTTCTTCTGGATTGCAGGATAGAACGCAGCGCCCGTGCAGGTTGTTTTTTCGTATACCGAGGTGCCGCCTGTCCAGCCTTCGCCCCAAATTGTGAGGCGCGGGTCAACCTTGTCCATTTCATCACGGAGAAGATTCATGGTTTCGGTGTCGATAAGTCCCATAAGGTCAAAACGGAAGCCGTCAATATGATATTCGTTAATCCAGTACATACATGAGTCAATGATGTATTTTCTGGTCATTAAGAAGTCGGATGAAACCTCATTTCCGCAGCCGGAACCGTTTGAGAAGGTACCGTCCGGCTTAACACGATGATAGTAGAAAGGAACGGAAGCCTGGAAGCAGGAATCGTCCTTGTCACATGAATAGGTGTGGTTATAAACAACGTCCATAACTACCGAAATTCCCGCGTCATGCAAAGCCTTTATCATAGCCTTACACTCTTCTACTCTTACGTTTCCGTCATAGGGATTTGAAGAATATGAGCCTTCGGGAACATTATAGTTTTGAGGATCGTAGCCCCAGTTAAACTGGTCGTCGGAACCGGCCTCATTCACCGACTGGAAGTCATAGAAGGGATTGATTTGAACGGTGGTAATACCAAGCTGCTTCAAATAATCAATACAGGTTGACATATTACCTTCGCCGTTGAGAGTAGTGCCTGTTTCGGTAAACGCAAGGTACTTTCCGCGGTTTTTATCGCTGACGCCCGAGCTCTTGTCATAAGAGAAATCCTTTACATGGATTTCCCAAACCTGAGAATCGGTCTGCTTATCAAGCAAAACGTGCTTATCCTTATTCCAGTCCTTCGGGTTGGTCTTTGAAAGGTCGCAAACCATTGAACGCTTGCCGTTTACACCGGTCGCAACAGAATAAATATCCTGTGTTTCGGCAGTCTGCTTAACGCTGCCGTAGGGAGCGTTTGCGGTGACGGTGTAGGTGTAATAGGTGTTAACTATATCGCCTTTAACAGTAGCAGTCCACACGCCCGTCCATTCATTGCCGTTCATCAGCTTTTCCATTTGGATTTTGCCAAGGTCAGCCGCGCCTTTTTCGGAATCCGATCCTGTTGCGTAACGGTTGAGTGTTACTTCCGTAGCGGTTGGCGACCAAAGCTTAAATACGGTTTTTTCAGGTGAATAAACCGCGCCTAAATCGTCTCCTTCATAGCCGTATTTTGTACCGAGCTCGCGTGCTGCCAAAGCGTAGTTATTAACTACCGCTCCGGTATTATCCGAAGAAGAAGCCGCGAAACCTGTTACAACGCTTGTGGAAGCAAGCATGCAAACGGCAAGTACAGAAGCAAGTATTTTCTTTGTGCTTCTCATAAAAGTCCTCCTTATGATATGGCGGCAAAGCCGCTGTTTATCCGCTGAAATCAGCGGTTTCTTACTTATAATCCGTTTCCGATTTAATATCGGATGATATATCCATACCTGCTCTGAGTTTCTTTTTGCGCTTTATTCGTGAATAAACCACGGAAACTACGCAGAGCGTAAATACTACGCCGACGCCGATAATTACATAAACCAACATCTCGGAAAACGGGTCGGGCTGAGTAGAATAGCGGAAAAGCAGGTTTATTTCACCTTTTTTGAAAGTTCCGATTGTATTGTTGGGAACTTCAATAAGGTTCATATCCTCATACTCGTTTTGCTGTGCCGAGTATTCCTCGCCTTCCTTGCCCGTCAGGGTTTTCTTGTCGAGGATTTTTCCCTGATCCGACATATAAATGAAGTTAACACGGCAAGTTTCCTTTTCTTTTTTATCAAGCTTCTTATAATAATAATTTACTGTTACGTCATTTCCGGGAACCAAACCGGCACCGTTTGACGGAAGCTTGTCAAGCATTAAGCGATATCCCTCAACAGAAGGTATTTCGGGAGTAAAATATTTTCTGCCCTCACGATTTCTTATTACAAAGTCGTCAACGACTTCTTTATCTGTACTTTCGTCAAGGAACTTTATTGTAATGGTAGCTGTTTTGCCGCTGTATTCCTCAACGTAAACATCGGCATATTTAACCTCGGGCGTAAATTCACCGGTGAGAGCACCGTTTGACGACTTCAAATCATAATCCAGATTCTGAACTATCCGCGAAATATCGTAGCTTGCTCCTACCTGGTCGCTTACAACCTGTGTTTTAATTTTCTCCTTGGTTTTATCGTTGTAATAATTAATTACAACAGCGCCTTCGTAATCCTCAATACCTGCGGTTTCGTAGCTTGACTTGTCCGCAAGAATAGCCGCGGAATGAGCGGGAACCTTAACGCTGCCTGAGCATACGCCGAGATTGCGAAGTCCGGCGGTGGTTTCATCCGCGATTTTAATCCATTCTCCATCAACAGTGATATTCTGTTCGCTGTCCGAACCGTTAAACACCGCGCACACCTTGCTCCACTTGTTCATTTCTGTATTGTTTATTATGAACGCGGAAACGCCGGCTGGAAGATTATCGAGAGATGAAATGTTGTTGGCGGTCATCGAAGTCGGATCCGAGAACGCCGCAAAGCTTTCACGAATTTTCATTAAACCGCGGTAATACTCGGTTAAATCGCTGTATTCATTAAGATTGTTCCAGTCAAGTTGGTTTTCTTCGCGGCTGGAGGCGTATGAGTTTTCGTCGCCGTCCTTGCTGCGCGCGAATTCTTCACCGCCGAGAATAAACGGAACGCCTTGTGAAGTGAAAACAATTGCCGCGGAAAGCTTGTTCATTGATACAAGATTATCGTTTCGCTTGCGATATTCCTTGTTATCAAGCACCGAATCGACAAGCTTATCATACAGTGCCTCGTTATCATGACATGAAGCGTAGTTAATGCATTGTGTAGGAGCGTTTGCCCAGCCTGAAACACACATTCCGAGAAAACCCTTTTTAATTGCGGAACGGCTTTTTCCGGTTTGAATAAAGCCGGGTTCATTTCCGAAAACACTTCCTTTAATTGCGTCGCGGATTGTGTCGTTAAACGCGCCGATGCGGTTGTCAAGTAAATTAAGGTTTTGCTGATTGGCAAGCACGGTTCCCTCGTCGCAATTGGTCTGCAAATTCCAGGCCTCACCGTACATAAGTATGCGCTTTCCGCTTCCGTCCGCATAAAGGTTGTCAAGAGCCGACCTGATTTGGTTCATGGTTTCAACATCGTGAAGCCCCATAAGGTCAAAACGGAAGCCGTCAATGTGGTATTCCCGAGCCCAGTAGGTTACGGAATCAATCATATATTTTCTGAACATCAGATGCTCCGAAGCGGTGTCGTTTCCGCAGCCTGAGCCGTTTGAAAATGATCCGTCGGAATTCATGCGGTAATAGTAGTTCGGAACGGTGTACTGGAACCATGAATCGGTTGAAAAGGTGTGATTATAAACAACATCCATTATTACACCGATACCGGCGTTATGAAGCGCCTGAACCATTTGCTTACATTCGTTAATGCGAACTTTTCCGTCCTTGGGATTTGTTGAGTAGCTTCCCTCGGGGACATTGTAGTTAACCGGGTCGTAACCCCAGTTATACTGCTTCATTATGTCCTTGCTTTCATCAACAGAACCGAAATCATACATAGGCATAATTTGAACGTATTTTACGCCGAGCTTTTTAAGATAATCAACGCAGGTCGGAGTTCCGCCCTGAATACCGTCAACCGTTGTGTTCTTTTCGGTAAAAGCGGTAAATTTTCCCTTGTTTTGCGTTGAAACTCCGCTTGACTGAGAAGAAGAAAAATCGGCTACGGAAATTTCCCAAACGCTTGCGTTGGTCTGCTGAGCTACAAAAACATGCTTGTCGTTTTCCCAGTTTTTGGGGTTGGTTTGCTCTAAATCCACAACCATACTTCTTTTACCGTTAACGCCGCATCCGCGCGCGTAAACGTCACCGGTTTGCTTAACGCTTTTTCCGTGGGTAACAGTATAGGTGTAATATTTACCGGCAAGGTTGCCGGGGATTGTTGCTTCCCAAACGCCTGTTGAACGGTCAAGCGTCATCTTTTTGGTCTTAATTGAGTTTCCGTTTGAACCGTCGTCATAAATATCAAGGCTTATATCATCCGCTTTCGGAGACCATACCTTGAACGTTGTTGAATCTTGTGAATAATTCGCGCCTAAATCGTCGCCGTCATACGCTGATTTATCAAGCTCGGCAACATACGCCTTATAATCAGCCGCGCCGACAACCTGTAAATCCGTTGAAACTGTACCAGTAAACATAGCTATAGTTAATACTCCTGTCAGAAATTTTTTTAAAAGCAAAATACTGCCTCCTGATAGCATATTTATTATATTATTTTAACACAAAACACACCGAAATTTAATTCTTATAAAGAAATTTATTGTTTACACAGACTGTTTTTCCGTAGAAAATTAACACTCAATTTAGTGTATTTTGACGACACAGAAAATGTGTAAATTCGGAATACACATAAAACAGAAATATACATAAAACACGGCCTTAACCGCATTCGCGGTCAAAGCCGTGTTAAGTCTATTGATTTTCCAGATATTTTCTGATTTGTTCCTTATCCCAATCGCCCAAATCATCAACACCGGCAAGATATTCGTTATGATGCCTGACTTCGTGGTGAAGAATTTTTACAAGCTGATTATACAGGTCATCTCTTGATAAACCTCCGTAAACACGCATTATGGAACCGTAGTAGAAAACAATTGCGTTTCCGAGAGAATTGCGTATGTATTCGCCGAGAATATATAAATCATTATTTCTCGCCATCGGGTGAATTTTTGACTGCGGCAGTAAAGACAAGCCGCCGTTTAAATCCCGGTAAAGCTCATAAGGCATACCGTCCGCGATCTCATCAAGCATTGCGCCGACTTCTTCGAAAGTAAACATAATTCTAATAAAGAAAATTAATAATCAAGATAATCCTTGAGTTTTCTGCTTCTTGAAGGGTGACGGAGCTTTCTGAGCGCCTTTGCCTCGATTTGGCGAATACGCTCACGGGTAACGTTAAACTCCTTGCCCACTTCTTCAAGAGTTCTGCTTCTTCCGTCCTCAAGACCGAAACGAAGCTTAAGAACCTTGGCTTCCCTGGGAGTAAGAGTTGAAAGCACGTCGGAAAGCTGTTCCCTGAGCATTGTGTGTGACGCCGCGTCTGCCGGAGCGGGAGCGTCGTTGTCGGGAATAAAGTCGCCGAGGTGACTGTCCTCCTCTTCACCTATCGGAGTTTCAAGAGAAACAGGTTCCTGAGCAACGCGCATAATTTCCCTGACCTTATCGACGGGCATATCAATTTCTTCCGCAATTTCATCGGGAGAAGGCTCGTGGCCGTTCTGGTGAAGGAGCTGACTTTGAACCTTTTTTACTTTATTTATTGTTTCGACCATGTGCACCGGGATTCTGATTGTTCGCGCCTGGTCGGCGATCGCTCTTGTAATAGCCTGACGAATCCACCATGTAGCATAGGTTGAAAACTTAAAGCCTTTTGTGTAATCAAACTTTTCAACGGCTTTGATTAAACCGAGGTTACCCTCCTGAATCAAATCCAAAAACTGCATACCGCGTCCGAGATAACGCTTGGCTATACTTACTACCAGGCGAAGGTTGGCTTCGCTTAAACGCTGTTTTGCGGTTACGTCGCCGTCGGAAATTCTGATAGCAAGTTCAACCTCTTCCTCGCTTGTAAGCAGGGGAACACGGCCGATTTCTTTAAGATATACCTTAACGGGATCGTCAATAGTCATGCTTTGCTCAGCGGCAGGAGCGTTACCGTCCTCGTCCTTGTTTTCAACAATTCCAAGGTCAATATCATCAATTTTAATGTCTTCAAGATCCTCAACAATCTCAATACCATGAGATTCAATTGTATCATATAACTTTTCAAGCTTTTCGGGATCGATGTCAAGCTCTCCTATGGCATCCAGGATGTCCTGATTGGTCAGCTGTCCTTTTTGTTTTCCGAGCTCAATAAGTTCTTTTGCAATAGATTTCTTTTCCTGAGGCATAATGTACGTCCTTTCCTACTGCTGCTTTTTGGAATTCAGATATCTTTGAATTTCCTCGGCAGACATATTTGAAATATCTTTTTTGTTTAGCCTTTTGCTTTCTTCGGTGATGATGTTTATATATTCATCCAGCGCTTTACGCGTGCCTGCTACAGCGCTGTGCTTAGACATTATTTTGTAAACGCGCGACCTTTCATCGTCAGAAAAATCCGCGTTTAAGTTATTTAACGGGTCAAGCCCTTGGTCTATTCTGCCCGAAAAATATATAAAATATCGCTTCATAAGCTCGTTTTGAAACATATCTTTGTTTAATCTTTCCCTAATATGCTCCAAAGAATCGGGATTATTAATCAAATAAGCGATTAACGCCTCCTCAGCAGATGAACTGCGGGGCTTTTTTACACGGTCAGCGTCAAATCTGTCGCCTCTTCCGCTTAAATCATTTTGTATGCGCCTTACTTCCTTTTTTGAGTCGTCACGGCGTTTTCGGCGAATGATTGAATTAACCTGACGCTCAAAGGAATCCTTGCCGACCTCATATTCTTTGCAAAGCTTAGCGATATACACATCGCGTTCAATAGGGCTGTATATAGCCGCGATAATCTTTGCGGCCTCCTCCAAAAAGCGAACCTTACCGTCCGAGGTATTAAGATTATAATTGCCCTTAAGCTTTTGAAGTCTGTATTCAACATCATTTCCGCTTTTTTCAATCAACGCTCTGAACGCTTCGGGACCGTCGGCGCCCTTTGACTTAATAAATTCATCGGGATCCTTACCGTTCGGAACTGTGAGAACGCGAACTAAAAGTCCGGCGCTCCTGAGCAGAGGTATGGCTCTTGACGTCGCCTTTTGTCCCGCTTCATCATTGTCGTAACAAATTACAACCTCATCCGCATAGCGCTTCATAAGCATTGCCTGCTCCTTTGTAAGAGCGGTTCCAAGTGTGGCGACCGCGTTCTGAAAGCCCGCGCGGTTTACGGCAATTACATCCATATAGCCTTCGCATAAAATAAGCGTTTTTGAACCTGAATTCTTGGCATTATTAAGTGAAAAAAGATTTTCGCTTTTTTTAAATACCGGAGTGTCCGATGTGTTTAAATATTTGGGTTTTTCATCGGTCATTATTCTGCCGCCGAAAGCAATTACGTTTCCGCGCAAATCAATAATCGGAAACATTACCCGATTTCTGAACCTGTCGTAAATACCGTTGCCGTTTTTTTGCTTTACCGCAAGGTTTGCGGCGGTCAGCTCATTTTTTGAAAAGCCCTTGTCCAGCAGATAATCACACAACGATGACCAATCGTCATCAGCATAGCCCAAGCCGAAATGCCTGATTGTGCGGTCGTCAAGCATTCTGCCGTGAAAATAGTCAAGCCCCTGTTTGCCGAACTGAGAATACAGAGCCTTATAATAAAACCGGGCTGCTTCACGGTTAGCTTCATAAACGCGCGTTCTTAACCTGTTCATGCTGTCGTCATATGAATTCTCGGGCATGTCCATGCCGCATCTTTGCGCAAGAAACTTAACAGCGTCAACATAATCAAGATTTTCAATTTTCATTACAAAACTGATAACGTCTCCGCCCACTCCGCATCCAAAGCAATAAAACGAACCGTTTTCCGTATATATGTTAAAAGAAGGAGTTTTTTCACCGTGGAACGGACAAAGACCGACCATGTTTCTGCCGCGTCTCCTCAGGGTAATATACGAGGACGCAAGCTCTGTTAAGTCATTACGCAGCTTAAGCTCCTGCAAAAAGCCTTCGGGGAACGCCATTTAACTCCTCCTTTCGTCTTCCTATTATCTTTTTACGCATATTTTCGAATTATTCCTTTTAAAACAGAAAAATTATTCAAAAATATAAAATTTTTCTTCAC
>ODAI010826770.1_pt1 | contig 12584 bp, 10 predicted proteins | sample 1539321 | NCBI WGS metagenome assembly ODAI01 (sample SAMN02144231, study PRJEB22623) | gut metagenome | biome: sheep rumen | host: Ovis aries | place: New Zealand
TCTATCAAATCTTCCTGGTCTTAAAAGTGCTTTATCTAGTATGTCAGGTCTGTTTGTTGCAGCAAGTACGATAACTCCTTCATTCGCTGCAAATCCATCCATTTCAACAAGTAATTGGTTTAATGTTTGTTCTCTTTCGTCATGTCCTCCACCAAGACCTGCTCCTCTTTGTCTACCTACTGCATCTATTTCATCTATGAAAACGATACATGGTGCATTTTTCTTTGCTTGTTCAAATAGGTCTCTAACTCTTGATGCACCAACACCAACAAACATTTCCACGAAGTCAGAACCACTTATTATGAAGAAAGGTACTCCTGCTTCTCCTGCAACTGCTTTTGCAAGTAATGTTTTACCTGTTCCTGGAGGTCCAACAAGTAGAACTCCTTTTGGTATTCTTGCTCCCATATCTGTGAATTTCTTTGGACTCTTTAAAAATTCAACAATTTCTTGTAATTCTTCTTTTTCTTCATCAACACCTGCTACATCAACAAATGTTACTTTGTTTTTGTCTGCTGATGTCATCATTCTAGCTTTGCTCTTTCCAAAGCTTAATGTCTTGTTGTTTCCCTGATTTCCAGCATTCATTGTAAAGAACCAGAATAATATGAAAACTATTAATAATCCAAATGGTGATAAAACTTGAATTATTGTTATTATTATTGATTGTGAATTTTGTTTTAGTTCTATCGTTCCAGCTTTTAAGTACTCCGTTATATAATCCATAAAACTTTCAGCATTTGGGATATTTACTTCTTTCTTTACTGAATCATTTTTTAATGTTACATTTGCTGTATTTCCATCATATGACATTTCTATTGCAGTAACCTCTGATGTTTCAATTTTTTCTATTAACCCAGAATATGTCATCTTTGTATCAGCATTATCCATTATCGATGTTATTAGTACAACTACTATTATTCCTATTATTAGCCACATGGCTAAGGTTTTTATGCTATTTTTCATCTTGTCTTCTCCTCTCTATATATTTATTAAATTTATACATGATGTAGCCAAACGCAGCGGTTGCACTTTTCTTCTGAAAACTTGGAAGAAGAAAACGTCCAACCGCGACGAGATTTGGCGGACCTTATATTGCTTATTATGATTTTACATGATGCATATTATCATATAAAATTGTATATTTCAATACTTTTTCTGAAATTTATTTTCTTGAAAGTAAGCTTGTACGTAGGTTTTACTACGGAAAAGCCTAATTTATCCTTATATTAAATTTATGTTACAAAAAAAAACATTTTTCCTTTATTTACTAGTATTTTTATATTCTTATTCGGTGTCAAGTACTTGTTCCCTATGTTATTCTTGCATAATTTTATAATATCATCTATATGAATTTTTTCAATACCATTCGTCTGTCCAAATAGTTTCTTTATAGTATATAGGATTAATCTTGATTTTATTACTTCATTTTCTTCATTAAATCTCTTCAAATTTAATATTATCTCTTGTTTTTCTTCTTTTATTAATATTTTTTTATAACCTTCCTCAGTTAATTTATCCAAATATTCATTTTCTTTATCTACAAGTTTTGAAAGTCTATCAATTGTATCAACTATATTTGGATTGAATTCGCTTTTTATAAGCGGAATTAATATATTTCTAACTTTATTTCTAGTGTATATATTTTCATCATTTGTTTTATCGTGTCTTGGATTTAAGTGCTTTTCTTCGCAATATTTTTCTATTTCTTCTCTTGATGCTTCAATTAGTGGTTTTATGAATTTTTTATCTCTTATTGGTTTTATTCCTTTAAGTCCTGACGTCCCACTTCCCCTAATTAGGTTCATTAAAACTGTTTCCACATTATCATTTTTAGTATGTGCTGTTGCAATTTTATTCGCACAAGTTTGATTTGCAATTTCTTCGAAAAATTTATACCTTATCTTTCTTCCTGCTTCTTCTGTTCCAATTTTCATATCATTTGCTATTTCCTCTACTTTTGCATGTTTTACAAAAAATTGAATTTGTTTTTCTTCACAATATTTTCTTACAAATTCTTCGTCTTCTCCTGCATCTTCTCTTATCATATGGTTTATGTGACATACAACAAGTTCAAAATTTACTTTTCCTTCATTTCTAATTTCATTTAGTATATCAACAAGACAAATAGAGTCGGGGCCTCCTGAAACTCCGACTACTACTTTGTCTCCATTTCCTATTAAGTTATGTTCTTTTATTGTATCTAATATTTTTTCTTTTAGCATATTTTCCTCTTTCATGTTTTTGGAGACACCTTCCAGAAACAGGTTAGTTTCATCATGTATTTTATATTGAAAATTCCATTTTGTCAAGATTTGTCTCATTTTCTCATTGATTTTTAACGAAGATATTGATAACCTCTTTTCAAATAATCATAACAAACAATACTACTTATATACGACATAAGTGAAATATCTCCAGCTTTATATAAATATCTTCTTTTCTTTAATTTTCTATTTACCGTTCTATATTTTGCATATTTTCCTTTTATTGTTCTACCTAGAAAAATGAAATTATCATTATTATCATATATTCTTGTCTTTTTATTTAGTGTTAATTTTTCTTTTTCTAGAAAAATTCTTACCTTATTTGACAAGTGGGACAACTAAAAAAAGTAGTACTCCTATTAATTTAGAATACTACTAAAAACGCGTGTAAATAAACTCCCTTTCACTTTAAAAGTTACTAACAAATTTATTTTGCTATTTTTACTTTATAACTATTACTAGTTACAGGACAACGATCTGTTTCTATATTATCTCTTATATAACCATTAGTTATATAACCTCAGTTTATAGAAGCTACAAACTGCCACACGAACCACTGGGCGAACTGCATATGTATTGTTGTTGTTGTTAGCCCCATCTGAATTCACGTTCCACAAATTGTTGTTGTTGTTAGCATTGCCGCCGTTGACGTATCTCACATTGAAGTTGACATTGTCTGGGTTCTCATTCACATAGCGAGAGGCAAGTTTACAATCGTGCCCTAATCTATATCATTTCTTGGGAACACTTACGTTTCTCCAAGCAACAATATACTTTACAATATTTTCTATCTTTTCTCCGAATTTTAAGTATTTTTTACCATTTATTATCTGTTTTTCATAACAAACATTTATTAAAAAATCTATATGTTTTAATCTTGCTATTGCATTTTCTTGAAGTTCTAGTCTTCTTTCCGTATTACTTGCTACATTTCCTTCATATACAATAAGCAATAATTGATATGCACTTTGCATAATATTATGCTTTAATTCTATTTCTTTTTTAGGAAAATTTGTTAGATTTTTATCTAGATTTAATATAAATTCCTTAACCATATTTGCTATTTTAAATTTTTCATATTTCATATAATATTTCTTCTATTTTATTAATTTTTTCTTTAATGTTTTCTTCCTGTATATTTTCTAGGAGATATTGATATATGCTATCAATTTTAATCTTTTTGTTTAAATATTTATGTGATTTATTATACATTTCTTTATATTTATTTTCAGCTTTAAACTCCCTTTGCTCTTCTACTTCATAATTAAGACTTCTATTTAGTGTTATATAATTAATATTCTCATCTTCAAGCTTCTTTAATACTTTATTAATGGCACTTTTAGGAAAGCCACAAGTATCTACATTTGCCTCTACCTTTTTGATTTGATAACCAAACAAGTATGATATGATGTATGCATCTCTTCCATATGTATGATAGAAAGTTCCAACCTTTACTAGCAATATGCTCTCTGGATGTACCTGTTTCATTACCTTGATTATATTTACTGTTCTCATATATTATCTCCTATTTTTATTCCTGCGGTGCGGGAAGACCAGAGGCCTTCCACGCACTCTTACTCTATTCCCTATTGTTTGCTATCACTGGACGACACGTGCTCTAAGTCATATCTCCTACCTTTGGGAGCTTAGAGCCCAGATACGTTTCCAACTGCCACACGAACCACTGGGCGAACTGCAAAGGCACAGCTGCCGATGCGAGCCTCAGCTGAAACCACGCCCCACAAATCGCTGTTGTCCTCAGCATTGCCGCCGTCGACGAATCTCACACTGAAGCGGACATCGTCCGGGCCCTCATTCACACAGCGAGAGGCAAGCCAATATGGATTTGTTGTTGCTGCATATCCAAATGTCGTATTATATGGTGCTGCTGTTCCAGCATAATAACTCATTCTTACTACATCTTGCTCTCCATTCATATCTCCTGTTAAACCTACTCCGTTATATGTTCCTGCTGAACTTGTTGGGTTATTTTCTAAAAATGTTGAACTATACTTTGCTGTTGTATCTGCTATATCAAACTGCGTTCCTATACTTCTTACTTTCTCTCCTTTACTAGCATCAATATTTGTTACTAATGTTCCACAATAGGCATTTAATCTTGACACTGCATTTTCATATGAATCCATCGCTTTTGCTAATGCGTCTGCTCCTGTTGCATTTGTATCTCTTGAACCTAGTGTATATGAGCCCATTTCTGCTAAACTCATTATATCTAATGTTGTTCCATTATCATATAATACTAACCAATCTGTTGCTGTTTCATCGCTTGCTTTTGCTTTATATTGTACTATTCTTCCTACTCTACTATTTGAATCTGGCTCATATACTTTTACTACATTTGTTGTTGTTGCTTCGTCTTCATCGTTATCATATGCTAATTCTATCTTATATGCTGCATTTCCATATCTTATATAATAATAGCCAGTTTGTAATTCTCCATTTTTATAATCTCCCCATAATTCGTTTAAGTATACTGGTAAAGCCTTTGTATCTGTTATACTATCAGATTGTGTTTGAAATCCATTATTATAAAGGTTTCCCCATAATTTTTTCCCTGGTCTTACTCCATTTGAATCCGCTTTTCCAAGTACATAGTCTTTTAGCAAATCTAGTGCTTCCGTTTCTGTGTTTCCAGTATTGTTATTACTTCCACCTTGTATCTCTTTTACCTTTGCAACTGCATCTTCTAATTTTGTTGCTGTTTGTCCTAGCATTTCATTTTCTGCTTTTGCTTGTTCTGCATATTGCTGAGTTCCATTTATTGCATGGCCAACAATACCCATATTTGTTACTGCTCTTATACTTACTGCTGCTAGAATTACCAAGATAATTATGGTTATGATTAACGCGATTAAAGTTATACCATTTTCATTTCTTTTTATTCTCATATATCTTTTTTCACCCCCTTCGTTTATTAATTTTTTTCTTCTTCTGTCTATCATATTTAGCACCTCCTTAGAAAAATATGTTTATTTATATAACATAAAACTAAATTTATATTAATTACCTTTTTATTCTTCACTTAGTTTTATGGTTATATACAAAAACAAACCACATAAGCCCTATTATTTTCATAATAAGGACCTATATGGTTTTATTCCACAATATTCACATCCGCCTTCTTTTAAAGAATGTCTCTCTCTCTCTCTCTCTCTCTCTCTCTCTCTACAGCCATCTGTGTTTTAATGCTTTGTGCTTTGCTTTTATACTTTTTCATTTGCTTTTTTTCCTTCCTCGTTTGACTTATATTTTTATTTTATATTAAGCATAATAATTTGTCAATATAAAATTTAAATTTTTCCGGACTGTATTCCTCTTTAATCTCTATATCTTTCAATATTTGCAAATTTAGTAAAACTGCCAAGCCATAGTAGTTCTACTGTTCCTGTTGAGCCTCCTCTATGTTTTGCAAGTATTACTTCTGCAATATTTTTATTTTCACTATCTGGGTTATAATAATCGTCTCTGTATAAAAACATTACAATATCAGCGTCTTGCTCAATCGCTCCTGATTCACGAAGGTCAGAAAGCATTGGTCTATGGTCATCTTTTCTTTGTTCTGGTGCACGTGATAACTGTGAAAGTGCAATTACAGGCACGTTTAATTCTTTCGCAAGTATTTTTAATGAACGGCTTATTTCTGAAATTTCTTGCTCTCTACTTCCATTTTTTCTATTTCCTGAGCCTGATATAAGTTGCAAGTAATCTATTACTACAAGTCCGATATCTTTTTCAAGTTTTAACTTTCTACACTTTGCTCTGATTTCTGTTATAGATATACCTGGTGTATCATCTATATACATTTCTGCTTCTGAAAGTGGCTCAAGTCCTTCGGAAAGTTTTATCCAGTCCTCTTCTTCCATTTTTCCTGTTTTTAGCTTGTTACTATCTATCATTGCCTCACTTGAAAGAACTCTGGATACCAATTGTTCCTTTGACATCTCCAAGCTAAAAATTGCAACTGGTACTTTTGCACGTACTGCAACGTTTGTTGCAATATTTAAAGCAAATGCAGTTTTTCCCATAGCAGGTCTTGCTGCAACAAGTATCAATTCAGATCCATGAAGTCCTGCTGTTTTATAATCTAAATCGGCAAATCCTGTTGGTAAACCTGTGATATGTTCTTTTTGATTATATAATTTCTCAAGTTGTGCAACAGTTTCTACTAGGATATCTTTTATAGGTGTATAGCCTTTTTGATTTCTATTTTGTAGTAAATCAAATACATTTTTTTCTGCCTTTTCTATTATTTCATCAACTTCTAAACTTTGGTCATATCCTAAATTTACAAGTTCATTTGATGTTTTTATAAGGTTTCTTAAAATAGATTTTTCTTCAACTATTTTTATATATTGTTCTACATTTGCGGTTGTTGGTACTTTCTCTGGCAAATCCGCTATGTATTCAAGCCCACCACATAACTCGAACTTTCCTTGTGATATGAGTTCATCTTTAACTGTAATTAAATCTATTGGTTCTGAACGATTATATAGGTTCAATATAGCATCAAAAATGATTTTGTTTTCTTCTCTATAAAAATCTTCAGGTTTTAATATTTCTAGCGCTGATGATACTGCATCTCTGTCTAACAGCATGCTTCCAAGTACTGCTTGTTCTGCTTCTACATCATTTGGTGGAATTTTACCTATGTCCATATTTTGCTTGTATGATATATTTAATAACTTAAATAACCATACGACTCCTTTCTTTATTTTTTAATATTTAATATAATCTATATGTGATAACTGTGGACTTTTTATATTTAATATAGCTTTGACTATTCCAAGGAGTTTACTGCCACAGTTTCGTTTTTAATTGTTTATAGGTTGGATAAGCCATTGACTTTTGTCTTTGAGTTTTTATATCACGCAAGTTTATGAGGGCGAACACATGTGGAAGGTTGTCATAGTTATTAATATTTTCGAAAGGTGGTAATTTTATGATTTATGTCGGTATTGATATTGCTAAAAATACTCACTGGGCTTCTGCAATGAACTCAGATGGAGAAATTCTTTTAGAGCCTTTTTCTTTTCAAAATAATAATGAAGGCTTTCAAAAATTTATTTCTAAACTTTCTAACTTTGATAAACAAAAGATGCTAATTGGTTTAGAATCAACTGCTCATTACGGCGAAAATATCATTTCTTATCTTTTCAACTTAGACTACAAGATTGGTATTATTAACCCAATCCAAACTTCCAACTTACGTAAATCTAACATTAGAAAAACTAAAAATGATAAGGTTGATACTTTTATAATTATCAAGTCTTTAACTTTAAATAATTATAATCTTGTTACTACAAGAGACATCAACAACATAAAACTCAAAGGCTTAAGCCGTTCTCGACACAATTTAATTGTGATGAGAAGTCGTTCTAAAATTCAATTAGCATCTTTTATAGATCAATTATTTCCAGAACTTAATATGTTCTTTAAAGGAAATCTTCATCTAAATGTATCATATCAATTATTAAAAGAATATTCAAGTCCTAAAGACATTTCTTCTTTGCATTTAACTAAACTCTCTAATATTCTTCATGATAATTCACATGGTAGATACAATAAAGAAGATGCTATTCGCTTACGTGAATTGGCTAAAAACTCTGTTGGTATTGATAATCCAACTCTTTCTTTACAAATTAAACAGGCTATTCTTCAAATTGAACTTTATACTGTACAAATTGAAGAAGTTGAAAAATTATCTAAACAAATTCTTGATGAGATGGAATCTAAACTTTTAACTATTCCTGGAATGTCTTACAATCAAGCAACTGTAATTCATGGTTTTATTGGTGATATTAATCGTTTCAACAAATCCTGCCAATTACTTGCATATTCAGGCTTAGATCCATCTGTATATCAATCTGGTAATTTTGAAGCACGTTCTACTAGAATGTCTAAACGTGGTAATTCACTGCTTAGATATCATCTTGTCTATGCTGCACATAATTTAGTCTTACATAACAAAACGTTTAAAGAATATTATGATTTAAAACGCTCTCAAGGCAAGACTCATTATTGTGCACTTGGGCATTGTGCTCATAAACTTGTTAGAATAATTTTCAAAATGTTAAAAAGCAATGTTAATTTTGATTTAGATTAATTAAATATTTATTTTTCAATGTGTTAAGCCGTTTTTAAAAAATTGACTAAAAACGGTTATTAAAGTTGATCTTTTTTATATCGAAAAATTTTTAAAATTTTTTCAGTTTTCTATTGACTTTTCATAGTTGGTCTCCTTATTTATACTTATATCATACATAATCTAAAAAAAATGTCGAAACTTGTCTTTAATTATCAAAAAAGCAAAATAATTTTGTAAAACTCTTTACATTATTATCTTGCTTTTCATTAGTGTTTCTTAATTAAATTTTTGTAAACCTTCTAAGCACTTCTTAATAAATATATCCATATTAGTTTTTGTAGTACCTTCAAAACACCTTAGAAGTTTGTTTACTTGCTCTATATCAGCTTGTCCTTTGTTCTTAGGAAAAAGCTCTTCATATACTTTTCCTTTTTCTTTATCATTTGGTAGTTTACTTATTAGATTTAAATCATACAACACATGATCTAAATTAATATCATTCCATATTGGAATAATATAAGGACTTAACCAATGATTTTTAAACATTTCACCATTTTTGTATTTTTGTATTTTTTCTTCTGTTGTATCATCTAAATCCATTATCGGCATAATAAAGAAATTAACCAATTCTTTATTTTTTTCTTCAATGATATATTCCTTTTTTAATTTATTTTTATTTTTAAAAATTGTATTTCCCAATATTGTCATTAAACTATCTATTTGTATGCTCGTTCTTCCATTTTCTAATGAATATATTCCTATGTTCAAATGTAGATTACTTTTTATATGTTCTGCTAATAGTAATTCACTTTTTCCATGTACTATTATAACACCCTTACAATAGTTAAGTTTCCTCACCATTATTTTTTACCTCTTCTTTTGAGTCTTCTAGAACATATTTTATTTCTTCAAAATCTACATACGAAGTTGTTGGTATTCCACCAAATAACCCTTTAAAATACAAATCACGAGCATTATGATTTTTTTGTATTTTTATTCCATATTCCTTTATTGTATTTATATTTTTATTTCCTTCATAATCAGTAGATAAAATATAAATACATTCTTTAGGTAAAATTTCTAATAATAGTGTATTATGTGTTGTTATTATCAATTGTCCTGTTATTTCATCTTTAATAGATAATATAATATTTTTCATTAATAAATCATGTATTCCATTATCTATTTCATCTATTACAACAGTTTCTCCCATTATTGCACCAATCAAAGTATCAAATTCTTCAACAATTCTCTTTGTACCTTCTGATTCTAATTGTATTGGTATTGATTTTAAATCTCCTCCAATTATTTTATTAAAATATAGTCTGTATTTTATTTTATCTTCTTTTTCTTCAATAATATATTTAACGTTTTTTATATCTGCATATGCTTGTGTAAAGAATATATTTAACACTTCTTCATATTTTTTTATTTGACCAATTCTATCCTTAGAAACTATTCCTTCTTTTAAATCTAATAAAGCTAATTTTCTTATATAATTATCTGGAATAAACTTTAAAAACCATTTATTAACATGTACAGTCATAGATGTCAATTTATTTATAATTTCAAACAATTTAAATGATATATTATTAACAATAAATTCTTCATTTTTATCTTTCATCTCAAAAGTAATTAAAGATAAAAATGAGTATTTTCCCCAGTATTTTTCAATATTTTCTTTCAACTCTTTATTATATTTTTCATTTACAAAAATATTGTTATTTAGTTCTTTTTGTATTTCTTTATCATTTTTAGATAATTTAAAATAGTATCCATTTTGTTTATTAACAAGAAAATATAATTTTTCTTCTACAATTTCTTTATTAAACTTTACAGAATAAAAACCTTCTTTATTATTTATTTTAAAACCATATTCTATTTCAGTATCCTCTTCTTCATTTAACATTCTATATTCTTCTAAGTTTAATGATAATTCCCAAATAGATTTCATTTCCATCGGTACTTTTTCTACCATTTTATCTTTTAAATCAAAAAACTCTTTTGGTAGCATATTCCATGATACATCAAATGCTCTTGCTATAGTCATTTGTTGTAAAAATTTAAATAACTCAACTAAATTAGTTTTACCACTTCCATTTTCACCGTATATAGCAATAAAATCATTGGTTATATTTTTTGTCCTTTTCAAATTAAATTCAATATTTTTTAATGATTTAAAATTTTTAGCTTTTATATATGTGAACATATAAAATACCTCCTTTTTGTATCATTTGATATAATTTTATACTATTTTTTATATAAAGTCAATCGTTTTTCATACATTTTGTATTATTTTTAGCAAACTTCACATTTATTATATGTAATATTTTTAAAAATATGCATATAAAAAGCAGACAATAATGTCTGCTTGTTGTGTAGTTTGGAATCAAACTAAATGCTCTTAATATATATTCTATGCCAATTCCTTAGCATTTTCATTTATAGTTTCAATATCTTTTCTTATCTGCATAAAAGTATTAATATTATCTTCAAATAGTTCTCCTACTTCTCCTACAGCTCTAAATGGATCTTCTGTTAATGCAATCATGTCAATTGTTCCATTCTTTATAACATAATCTATTAATAATTTAACAAATTGAATTTGCTTAATATTTAATCCATTTTCATTTATATATTTTGAAAAAATTTCACTTGCGGTTGCTGGATCTAATCCGACAATATTTCTGACAACTTCAACTACGTTTTTTTCTCCGTAAGCATTTTCATATTCTCTATTTGTTCCTAGTTCTTCAAATAATACTCTCTCTAAGTCTTTCTTCTCTAATTCATTAATTTTTTCATTATGTCTTATCTTCCAAACAATTATATTATTTAAATTACTATTAAAATAATTACTTATTTTTTTCTTGTAATTAGTAAAATCATTTCCACTACTTAAAGGTATATATTCTTCGTTTACTTCCATTAATGTATCTTCAAAATCTGAATATACAGGTGGCCTCATATATGGATCTATATATTGTATTAAATTTCTTATTTCTTTTCTTATTTCTTCTATATCAAAGAAACTTGCTCTACTTAAATAATCTGTTTCTGCTACTTTAATAATCAACTCTTGCTTTTCTACTACTTTAGGAATCGTGCCTAATTTTTCAAGTTCAGCTACCAAATTAGAAATATTATCTTCTATTTTATTTGTTTTTTGATTATTAATTCTTTTAACTTGTAAGCCATATATCAAACTATCAAATCTTTTTGCATCTTCATTTTCTTCTGAAGACAATAAAATAGGTGTAATATTTTCTTTTATATTAGTAGCATCTAAAATAGATAAGTAATTCCAATTTTCTTTTTTAGAAAATTGATCAATATAATATAATTTTGCTTTTACCATAAAACTATCTTTATTTAATTTTGCAATTTCTTCAATAAATTCATTAATTAAAGATTCTCTATATTTCTTAAATTCTTCTTGTGCTTGATATTTCATATGTTGTAGTTCAACAATTAAGTCAAGTTTATAGTTAAATATTTTTTCTGTAAGGCTAATTACAGATGATGTTTCTATGCCTTTAGAATTTACAGAAAAGAAATCAAAATTCTTACAATAATCAAAAATGTAAAATTCTTTTTTATCTTGTCCCACTCCAAATAAATCTTTACAAAGTCTTGTTCCTCTTCCTATCATTTGCCAAAATTTAATTTTAGATTTCACTGGTTTAAAGAAAACTAAATTTACTACCTCTGGAACATCAACACCTGTATCAAGCATATCTACTGATATTGCTATTTGAGGGAAATCATCTTTCTTTGAAAAATCATCAATTATAGTATCATTATATTTAACCTGATTATCTATTAATTTTGCAAATTCACCTCTGTATGATGGATATAATTCATTAAATACATCTTCTATTTTTTGTGCATGTCTGTGGTTTTTAGCAAATATGATTGTTTTGCCTAACTTGTCTCCACCCTCAACTTTTATTCCTTTTTCCATTAGTAATTCTATAAGTTTCTTAATAGTATCTCTATTAAATAACCAACTATTTATTGCAGATGCATTTATTTCTTCAGGTGCTTCATCCTCTTCAAACAAGTTCTCATATTCTTCTTTTTCTTCATCGGATAACTCATCATATTTAATTCCTCTATCCATAAAATCAGTGCTTGTAGATATAGAATGGTATTCTACTAAATATCCATCTTTTACAGCTTGTTCGTATTCATAAGCATATGTAGGAACA
>ODAI011956155.1_pt1 | contig 12584 bp, 6 predicted proteins | sample 1539321 | NCBI WGS metagenome assembly ODAI01 (sample SAMN02144231, study PRJEB22623) | gut metagenome | biome: sheep rumen | host: Ovis aries | place: New Zealand
AGCTTGCAGTCCTCTTGTGTTCAACAACGAGGTCATCGCTATCCCGGCCATCATTTATGCCCTCATGATGAATGTCATCCTCCTCGTCTATGTCGCCATAGTAAAAAAATAGCATGATTATCCGCAATTCTCCGTATAAGACCCTAATAGTCAAAAGAATTTGAAGGCAAATCATGGTTACACCACTGTTGCAAGTTTTGTCGCCTACAGCGAGTTGACCGAACATTCTGCCCGTAAACAACTGAATCGTTGGTGCTATGGCGACCAATTCCAAACCACAGTCATCCCGCATCAGCCATGCACTGATTTACACAGAGATTTAACCTCACGGCTTAGTTGTTCCTATCCGCAAACTTGTACGCAGTCCCGTGCCCTTAGGCACACCGCCACGTGCCCTTAGGCACACGGCCATTTGCCCTTAGCCACGCAACCACGTGCCCTTAGGCATCATCCCGATTCACTCAACACATTGTCCCTTTTGTGTCGGGTGAATGTCCCTTTTCAATCGGCACAATTCCCTTGTAGAGTTGGGTGAATGCATGTAGGCTGTTTTGCAATTTTTGAAAAACCTAAAGGTATGTTCTAATAATTACTAAATCTGAGATGATTATCTTCCATTGTTTTTCTTGCTTTTGGGCATCTTTGGGCATCATCCCTTGGGCCATAGCTCGCTATGCCCCTGCGGTCTTGCACCCAAATCTACTCCAAAATCAACTAAAAACAATTGAAAGCTAATTTTTAGAACATACCTTTAGCTTGCTAAAACAACAAGCCCCCTGCATCCAATACGCGATGCAGGGGGCTTGTTGTTGGCTTCGTTTTGTATGTTACTTCACGTTGATAGGCTTGCCTGTATAGGTGACCGTCTTCTCGGTTCCTCCAACGATTTTCACGTGGAAGGTGCGTGAAGCGAGCATCCCTTCAAAGTCGCCTGTTCGCTTGCCAATGGTGAGGGTCCTCGACTTGTCGTTCCATTTGAGTGGAATGGTGGTATATTTGCCCTTCTCGTAGTTGTAGCCGTCGCCTTCGTCTTCGTAGAGGGTGAAGGTGGCATCGGCTCCGGGATAGACCACCAGTTGGAGGTTGTCGAACTTATTTTCGTTGGCAAATTGCACATCGGGACCTAAGGGCAGGATGGAGCCGGCCTTAATGTATAGTGGCGAGTGGCTGAGTGGAGCAGCCGCTGTGATGGTCTGTCCGCCGTTCTGCTTGGTGTTGGTCCAGTAGTCCCACCACTGTGCTCCGGCTGGCAGATAGACCTCGTATTGCTTGGCTTCGTTCCAGTCAATCTTGGGGTAGCCATTGCCACTTTCAGTATTCCCTTCTTGCTTGTTCCATCCGCTCATCTCGTCTGTGCGGACAATCTTCTCTGTGGTGTAGAGTGGGTTGAGCACGGGGCACACCAGCACGTTGTGGCCAAAGAGGTACTCGCGGTTGTTGTTCCACGTCTGCTTGTCATCCTTGAAATCCATAAAGAGGGCACGCATGAAGGAATCGTTGTTCTTCGTCACCTGCCAAGCCTGGCTGTAGATGTAAGGCAAGAAGCGGTAGCGGAGTTTCACGGCATTGACCAAAGCGTCATAGATGGGTTCGCCCTGCTTGCCGTAGTAGTAGAGTTCGCGATAGACATCGGTTCCATGGCTGCGCATCATCGGCATGAAAGCACCATACTGCATCCAGCGCACGTAAAGTTCTTGGTACTGAGGGTTGCGAGTGGCTGAATTGTGTCCTAAGGTGTTGTAGGAGCCAGCAAAGAAACCGCCGATGTCGCAGTTCACGTTAGGATTGGCTGTCAGTGTGTGGTTCAGGCAGAGTGGAATCTGTTTGCGGAAACTGTCCCAGGAGGAACCGATGTCGCCGCTCCAAGTGTGTGCGCCTGTGCGTTGCTGTCCTGCAAAGTAGGAACGGGTGAAGATGTAGGTGCGCTTCTTGCTGTCAACAGCTCGTTGGTGGTCATACACACCACCCACTGTCATGAGGGGGAAGGCATTGCGCACACTGCGGTAGCTGCCTAAGTAGCATTTCTCGTCAAGGTCGCTGTCCTTGTAGCTGTGGTGATCGGGGTCGGTAGAGTCCATCCACCAGGCATCAACGCCCATCTGGTGCATGTGGGAGAGGTATTTCCAGTAGATGTCGCGAGCCTCTGGGTTGTAGCAGTCATAGACACGCACTCCGCTGGGATAGTCCATGCGTGGTGGCCACATGGGGAGTCCGCTCTGCGGCCAAGTCTCGAAGCTGAAGAGCATGTTCTTTTCCTTCAGCTCGGCAAACTGTTTGGTTTGAGGTCCGAAGGAAGCCCATATACTGATGCTCAGGTGGGCATTCTGCTTGTGTACCTCGTCAATCATGCGCTGTGCTTGTCCAAACTCGTCGTTGAGGAAGTCCATGGCGTTCCATGTGTAGTTGCTGCCCCAGTACTGCCAGTCCTGGATGATGCCGTCGAAGGGTACTTTCAGGTCGCGATAACGGTGCACCACGTCTAAGAGTTCATTCTGCGTCTTGTAGCGTTCGCGGCTCTGATGGAAGCCATAGGTCCACAGGGGCACCATAGGCACTTCGCCCGTGAGGTGACGCATTTCTGCTATCACACCGTCGGCATCGCCGCCATATATAAAGTAGTAATCTACCAGTTTGCCGACTTCCGACTCCCACTCGATAGCGCCTGCCTTTCCTTCGTCAGGAGTGACGAGACGGGTGGGGGAGTAGTTGTCCCAATAGATACCGTAGCCCTTGATGGTTTGGTAGAAATGGGCATAGTCCTCCAAATTGTTTTGCTCCATGCGGCGGTTTTCGCCTCGCTGGGAGAGTTTGCCGTTTTGCAGCATGCCCACGCCATAGATGGCTTCGTCGGCATCGACGGAGAAGGTTTGCTTCACCTTGTAGGCGCCAGCATCAGGGCCTGAGGTGATGGGGGTGAAGACGCTCTCGCCTGCTGTAGTGAGCAGGTTGCCTTTGTTGTCGGCAAAGGAGACTTTTCCTCCCTCTACGGTGACGGTCAGGGCCGATGACTTGTAGATGGTGGCAGCCCCTTTCTGGGATTGATTCACTTTCACCCCTTCTGGTTTTGCAATGACCACAAGGGATTTCTTCTGTGCGGATTTTCCGTTCTCCTTCACCACGCGTACTGTGTTGGGTGTGTAGAACTCAATGGTTTGTGCATTCATGCTGATACATGCTGTCAGCAAGAAGGCGGTAAGGATGTTTTTTCTCATGTTAAATGTTTTGTTAAATGGTTATTTTGCTCGTTTAGGTTTTCATGTTTAATCTCGTCTGACTACATGCTCGTCAGACAGAAACTGCTGCCAAAACGCATTCGTGTTACCATGGTCGAAGGCACCTCCGCCACACCAGGGAGCCACCATTAGCCAGATGGCATTGTCCTTCTGCATGTTCTCCCACGACGGCACACTGTTGCACTCAGGCATGGCGGTCATCTTGTTTGGATGGGCCTGACGCAGCTTTTGAAAGTCGGCGACCTGCGAGATGTGGGTGGTGTTGTTCTTGGCATATCCATCTCGTGCCACGATATCTACATATTCGTCGCCTGGGTACCAGTCATCATCGCCCACCTCTGATGTCCACACCCAAATCAGGTTGTGGATGCCTGCCTGACTGAAGTAGTTGAACATGTAGCGGTAGAGTCGTTTGTAGGCTTCGCCGTCTTCTGCCCCCCACCAAAACCATCGGCCAGAGGCTTCGTGCAAGGGTCGCCAAAGAATGGGGATGCCCTGTTTCTGATAATAGAGCAGCAGTTGTGCTACCCCTTCCAGCTTGTGCTGAAAGATTTTGTTTTCTAACGTGCCTTCTGTTGCACAACGTGAAGGCAGCATGTGGCAGGGCTTCTTGTCGTGGATGTAGAAAGCTTCCCAGTCGCTCTTCTGCTCCACAAAAGCATTGGTGGGCATGTGAATGTGCCACATGAAGGAGACGATGCCTCCTGCCTGATGCCATTTCAGGGCGGTGTCGGTACGATAGTTAATCCACGACTGGTCGAAGTGCTGGAAATCGAACACGTTTACCTTGGGGTACATGCCGCAAGCTTCGTGGATGCGCTCGGCATCGTTGGTGTTGTAGTTCCATTCGGCCTGACAGCCTGAGAGAACTTTTTTGCCCCATACCTCTTCGCGTAAGTAGCGGTAGAGTTCGCGAGTGGCCACATTAGCTTGGGAGTCGGCGAGATTTTTATCAATCTGTGCATTGACTGAGGCTACCAGTCCCATCAGTGCAAGTGTGCATACAAGTTTTTTCATTTCCATACTTTTCGGACAAGGGTCTGTCCCTCTTCTACATGTGTTTTTACAATGTTGATGCCTGTTTGTGGGTAGGGTAGCCGCATTCCCACGGCATTATAATAATGAGTGCTGATGACTTTGCGGCTATCTTCTTGCAAACTACCGACTGCAGAGGGGATGGTGTTTCCCTGTTTGTCTGCCAGATTGACGCTGCCGATGCTGACTGTCTGTGCTTTCTCTGAAATGATGTTCAGACTGTAAGCATTTTTGTGCAGCGATGAGAGCGGAAGTGTGCACTGTGTGGCATTTGGGGCAATGACTTGGCTCTTCACACCTTTGTCATCGTAGAGCAATTGCACTGTCAGAGGTTCTGCTGCGGGTTGGAGCAACTGGATGACGATGCTGCCATAGCTGCTTAAATCAATGGGTTCAGGCCAGTACCATCCTGCTCCTCCGTAGGGCATAAGGCCTATGGTACATGCTTGTCCTTGGGTGGCTCCGCTCATCAGCATGTCTTTCCAGGCGAAGAGATGCTCGGATTGTGTGGTATATTCACCATCGTTGCTTCTGAGAGTGACGGCGGTCAGTGTGAAGTTGACACCTTTAATATGTATGCCTTGGCGTAATCGAGTGGCATCTTGGGCTGAGAGGAGCATTTCGTAATCTCCGCTGATGCTTTTATGCTCCAAGCCCTCGAAACAGGTCCAACTGTTTCCCCATGACAATTGCAGTTGAGCACCCGGGGATGTTGTGATGCTGAGGTGCAACACATCGTCCACTTTGGCTTCTTTCAGTTTGCTGCCATCAATGTTGAGCACATCACTCCATCCTGTGAAAGTTTGAGAGCCTTGCCAAACGATGGCGTCAGTAGCTCTTGCGCCTATCGTGAGCAAGAGGCAAAATGCCGACATTAATAAGACTTTTCTTTTCATTTGAAAGAGTGTTTTTAATGAATTGAGTAATTGTTTCGATTTTGATGGTGCAAAGTTAGAGATTAATGGCAAATCAATGGCAAAACAAATGATGATTGGAATGTAACAAATGTTGAAAAGCCCCTATTTTAGTGGGTATTCCGATGGTTTGCATCCAAATTCCTTTTGGAAACATTTGCTGAAATAGCTGACGGAACAGAATCCTGTTCGTTCGGCTATTTCGGTGATGGTCTGGTCGCCTTTTCCTAACATATCAGCAGCGCGATGCAGTCTGATACTTCGTATGAAAGCTACGGGCGATTGCTGCATCAGGGCTGTGAGCCGTTTGTAGAGTCCCGTCCGCTCCATGCAGAGATCGGCGGCAAGATGTTCCACATTGTAAGATGGGTCGGTGATGTGCTGCTCTACAAGTAGTGTGGCGCGGGCCATGAATTCCTTTTCTTGAAGCGTGGGTTCGGACTGTTCATTCGTGGGGGGCATAGTGTCAGGCTCGTTAAGCATGACGATGGTGTCAGAATTTTCGTATTGGTTGACTTGCTCCACCAAATTCTGAATGCGCAACAAGAGCATGTCTTCGCGACTTTTACGTTGCAAGTGTTTGCGATAGAGGTTTCCGATAAGGATGATAATGCTGGTGCTCAGAAGTATGTAGATGAAGTAAGCTAATGGGGTCTGCCACCATGGAGAACGAATGGTGAAGGTGATGCGGCGTACATCTGCTTCGTCCCAATGGTTTGGATTGGTGGTAACCATCACTTCAAGTGTGTAGTGCCCAGGTGAGAGGCTGACCAATGGTAGGTAAAAAACGCCTTTGTCATCAACCAAATGACTGGCCGAATCGGCGGAAAGGGTGTGCCACTGATTGCTGCTGCCTAAAAGACGGTAGCGGTAGTAGGTGCTACGTGGGCGCACATAGTTCATGGTGGAAAACTGAAAAGCCAAAGAATTTTGGTTGTGGCTGAACGTCAGGTGTTCGGCATAGGGAGGAGTGACGTTGAGCAATGTTTCACCATCGTAAGTTTTTCCCATTTGCAAAGGCTGCCCATGCAGATAAATGGCAGAGAGAATGGGGTGCACTTCGATGTTGAGGGGGCGGGTGTCGAAGAGTCCTGAGAAGGGAGAGGTGTAGAGCAGTCCGTTGGCGTAGGTGCCCAGCCAAATGCCGCCTCCTCGATCAAGGCAAACAGTATTGATGCCAGTGGTGAGCGTTGTTCCATCGGGTAGGCGAAGTTCTCTGAACGGATGTATTTCTCCTGTTGCTGTATCAATGCGCAGATACCCTTCGGGGTTGGTTATATAGAGCATTCCCGTAGGTGTTGGTGTCAGGGTGTGCATCCATGCTGTGCTAATCAATAGTTCCTCCCATTGGTGTGTATGAGGGTCGAATGACATCAGAATGGAGCCACTGTGCCCTGTGCGTACCTGATAGAAGTGCCCATCTGCTCCTCGCACTACCAGTGATGTGCTGGAATACTTTGTTCTGTGTGGTTCGCCGTATGCCTCAGAGCGATAAAGAATATGCCCATCCTTTCGATAAACTGCCAGTTGCCCTGTGCTAAAGAATGTATAGATGGTGTCGCCTTGGGCTACGACATCTTGTAAATTCCCTGCATCAGGGGGCAAATTCAGTGAGCGTTTTGTCATAGGGCTGTTCAATTGCCTATCGTGCAAAAACCAGGTGCAGCCATCGTCTGTGATGAAGAAATCATGGGCTGTCCATGTGCTATCGCATACCCACTTCATTGTGCGTAGGTTGAGGCAGTAGAGTCGTCCCCATTGCTTCATCCACATGCGGTCTTTTCCGTTGGTAAAGAGATGGGTTGCCCCATTATATGCAGGTACACTAACCCATTTTGTGGTGTCGATGACTGCTGTCTGAAAGCGTTGCCCGTCATAAACATCCACGGCACAATCTGTCACCACTACCATGCGTCCGTCACGCAACTGCAACATCTGTAATACACAGTTACTGCTCAACCCGTTCTGATGGGTGATTGTATAGAAACTCTTGTTCTCTTCGCCTGCCATCATGATGGCAGGGAAGAGTAGCAATGTCAGCAACGTGGCAGTGAAGTTTCTGAGGAGAGCGTGCGGCATGAATAGATGGTCTGCTTTAGGATTTGATGCAAAGAGGTGCCAGGAAGGAAAGTGGGCGTCTCCTTATTTCTTGTAAACTTTCTTTCCGTTTTGAATCAGTAAGCCCTTGTCTCCTTTTGCGGCAGGCTTTCCCCCAAGGTCATACCATTGGTGGGTGGACATCTGTGTCCTGACGGCTTTCACTTCTTCAATTTTTGTGGCCTCTTCAAAGTGGTCGCTAAGGTCTTTGGACAGCACTTCGGTGTCTGTCATGATAGCAGCCACCTCGTCGGCAGAGAGGGCATAGTTGTAGATGCGGAAGTCATCAATGTGACCGTTGAAATAAGGGTCGGCATTGAACATGGAGCGTCCGATGTAGCAAAGGGATGGAGCAATGTCGGAGGGCTTAATGGTGAACTCGTTGCTTTCGGCTATGTTTTCGCCATCTACATAGAGAATGGCCTGCACTTTTTCGCCGACGGGTTTCAGCGTCACAGCAATGTGGTGCCAGAGGGTGGTGCTGAGTTTCTTTCCGTTCGTCAGGATTTGTTCGTCCCCTCCATTCTTCATCACGAAGCGCATCTCATTGCCATTATTAGGCGTGTAAAACATGTATTGGTCGGTGCCATTGCCGAAATCGAAGATGCGTTGCCAGTTGGTCGTAGCACTTAGGCGCACCCAAGTGGCGATGGTCATCTCGTCTTGATGGGCTACTGCGTAGGGGAGCATGACGTATGACTTTCCATCCAGTTTGAGGCTCTTCTCGCCCGACTTCATCATGACGGTGGTGGATGAGTGGCTTTCTGTTCCGAAGAGAGAAGCTCCCAAGGTATTGGCTGAGTTGTCCTTTAAGTCGTTGTCGAACTGCCATTGCCCCACCAGAGCTTTCTCCTGCAGTGGTGCAGCCTCCAGCACTTCGGAGGGTTCTGAGCGGTTGTAATGCTCGTCAACCGCTTGCACTTTGTAAAGATAAGTCTCTCCGTTTAGAGCAGTGTTGTCGATGAAGGTTGTGGAGGTCACATTCCGTCCGATGGTGTTGTATTCAGCCACTTGACCTTCGTTGGCTGGTTTCTCTGCTCTGAGGATGGTGTAGGAAATCACGTCTTCGTCGGCTGGAGCCACCCAGTTCAGCTCCACGCTTCCGGCACGTTGCTTCGCTGCCAGATTGGTGGGTGCGGCTGGGGCAGTCAGTACAGTCAGTGCTGGAGTTTTGACATCAGTTGGTAAGAATCGCCACAAATATTTGTTTATTTCTGATGCCTTGGCATCGTCGGCTGGTGGAGTCTTGGAGGTGACGGATGTTCCGGCCGAGGTGCTGCTGCAATACAGATACTTGTTGGTCAGACGGTTGATGATGTAGAAGGCTCCGTCTTGTGCGTACTTGATGTACCACTGCTCTTCGTGGGGGTGATTCTCACCTGTGCCATACACAATGATGTTGCATCCAGAGGTGAAGATGCCAGCAATATTTCCCCAGTTCAGTTCCGAATTGAGGTGCATATTGGTGTTGCCTGCGTTGTCGATGAACCAGTAGGACACATCGCCGTCGGTATAACCAGGATAAACCTTCCACTGTTGGGTAGTGCCACTGCTCTTGCGTGCGTCGGAGGTGGCATTCCCGTTGTTCATGGTCAACAGTTTCTTACTGCCCAGGTTCAGAATTTGGTAGGTGCCATTCACTTCAAAGGGAGCCACGTCCTCGCCCCAGGTGATGTCGAACAAGCGTTCGGCATTGATTTGCGCTTTGCTTTGGTAGTCGCCTTTCTTGCCTCCAGGCACGTCATAGACCATCACTCGGGTGGGGCCATAGCCATTGAAGAAGACATCCTTCCCCTTGCTCACGTATGCGATGCTCGATGCTATGGCCTGTCGTTCACTGGATCCGAAATATCCATGCACTTCGCCCGTTTTTTCGTTGCGGTAAACTGCTCCGTCAGTCCATGCACTACGATTTTCGCCATATCCGATGCGGACACCGTCGTTGGAGTCGATGCAGAACTGTCCGCGAGCCTTCGAATCGAACCCCCACCAGATGCCTGTCTCCATGCCATAGTTCACACCAACGATGGCTTCGCCAACATTGTGCAGTTCGTCGGCAGTTGCCATCTTGCCGTCTGCTTTCACTTTGGCGAAGAAGTTTGCATAGTTGTCGAATGTGCCTGCCAGTTGGTGGGTGTTGCCTTCGTCGATGTAGTCAAGGCAATAGTTGTACCACTCCAGTGCGTAGTCGCAATTCAGCGTGTTGCCTGCGCACACTCGGATGCCGTCAAAGTAAGGGTCGGCCTTGATGAGACGGCATATTTCCTTCATGCTTGCCTTGCTGCCTTGTCCCCACCCGGTGTAATCTGGCTCGTTGAAGGGCGAGATGCTCACCACTTCCACACCGCACTCCTTGGCATACGCTACGCTTGCTTTGATGAGCTTATACCATGCTTCGGGTTTATTAAAGTAGATGCTTTGGTATTTTTCGTAATTGCCATTTTCTTTGTTCAGGGCATCTTCTTGGTCGTTGTTGATGGACACTTTGTTGCAACCTGTCTTTAGGATGTTTTGGCATCGGCTCTTCATGGCACTTTTCTGCTTGGCTGTGAGTTCGTAGGTGCCGTCGCCATTGTCTATCACCTCTGCTGTAGGTTGGAACGAGATGCGGCCAGTTTCAAAGTTCCCTTTGCCGATGTGGGCAATGCCGCGATAGACATTGAAGTCCCAATTCCACGCGGTGTCCATGCCCCACTTCACACGGTATTCATTACCTGTGTCCTTTACGTCGAAGACAATATCTACATCCGCTTTCTTTATGGCCTGCATATAGTCAGACCCTGTTTGTGCTTGAGTCATAGCGGCATGTAGTGCCACTATAGTAGTTAGTAAAATGGTTTTTTTCATATTGGTCTTGGTTTTGCGTTTTTCGTTGTTGTTGCATTATTGTGCTCGTTCGTCTAAGTAGGAGTCTTTGAAACCTAAAAAGTAGAGCACGCCATCTAACCCGATGGTATTGATACTTTGCTGAGCATTGGCCACCACGCGAGGCTTAGCATGGAAGGCGATGCCGAGACCTGCTTGGGAGAGCATAGGCAAGTCATTGGCTCCATCACCTACGGCGATAGTTTGTTGCAAATCCACCTTTTCCACCTGTGCGATGAGTTTCAACAGTTCGGCTTTCCTCTTGCCATCTACAATTTCTCCCACGTAATTGCCTGTCAGGTGGCCTGTTTCATCAATCTCCAACTCATTAGCATAAACATAGTCGATGCCATATTTCTTTTGGATATATTCACCGAAGAAGGTAAAACCACCAGAAAGGATAGCTATTTTGTAGCCATACTTCTTCAGCACATACATCAATCGATCCACTCCCTCTGTGAAAGGGAGATTTTCTGCAATGTCGCGCATCACACTTACGTCTAATCCCTTGAGCAACTTGCATCGCTGGGTGAAACTCTCCTTGAAATCTATCTCGCCTCGCATGGCACTGGCGGTGATGGCCGCCACTTGGTCATAAACTCCATGCTTTCTGGCCAGTTCGTCAATCACTTCTGTTTGGATGAGGGTGGAGTCCATGTCAAAGCAGATGAGGCGGCGCATACGGCGGTACATGTTGTCCGTCTGGAACGACCCGTCCACCTCTAACTCGCTCGACATACGGAGCAGTTCAGCATGCAGTGCTTCCTTGTCCTTGGGGGTGCCACGAACGGAGAACTGGATGCAAGCCCTTGTCTTCTCCTTAGGGTGAAGGATACTCGCCCGTCCTGACAAACGCTTAATGCCGTCGATATTCAGCCCTTGTTTCACAATCAGTTGACTTACAGCTTCAATTTGCCGGGCTGTCAGTTGGCGGCCTAATACGGTGAGAATATAGCGGTTCTTGCCTTGACGGCTCACCCACGCCTCGTATTCGTCCATTGTCACAGGGTGGAAGGTGATGTTCACTCCTAACTCGCTTGCCTTGAAGAGCAGTTCCTTCATTACATAGCCAGAGTTTTTTTCTGCCACGAGGATGAGGATACCTAACGAGAGGGTGGAGTGGATGTCTGCCTGTCCTATGTCTTGGATGTCCACGTCATATCGCGCCAGCACATCCATGATGCTGGCAGTTAGTCCAGGGCGGTCTTCGCCCGTAATGCGCAATAAAATCAGTTCTTCTGTCATTCGAATAGGTTTTTGTGGCAAATGTACACAAAATATTTGACTTTACGGTCTTCATGTCAGAAAAACTCAAGTTCGTTGCTTGATTTTATTGAAAACCTAAAGTTTCAACCAGCGTTCTGTCAGGTTGTCTTTCCTTCTTCTGATAGTTTCCGTATGTTGGAAAAAAGAAATAAGGCAGGGTTATTGTGCGATAACCCTACCTTATTCTGTAATAATCCTCAATTTAGCATGAAGGCTTATTTTGCAATGATAAGGAAGTACTTCTTCTTTCCTTGCTGGATGAGGAGGTACTTGCCATCGAGGAGTTCGGACTTGGTGATGAGCTGGTCGGGGACATTGACTTTGTCTTTGTTCACGCTGACGCCACCGCCTTTGACGAGGGTCTTCACTTCGCCCTTGCTGGGGAACACTTGGGTGTGGTCAACCGTCAGGTCGGCAAGTTTTACACCTTCGCCTTCGAAGAGAGACTTTGCCACCTCAAAGTGGGGCACTCCTGCAAAGACATCGAGCAAGGTCTGCTCGTCGAGCTTCAGGAGGCTCTCCTTGGTCGATTTGCCGAAGAGGATGTTGGATGCCTCCACCGCTATGTCGTAGTCTTCCTTGGAGTGAACCATGATGGTCACTTCCTCTGCCAGTTTCTTCTGCAGCACACGGCGACCAGGGTCGGTCTTGTGTTCAGCAATGAGCGCTTCAATCTCTTCCTTCTCCAGCGAGGTGAAGATTTTGATGTAGCGTTCAGCGTCCTCGTCGGGCACGTTGAGCCAGAACTGGTAGAACTGGTAGGGCGAGGTGTAGCGGCGGTCGAGCCACACGTTGCCGCTTTCGGTTTTGCCAAACTTCTTTCCGTCGCTCTTGGTGACGAGCGGGCAGGGGAGGGCGAAACATTCCTTGCCGTTCATGCGGCGAATGAGTTCGGAGCCTGTGGTGATGTTGCCCCATTGATCAGCTCCGCCCAGCTGAAGCTTACAGCCCTTGTGTTCGTTGAGGTAGTAAAAATCGTAACCCTGCAGGAGCTGGTAGGTGAACTCGGTGAAGGAAAGTCCGTCGCGCGCCTCGCCGTTGAGACGTTTCTGCACAGACTCCTTGGCCATCATGTAGTTGACGGTGATGTGCTTGCCAATGTCGCGCACAAAGTCCAGGAACTTGAAGTCCTTCATCCAGTCGTAGTTGTTCACCAGTTCTGCACGGTTGGGTG
>ODAI012975911.1_pt1 | contig 12584 bp, 14 predicted proteins | sample 1539321 | NCBI WGS metagenome assembly ODAI01 (sample SAMN02144231, study PRJEB22623) | gut metagenome | biome: sheep rumen | host: Ovis aries | place: New Zealand
CGAATGTCCGGGGGGAGATGACAAATGCGGGTATGCCTGCATTTGCAGCGCGCTCCAGAGAATAGACACCCGGATTGTTGCTGATTACGCCTACGATCTCCGCGTTCGTGATATCACCGGACGCGATTGCGTCGATGATCGCCTGCAGGTTTGTACCGCCGCCGGATACCAGTACCGTTAATCGAAGTTTGCTCATACCAGGGCTACCCCTTTCTCACCGACTGTTATGATACCGATCTCATATGCTGTCTCACCCGCTGCCTCGAGAGCCGTAAGAGCTTTCTCCGTGTCACCCGGGTCGACGGCGATGACCATACCGATACCCATATTGTAGGTGTTGTACATCATGTGATCATCGATGTCTCCGGTCTTCTGGAGAAGTTTGAAGATGGCAGGCACCTCGTAACTGTCCTTCTTCACTACCGCGCGGGTGTCTTCTTTCAGCATGCGCGGAATGTTCTCATAAAAGCCTCCGCCCGTGATATGGCTGCAGGCCTTGATGCGCACGCCGCTCTTTTTGACACTTTTCAGCGCTTTTACATAGATTTTCGTCGGCTCTAAAAGGGCCTCGCCGAGTGTCTTTCCGAGCTCATCGTAATATGTATCAAGCGACTCTTTCGTCATCTCGAATACTTTTCGCACCAGAGAAAATCCGTTGCTGTGTACACCCGAAGAAGCGATTCCGATAAGAACATCGCCCTCAGCCAGGTCCCTGCCCGAGATAATATCTTTCTCATCTACGACACCGACGGCAAATCCCGCAAGGTCATACTCATCCTCCGGATAGAAACCCGGCATCTCCCCCGTCTCACCGCCGATCAGGGCAGCCTCGGACTGAAGACATCCCTCAGCCACTCCGCTGACGATCTCGGCAATCTTTTCCGGATAGTTCTTGCCGCAGGCAATATAATCCAGGAAGAAAAGCGGCTCGCCGCCCGCGCACGCAATGTCGTTAACGCACATTGCAACGCAGTCAATGCCGACTGTATCGTGTTTATCCATAAGGAAAGCCAGCTTCAGTTTTGTTCCCACTCCGTCTGTTCCGGACACGAGGGTCGGCTTTTCCATATCCTTAAATTTCTCCATGGAGAAAGCCCCTGAAAAACCGCCGAGATTCGTGAGAACTTCCGGACGCATAGTCTTCTTTACATGCTCTTTCATCAGTTCAACTGACTTATAGCCGGCTTCGATATCTACTCCTGCACTCTTATAGTCCATTAACTTTCCTTTCCGCTCTGAGCTTTTATTTTGTGTAGTTTTTGTAACCTGTCTCCTGAAGCTTCGCGTCTTTGGCCATGACACCCTGCTTCATGTTCTCTGAATAGGCTTTCAGCTTTGCCAGCAGCTCATCATCGCTGACTGCGAGTATCTTGCATGCCAGGATTGCAGCGTTGGCTCCGCCGCCTATGGCTACGGTCGCAACGGGAATTCCGCTCGGCATCTGCACGATGGAGTAAAGCGAATCGCGTCCGCCGAGAGATGTTGTATGCATCGGAATACCGATGACCGGAAGGGGGAAGATAGCCGCGCACATGCCCGGAAGATGGGCAGCCATGCCTGCGCCGGCGATAATCACCTTGATTCCCCGCTCTTCCGCGGTCTTTGCATATTCAAAGAACTCATTTACCTCACGGTGGGCGGAGATGATCCTCATCTCGTAGGAGACTCCCATTTCATCGAGGACTGCTGCCGCCTTGGCCATGACCGGCATATCGGAATCAGAGCCCATCACTATACTTACTTTTGCCATAACTGCTCCTTTCAGCAATCTTGTTTTATCCGCTGTATCATGCCATAGTTTGACTGAAAATGCAACAGCGGATTATAATTCAGAATGTAGCGGTTCATGATTTTCATGCTTTCATTCCTCATGTATGTGAGTTTTTCCTGCTGGTAACGGCTGAGCGTCACAGCGTGCTCACATTTGCCCGGAACAAACGGTTCCCTTCCGAGTGTATCAATTACGGCAGCTCCGGCTAAATCGCGCGCAAGGTCTTTTACCTCCTCGTAAGCTTCCTGCGTTGCCCGAAGGTGTCTCGACACGTACTCATCATCCAGGAAGAGTCCGAGGTCATTTCTGTGGTCGTAATTCAGCTGCATGTTCGGAATAGTGCCGGTGCATCCGTTCTTGCGGTTCGAGCTCTTGCTCACGAGCCGGCAGGGCGCGCGGACGATCGTCGTCGAAAGCCCCATAGCCGCGAATTCTTCAATCGCATAGCGGACCAATCTTTCCAATCCGAGTTCATAAACAATCTCAACTGTACGCTTTTTGGAGAGATCTATGCGCATCTGGCCGGAGCTGAGCCTGAATTCCCCGGCAACTGTATGCGCCATATCTCTCACTGTCTCCTCCGGCAGTGAATTTATGTATACTGACGAGGCTAACGTATCTTCAGAAACATATTCACCGAACTCATACAGATAGTCTGTCCGGGACAGGTCAGCGTTCATAATGATCCGTACAGCAAAATTCTGTGAGGGGTCGACCTCTGATCTCACCCTCTCCGCCATAAAGTCAGGCAGATAGTCCTCGCAGTAAGACCTCAGAATACTCCGGATCGTTTCCGGTTTCGGCAATTCTTCTCCCGTGAAATTCCCGTAAACCTCGAGAAAGAGCTCATAGAAGGTCGCTGTCCCGCTCTCATCATCCTCGAACACGCAGGGAATCACTCCTCTGATCTCAGCATAAATTGCTGAGAGAATCGGTCCAAAATGAGGACCAAGCTTTGTGACGGCGTAATCCGGGTTGGCGTAGGACAGACAATAGTGGTCCGGCAGAATATCCTCATAGAGTTTTCTGTTGTCCGTATCTTTTTTCACTGACAGGAGGAATTCTGCGACCCGCTCAAAATAATCTCTGAACGGCCGGGGAACCAGAGTCTCCGTCGGTATCTCAGCGATCCGCCCGATTGATAGTTCAATTCTTTCGCTCATAATAAATCAAATATGGTAACTATTCAGTACCCTGAATAGTTACCGAATATGCTCCTTAATGCGACAACCCCGTTCTTCCAGGTCTTCAGCCAAGACCGGCCAGAAAGAGTCCAAGCCATCCGACCATGATAAGGCCGGAAGAGATAGAACCGATTACCGGCAGGATGAGAGAATTCTCCTTTTCGTTCATTGCCTTCATACCGATATAAAACCCGTACACGGAAAGCAGTGTAGCCATAAGGGCAGCTCCTCCGACTGCGGGTCCCGCGCTGCCGCCTGCCGCAAATGATATCAGGCTGCAGATGATGAACAGTATCAGGGAAGCCAGCGCCAAACAGCAGGAAAGCCTTCCGTTTTTCGAGTAGGTGCGTTCTCTGAACTTGTATCTTTTTTCATTCGTCATAAATCTTTCTCCTCAGATCATCCAGGCCTATGAACATAATATAGCCGATGAATGCCCCTAACGTATTTAGGATCACGTCATCCACATCACAGCAGCCGTCTCTCAGAATATACTGCGTATACTCAACGCAGGAGGACACAACGCAGCCGAAACCTGTTACCAGGAAAACATTGTGGAACTTCCTTGAGATGACAGGCAGAAAGAAGCCAAACGGTAAAAATCCGATTATATTGCCCAGAAGATTCAGGAAGACAGCTATGAATCCCAGCTGCCTTCTCGCTCTGATAAAGCGTCTGATCTCAAAGAAGGGAACCAGATTAAGGCTGTACTCCGATCCCTTACCCGGCACGTGTCCGTACCAGTCCGCAAAGAACAGAAAATACACGAGTGCAGCCATATACAACAGGAATAAAAGTAATCCTTTAAAGCGCAGCTCCTTTTTCCTGTATTCTTTATCTCGCACCATACTGCCTGTAATACTCGTCAATCGCAGCTTTGATTGTATCGTCAATGATCACACGGCCCTTATATTCGCGGTTATAAAGGTGTTCGATGACCTCCTCCATCGTAACTATTGCGGTCGTCTTCATACCGTACTCTTCCGCTATCTCGGCCAGAGCGCTCTTATCTCCCGTGCCCCTCTCCATGCGGTCGACAGAGACGACCAGACCGATTACACTGACGTCACCCTGCGCTTTGATGATCGGAACCGTCTCGCGGATCGATGTACCGGCAGTTGTCACATCCTCAATAATGACCACCCTGTCGCCATCCTGGATCGGGCTTCCGAGAAGTATCCCCTTGTCTCCGTGGTCCTTTACTTCCTTGCGATTCGATGTATATTTTATGTCCTTTCCGTATTCTCCGCTGATTGCGATCGTCGCCGCTACCGTCAGCGGGATACCTTTATAAGCCGGTCCGAACAGCACGTCAAAATCGAAACCAAAGTTCTGCTCGATCGCTTTGGCGTAATATCCGCCCAGCTTGGCGATCTGCCCTCCGGTGCGGTAAAAACCTGTATTTATAAAAAACGGAGTCTTGCGTCCGCTCTTAGTGACAAAATCCCCGAACCGCAGAACGCCGCAGTCCACCATGAACTCAATAAACTCTTTTTTGTATGCTTCCATCATTTCCCTCCAGCTAATAGTATTAACAAAGGTCGCGCACACATGCTGCGATCCTGTCTTATCATCCAAGTCTCATATCCCGGGATGCGCCCGCACGACTCACCGCCGGCGCTATCTCACGCACCCTATGATTTCACCCACGTCAGGGATGTTCTTTCTCACGAGGAAATCCCGTATTCCTTCAGCGATTTCCACAGTCACCGTCGGATTTCTGAAATTGGCGGTTCCGACAGATACCGCTCTGGCCCCTGCCATCATGAACTCTATGGCATCGTCCGCACAGGTGATTCCTCCCATTCCGATGACCGGAATAGAGACCGCCCCTGATGCCTCGTAGACCATGCGGACCGCGATCGGCTTTATTGCCGGGCCGGACAGACCTCCCGTCCTGTTGGCAAGCGCAAATCTTCCCCGCTCTATATCAATCTTCATACCGGTCAGCGTGTTGATCAGAGAAATCGCGTCAGCTCCGCCGGCCTCCGCGGCCTTTGCCATCACTTTTATATCCGTGACATTCGGTGACAGCTTCATAATGATCGGCTGCTTCGCGCGGGCCTTGACTGCCCTTGTGATTTCCTCGACCGCCCTCGGATCCGTTCCGAAAGCGATGCCGCCCTGCTTTACATTCGGGCAGGAAATGTTGATCTCGAGAAGGGCTACCCCTTCCTCGTCTGCAAGACGATCGACTACACGAAGATATTCCTCCCTGGAATGACCGCAGACATTCACTATGATATTCGTGTCATACTTCCGAAGGAAAGGCAGGTCTCTCTCGCAGAACACATCTATGCCCGGATTCTGAAGTCCGATTGCGTTCAGCATACCGGAGGCGGTCTCACAGACTCTCGGTGTCGGATTACCCGCCCACGGAACATCCGCTACTCCCTTGGTCACTACGGCCCCGAGCTTTGAGAGGTCAAAAAACTCACTGTATTCCATGCCGGAGCCGAACGTGCCGGATGCGGTCATGACTGGATTCTTAAGAGTCACACTGGCGATACTTACCGCCATATTAGGTTCTGTCATCAGAGTGTCACCTCCTTCGCGTCAAAGACCGGACCGTCCTTACAGATACGGGCATTGTTCACGTGAGAATGCTCATCGACATGTTCTGTCCCGCACACGCAGCCAAGGCACACACCGATACCGCATGCCATGCGCTCCTCCATTGAGACATAGCAGGGAATACCGGCTTCCGCGGCATAAGCTTTCAAAGCCCTCAGCATGGGCATAGGGCCGCAGGACATGATGACATCCGCCTTCACACTGTCAGCCTTAATGGCGTCAATGACGTTGCCTGCGGTTCCCAGAGATCCGTCCTCTGTCGCCACATGGACCTCTCCTCTCTTCTTTAAATCTTCAAGGAGATATGTTTCACTGCGATAGCCGACCGCAAAAACAGGTTCTTCGAGGCTGTCGGCGCAGCAAAGAAGGGGCGGTATGCCAATTCCTCCTCCGACAAGAAGCACTCTTTTATCCTTGTATTCATCGATCGGGAACCCGTTGCCAAGCGGTCCGAGGATCTCGATTCTGTCTCCGCCTTCAAGACCCGAAAATTCCTTTGTTCCTTTTCCCGCAATCCTGTAGACCAGCCTGATGGTCCCGCTCCCCGCGTCTGTCTCGCAGATCGAGATTGGCCTCGGTAGGAGTCTGGAACCGTCTGCGCTGTAAAGGGACACAAATTGTCCGGGGACTGCGTCACGGGCAAATGTCACTTTGAGCAGCATGCTGTATATATCCGTCGCTATCTCTGACTGATAGACGACCTCGGCAATTTCTTTTACCATAAAAACACTCCTGATTCTAAGTCCCCACTCTCCGGTCAAATTCTACTGCATGACGCCTTCCGCCGTCATGTATGGAATGCCGTAAGTACATCGTCAGTTAAAATGCGGACACGATATCGGCCTGCATATCGAGCACAGCCTGACGGGACGCTTCCGCGTACCTCGCCTCACCGAACTTCGCATACTTTTCATTCTTCCATGCCGCAATGATGCCGCGGGACGAGTTAACAATTGCCCCCAGACCATCCTTATTGAAGAAATTGACAAGGTCCTTTCCCTTTCCGCCCTGTGCGCCGTAGCCCGGTACAAGAATGTAGGACTTCGGCATGATCTCGCGAAGGCGCCTGCCCATTTCGGGATAGGTCGCGCCGACGACAGCGCCGACCTCTGAATAGCCGGTCTCCGGGTCAATCAGGGAATCACCCCACTCGCGGACCTTCTCGCCGACAATTTCATAGAGCGGTCTTCCATCAACAATTCTGTCCTGGAATTCCCCGCTGGACGGATTTGAAGTCTTGACCAGAACAAAGATGCCCCTGTCATTGGCTGCGCAGACATCGAGGAAGGGCTTCACGCCGTCAGACCCCAGATAGGGGTTGACGGTGCATATGTCTTCATCAAAAGGTGCAAATGCATTTGCCCCCACAGTCACCTTCCCGAGATGCGCGACCGCGTAGGCTGCCGAGGTGGATCCGATGTCACCGCGCTTTACGTCACCGATCACGACCAGACCTTTCTCATGGCACAGATCTACAGTTTTCTTAAACGCAAGAAGTCCGGGTATGCCGAACTGCTCGTACATGGCAATTTGAGGTTTGACCGCCGGAATGATGTCGCAGGTTGCCTCAACGATTCCCTTGTTGAACCTGTAGATTATCTCGGCCGCTGCCTCAAGTGTTTCCCCCTGTTCCCTGAACACTTCATTCTTTATAGTATCCGGGATATACGAAAGCATGGGATCCAGTCCTACGACGATCGGAGCCTTAGTTCTTTTAATGCCGTCTATCAGCTTTTTAATCATCTTTAATTCCTCCCGCGTTTGCCATATCATTTCATACTTAACATAATCCAGTTATCTATCATGTCATTTCAAGCTTAACATAATTAGTCAAGAGTATCATACACGAAAAATCCGCTTAAATAAAGCCTTTTTTCTTGACGGATTCGCATTGCAAGGCTATAATCAAGCCTTGGATAGAGTTAAAGAAAACGCAAATTCACTGAGTTTCAGAGTGCTTATGCCTACTTTTTTGTCAGCTCTGAGGAACAGTGATTTTTTGTTTTCTGAAGTAACAAATCAATAACACATATGGAGGAAAATTTAATGAACAAAGGTACCGTAAAGTGGTTCAATGCTGAAAAGGGTTACGGCTTCATCACTGGCGAAGACGGCAAGGATGTGTTTGTACACTTCTCTGCTATCCAGGGTGAAGGCTTCAAATCCCTTGATGAGGGTCAGGCAGTCACTTTCGATCTTCAGCAGGGTCCGCGTGGTATGCAGGCTGCTAACGTTGTGAAACTGTAATATATGAGTATTTCCGCAGGAAGCATCGGTGCCGCGCTTCATACTAAGACCAAATCAAGGCACCCGGCCGACATGCGGTGAAAATAATGTAGATTATAGCGGAAAAATGCAGGGGCTGTCGCACTTGGACGAGTTCGCTGTGTATAGCAGACGTTATTTCAGATGGCTGCTATATATATAGCGGATACCGTCCGGTGCGGCAGCTCCTTGTTCTTCATACAGCCCGCACCATAGAGGCATAACTTCTCACAAAAACAAAAAATCCGGCATAAGCCGGATTTTTATCTCACATTAATAGTTCATTGTCAGACCGGAAATAAATTCCTCATAGTCTGTCATATTAACTTCGACGACAGCTGCCTTGGTATTTGTCTCGGCAGGTTTCGCTGTCGCTTTCTGATAAACAGAGAAGCCGAACCATGCTACAAATGCCGCGCAGATAAGAGCCGCGATACCGATCTCAAGCTTCTGCTTACGCTTCTCCTTCTTCAGGATCTCTTTTCTGTTCTTCTTGTAATCTTTATATGCATCAACTTTCTTCTGACTCATGAAAAATGCCCTTTCTTTCACGGTATTATAGGTCAAACGACGGGGCACGATCCCTTAGTTGCGTCTCCGGCATGTTGCCGGGCAGCTCCCATCGAAAACCATCGCTCCTTAATATACCACTAAAGAAATCAGATTACAACAATAATTCCGCCGTCATTTGCATATGTAGTAGACAGCCCTGCAGTCTCGACCATGACCACTTCCTTCACTTTAATTCTGGAAAGGATCGCGTCGCGCACCATGACAGCCCGCTCATGGCAGTTCGTATGGCTGATTCCAAGGACCTTATGCTCGGGCTCCACAGTATTTTTGGCAATCATCTCGACCATCTTGAGGAGAGCTTTATTGCTTCCCCTTGCCTGGCCGATCTGTTCGATTTCACCGTCCTTATTGCCGAAGCAGATTGGTTTGATCTTCAGCAGAGTGGCGGCAAGCCCCTTCATCTTGCTTAGGCGACCGTTCTTGCGAAGAGTCTCAAGGTTGTCCAGCGTGAAATACGTATCTGCATTATAAATCATGTTCTCAGTCTTTTCGACGATCTCCTCGAACGGCAGGCCCTGCTCTTCAAGTTCCTTCACCATGAGAACAATCATTGTCTCCTTGACGGAGGTGGACTTTGAATCAAAGATATGGATCTTCGCATCCGGATGATCCTCAAGGAACATGTTCATTCCGACTGTCGCGGCCTGGAACGAACCGGAAAGGTTGCCGGAAATAGTGATGCCGTAATAATGATCGGCCTCCACCGCCTCGAACGCATCCCTGAACGCGTCCGGCGACGGGCATGCGGTCTTCGCGCATGTCGGACATGCCGCGATTTTCCTGACAAGTTCAAGCGTGCTGATATGACCATCGTCGATTACCTCTTCTTCACCGAGTCTGATCGTAAACGGGACTGTGGTGTACTCCTCTTTCCCCTTTAGATCATCTGTAAGCTCCCCTGCACTGTCCATGACGATTCTGAATTTCATATCGGCTCCTTTCGTTATATGTTTATCGGAAGTTCCGCAAAGAACTCCCGATAATATTTCTTATCGCAAGTCCCGCAAAGAACTCGCGATAAAAGGGCGATAAAATCGCCCGCATTCGATTATCGGGTTCTCGCAGCGGTTCCGATAATATGATTTGCCGCTAACCGTACTATTCAAAACCACATTAAGTAGTATTTCGAACTATATAAATATATCATAACCTCTAATAAGCCTCAAGTCAATTATGAGTGCCCGTTTTTACCGAACCGAGGCTGTCTTCCGGCTTAAAGGATTTAAAACCGCCTCTCACTGGATCTGTTCCGTCGCAATTCCGTTATTCCTGAGGAACGACTGCACATAGAGATCCCACGCGTTATCGATACTCCTGTCCATCGTGAAGGTCCTGCGCGATGTACCGGTCGTCACGAGAAGTTTCTTGTCCCTGTAGGTAAAATTGAGGAACAGACCGTATATTTCTTCCGGTTCGACCAGTATCCCCTCCGAGGTCAAAAAATGCGGTATATCCTCTTCAGGCAGCATGAAAACGAACTTGAACGCGATCGGAGTACGCTTGCCCTTAATCAGTGAGAAACAGAACTCACGCACATTTTTCCATGGCGTGTATTCCCGGTCCAGCAGGACATTCTCGTGGTCAGGATCCAAAAAATCCCTCTGCCATGCTCCGTCTATGCTGAACGTGCAGAACGTAGTAATTGTCCCCTCGGAAATATTAAAGCGGTCAAAGTTATGACCTATGAGGAGCTGTTTCATAAACAGTTTTATATCAAGGACCTGCAGCGCTATCATGGGTGACCTCCGGCTTTCTTTTGTTACAGTATAGCATTTATAGCCCGGCAAAAAAACTCTTTATATCACTTCTTTATAATTCCCCTTGTGATACGGCAGTAGTTTTGACAGGCTGCTCGCGACATTCATAATCCGGCGCAAACATCATCTTCATCGAAAAACGATGGTCCTGCCTTGCGAGCTTGCGTAGGGGCGGCTTGCCGCCTCTACGCGATCTCTCAGTCGGACCATCAATGTTTTTCTCACGAAGATGGATGCTTTGCTGCCGGACCCGAATTACACACGCAGCCTGTCAAAGCTACTGCCTTTTTCATATCAGAAACGGGCTGTCGCCATAAAGCAACAGCCCGTCAATAATAGTGCTTAATTAATCAAAACAGTTTCAGTATATCATTTTGTGAGAAGCATCATGATCTCGTTAGAGCGCTTTACAAATGCAGCCATCTCGTCCTGGGTAAGCGGCTTGTGGGACAGGACCGCGAGGTCATAGAGCTGCCTGCAGATCACCGGTGTGCTCTCGGAATCCTTCTCATTCAGGATGAACTGTACGAGCGGATGGTTCGCGTTGAGTACCAGAGTCTCCTGCTCCGCTCCGAACATGGACATATCTCCGCCCATGCCGTACATCTTCATCATATCCTGCATGCGGCGGTCCTGCTCGGCGAGAGTCATAATTGCCGCAATATCGTCGTCCTTCATGTTCTGAACTTTGACATTGAGCTTCTCGTTGGAAAGATTCGTGCGGAATGTCTCTGTGAGGGACTTTACGTCCTCCTCGGAGACCTCTTCTCCGCTCACGAACTCCTCGGCGACCTCGGAGTCGATGCGGGCAAATTTCAGCTTTTCATTTCTCTGCTCGAGCTGTGTGATGAACGGGGAGTCAATGTTCTGCTTGAGAATGACAGCATCCTTGCCGTTCTTTTTGAACATGCCGATGTACTGGGCCTGCTGAACCTCATCCGTAACGTAGAATACCGTATGCTTCTCCGGCTCCTTGGCCTCCTCATCATCAGTGATGGATTCGCCGGTGGCTGTGTCTACAACGTCCGCCTTCTGCTCTTCACCCTCCGCCGGGGTCTCCTCGGCTGCGTCCGGAAGGTTGGCTTCCACATACTCCTTGAGGGTCAGATACTTGCCGTCAAGATCCTTAAAGAGCATATAATCCATCATCTTGTCTGCAAATTTCACATCTCTGATGCAGCCGTACTTGATGAACGGAGCAATATCGTCCCAGTATTTCTCGTACTCTTCGCGCTGTGTCTTGCACATGCCGGAGAGTTTGTCAGCGACTTTCTTGGAGATATAATCGCAGATCTTTTTGACAGTGCCGTCATTCTGCAGCGCCGAGCGGGAGACATTGAGCGGAAGATCCGGGCAGTCAATGACACCCTTCATGGTCATCAGGAACTCCGGAATGACCTCCTTGATGTTGTCCGCGATGAACACCTGATTGTTGTACAGCTTGATCTGAGACTCAAGAGCATCGTACTCGGTATTGATCTTCGGGAAATACAGAATGCCCCGCAGCTTGAACGGGAACTCCGTATTCAGGTGGATCCAGAAGAGCGGCTCCTTGTAATCGTTGAATACCTTGCGGTAGAAATCTCTGTACTCGTCGTCCTTGCACTCGGACGCGCGTCTTGTCCACAGAGGGTTCGTGTCATTGATCGGGGTGACTTCCGGGGCCTTCTCCGGCTCCGGAGCTTCCTCGCCCTTCTCCTCAGCTTCCTTAGCCGCCTTCTCATTGCGCTCGATGCGGCGCTTCTCGGCTTCCTCCTCGCGCTTCTTGGCGCTCTCGCTCACGTCGGTAAGATAGATCGGGATCGGCATGAATGAACAGTACTTCTGAAGCACTTCGCGCACCTTGAACTCATTGCAGAATTCATAGCAGTCGTCAGAGAGGAACAGAGTGATCTCTGTGCCGATCTCACTCCTTGTGCCCTCACCGATGGAGTACTCGGACTCGCCGTCGCTCTCCCAGTGGACCGGCTTTGCGCCGTCAAGATAGCTCAGAGTGTCGATATGGACTTCGTCCGCGACCATGAACGCAGAGTAGAAACCAAGTCCGAAATGGCCTATGATCTGGTCCGCATCCGTCTTGCCTTCATATTTCTTCAGGAACTCGCTCGCTCCCGAAAAAGCGATCTGAGTAATATACTTCTCGACTTCTTCCTCGGTCATACCGATACCGTTGTCGATGAATTTCAGTGTCTTATCATCCGGATTGACGACTACATGCACCTGATACTCCGGGCTCACTTCCGGCTTGAACTCGCCGACGCCTTCAAGCTTTTTGAGTTTTGTTATGGCATCGCACGCATTTGCAATCTGCTCGCACACAACGATATCAGGATCCGGATAGAGCCATTTCTTAATAATCGGCAGCATGTTTTCGCTGTTGATGGATAATTTTCCTGTTTTTGTCATGTTTATCACTCCTCTTTTGTCAGGTGTCCCCGCGGTCTTTTGTACCGCTTCCGC
>ODAI014551300.1_pt1 | contig 12584 bp, 10 predicted proteins | sample 1539321 | NCBI WGS metagenome assembly ODAI01 (sample SAMN02144231, study PRJEB22623) | gut metagenome | biome: sheep rumen | host: Ovis aries | place: New Zealand
AATCAAGTGCCTGAAGCATCCAGAATTAAAAATTACTTTTATGACAGCTCATGCTTCAAAAGGCTTAGGATATGATAATGTAATTGTCATAAATGGAAAGAATGAAACTTACGGCTTTCCTTCAAAAATTGAAAATGATCCAGTGTTAAATTATGTTGTAAAGAGGGATGATTCTATCGAAGCTGCCGAAGAGCGCCGTCTTTTCTATGTTGCCATGACGCGGACAAAAAACAGAGTTTATTTTATTGCCCCAGAAGAGAACCCTTCTGAATTTCTGCTGGAAATAAAACACGATTATAAAAATGTTGTTTTAAAAGGAGAATGGAGCGAAGAAGTAAAAAATGGCAGTGCATTTAAGAAATCTTGCCCGATATGTGGTTATCCTCTTCAGCATAAAGTAAAAACTGCTTATGGACTGAATCTTTGGATTTGTATGAACGACCCGGAAATCTGTGATTTTATGACAAATAAAATAGAAGCTGGGAAATTATCAATTCAAAAATGCGATAAATGTGATGGCTTTTTAATTGCACGACAGCAAAAAGATGGACGATACATGCTTGGATGTACAAACTATAAAACAAACGGAACAGGATGTGATAATAAAATTTTTCATGATATGTATTATAGAATGAATAATCTAACTCCAGAGCCCGCTGCAAAAATAGAAATTCCGAAAGGCTATAAAAAAGAAAAAATATAACAAAGTTTCAAAGCGGATGTCGCGGTCAGGCTGCGCTACCGTGTTAATCCCCGTTCATCCGTGGTTTCTTTCCCAATATCTGTGCCTCATCCGCGTTAATCCCCGTTCATCTGTGTCTTTTCTCTGTAACTCCATGTTCATCTGTGCCTCATCTGTGCTTCCCGCGCGCCAAGGAGTTTGCCCTAAGTAATCCGATTTTTTTTCTCTTTCGCCACTTCTCTACCTTGTCTTAAAACAGCATTAACTAGTATAATAATAGTATTACTAAATTTAAAAGGAGATTTTTACCATGAAGAAGACTATTCTTATGGCAACTGCAGGCCTTATGGTTCTCGCATCATTCGTTGGCTGTACAAAAAAAGCTAACAAGAATTTTATTTTGGCAACAGGTGGTACAAGCGGTACTTACTATCCGTTCGGAGGTGCAATTGCAAACATCTGGAACAGCAATATTGAAGGCATGAACGTTACGGCACAGTCTACCGGTGCTTCAGCAGAAAACCTGCGCCTCATCAGCCGGGAAGAAGCAGAATTTGCAATCGTTCAGAATGACGTTATGGACTACGCCTACAACGGAACAGACATGTTCTCACAGGCTCTTCCCAACCTTGCTACCATCGGAACCCTCTATCCGGAAGTAGTACAGATTGCAGCAAGCAAATCAAGCGGAATCAAATCAATTGCCGATTTGCGCGGCAAGCGTGTTTCCATCGGTGACGCAGGCAGCGGTGTAGAATTCAATGCAAAGCAGATTCTGGAAGGCTACGGCATCACATTTGAAGACATTCAGAAAAACAACCTTTCTTTCAAGGAATCAGCAGAAGGCATTCAGAACGGAACTCTGGACGCATGTTTCGTAACAGCAGGTGTTCCCAACTCTGCCCTTCAGGAACTTGCTTTCACCGCAGGTCTCGTTCTGATTCCCGTATCTGGAGCTGAAGCAGACAAAATCGTAAACAGCTACAACTTCTACACAAAGACAGTTATTCCCGCAGGTACCTACAACGGCACTGACACTGACACAGAAGCACTGGCAATCAAGGCTACTCTGGCAGTAAACGCCAATCTGGACGAAAATATTGTCTACGAAATGACAAAGGCACTTTTTGAAAACCTTGAATCACTGGGTACTGCTCATGCAAAAGGCAAGGAAGTAAGCGCAGAAGCCGCAGTAACAGGTGTTTCTGTTCCCTTCCACCCGGGTGCAATAAAGTATTTCAGCGAAAAGGGTCTGTCCATCAAGTAAAATAAAGTGAAGAAGTTCTTTCTTTGCATGGCGGCAGTCTTTCTGATTGCCGCCTTACTGCTGAGCCTGCCTCTGGTTTCCTGCCTTTCGCTCAGCAACAGAAAAAATCCCGGTGAGCGGGTACTTTCCAGAAATGCGCTCAGGGGATTTGTCATTTCCTATACCCATTCCGTAAACAAGGGACGTGTACACGATTACTACCAGTGCAAAGACGGAATGCTGGTATTACAGAAAACCCATTTTGTTTCTTACGGCGCAGGAATTCCCGAAGCAGACGAAACCGAGGGAGCCGTTTTTGAAACAACAAATGACGGATATGTCATCAGTAATTTAAACCGCAGACTGGACAAACTGGTTCTGGCGGTTGGGGTCATAGCGGAGCATGCTATTTCCCTCTGCAGTGATGCAGACATGCAGGACAATGAAGTCCTTTTAAGAACGCTTTTTGCACCCCAGACAAGTTTAATTGTGGAAATAAAAAAAGTACCGCTTCCCGTGTATCTTTTTTCAAAACATATATAAAAAAAGTGGAGGAATTATGGCAACTGACAAGGAAAAGCAGAAAAAACTAAATGACCGTATAGACACACTGCTTCCTACTACCAACGAAAATGAAATAAAAAAACTGATGAAGGATCTGGACAAGGAACAGGCCTACCGTCAGCACAAATGCTGGCGTCAATACATCACGGTGATTGTTTCTGTGGCCTTCGTCACATTCCAGCTGTATGCAACACTTTCAGGAAAGGTAACTGCCCAAATCTTAAGGGCAAGCCATCTGGCCTTTGTACAGGCTCTGGCCTTTCTTCTCTTTCCCGCTACAAAGAAAATGCCCCGCAACACCCTGCCCTGGTATGATGTTGCCCTTGCCCTCGCTGGTGCTGCCTGCTGGCTCTACATCGTCATAAACTTTCAGTATCTGGTTCGCCGTGCAGGTGCCTACCTTCCTCTGGATATAGCAGTGGGTACTTTGGGCATTCTGATTCTTATAGAAAGCTGTCGCCGCATTGTCGGACTCCCCATCCTGCTTATTGCATCTGCATTCATTCTCTATGCATTTGCAGGTCCCTATCTGCCGGGCTTCTTTAACCACCGCGGCTATTCATTCCAGCGCGTAGTAAGCCACCTCTTCTTTAACACTGAAGGCATTATGGGAACTCCAATCGGAGCCTGTTCTACCTTTATCTTCCTTTTCATTCTTTTTGGTGCCCTTCTGGAAAGTACTGGCATAGGTCAATTCTTTATTGACGTCTGCAATGCCATTGCCGGAGGCGCAAGCGGAGGTCCTGCAAAAGTTGCAGTCCTTTCCAGCGCCCTTTTGGGAACTGTTTCCGGAAGTTCTGTTTCAAATACAGTCGGTTCAGGAAGTTTTACCATTCCAATGATGAAAAAACTGGGCTACAAAGGTGAATTTGCTGGTGCAGTAGAAGCCGCAGCCTCTACCGGTGGTCAGCTCATGCCTCCCATCATGGGAGCAGCTGCATTTTTGATGGCAGAAAGCCTGGGCTTACCCTACATTACCATTGTAAAGGCTTCCATTATTCCTGCCCTCCTCTACTTTGCGGGTATCTTCATCACAGTCCATCTGGAAGCAAAAAAACTGGGACTGAAAGGTCTTCCAAAGGAATCTCTGCCCCGTTTTCTTCCCCTTTTTCTCTCAAAAGGCTACATGATTCTCCCGCTGATTATCATTATCGTCTTCCTCTGTATGGGCTTTACGGCAGTCTACGCCGCACTCATGGGCATTGTAAGCATTGTGCTCATCGGCATGGTTACTTCATTCGTCCGCATTGCCCAGGGAAAAAAACCGGAATTTACCGTAAAGAAAGTAATTGAAATCATGTGTACCGCCGCCCGCAATATCATCAGTGTGGCTATTGCCTGTGCAATGGCGGGTATCATCATCGGAATCGTTACCCTTACAGGCATAGGACTTAAATTTGGTGCCGGCCTGATTTCCATTTCTCACGGCATTGTATTCATCACCCTGCTGCTCACAATGATTTCTTCCATTATTTTGGGTATGGGCGCTCCCACCACGGCAAACTACCTGATTACATCTACCATTACGGCGGGTGCCATCATCGGACTGGGCATTGAACCGCTTGCCGCCCACATGTTCGCCTTCTACTTTGGCATTATCGCCGACGTAACACCGCCGGTTGCCCTTGCCGCCATTGCAGGTGCCGCCATCGCAAAAGCAAAGCCAATGCGTACCGCTTTTCAGGCGACAAAACTTGCCATCGGTGCCTTTATCATCCCCTACATGTTTGTCTTTAACCCGCAGATGCTCATGATACATGCGTCCGCTCCTGGTCTTTTATGGATTGTTGCAACCGCACTTATCGGAATGTTTGCAATCAGTTCCGGTCTGGAAGGCTACTCTTTCCGCCATTCTTCACTCCCTGAGCGCATACTCTTTATTGCAGGCGGACTTTTATGTATTCTGCCGGAAAGCAGCAGCGACATCATAGGACTTGTTCTTATTGCGGGTCTTATTGCCTTTCAGCTTTTGCGTCAGAAAATGCAGAAAAAGGCTGAAGTGGCTCTTCCCGCAGATGACTCAGAAAATCAGTTGTAAATGCGGTAAATGCCGCCCTTGCCCGTGATAAGATGTTCTGCAAGCAGTTTGTCTGCGGCGCGCTCCAGTCGGGCAAGGTCAATATCTTCATATTTTGCAATTGCGGCAAGGCTGGCAGACTCTTTCTGAGAAAGCTGTCTGAGGATAGCACCCCTTGCCTGCCGCAGGGAACCTTCAAAGCGTGACTGCCTTGTATACTGGCGGGATTTTCTGGAAGGATTAACCACTTTTTTCTTTAAGTCCGCACCGTAATCCATAAGAGCATAATACCATTCCCGGGGATTTGACCTGTCCAGAGTCACCTCAACAAGGGGAGCAATATCACGGTCATCAATTTTCTTTGTCTCATCGTTTAAAAGTGCATCAGAAAAGAAAAAATGAATGTAAACAGAACGGATATTTGTTTCTATAAATACATTGGGCTGATTAAAGGCAAAGGTGCTCACCGCTCCGGCCGTATAGGGACCGATACCGGGAAGTTTTTGCAGGGCTTCCTGACTTTGAGGAAAAACTTCATTATATTCACTGCAGACAGCCTGACATGCCTTTTGCAGAAAAAGGGCCCGCCTGTTATAGCCCAGCCCAACCCAATGAGAAAGCACTTCAGAAAGGGAAGCCTCTGCCAGAGACCGGGCCGTCGGAAAGGCCTTCATCCATTCTTCGTATTTGGGAACAACTCTCTGAGTCTGGGTCTGCTGCAGCATCATTTCGGAAACAAGAACGGCATAGGGATCAGAAATGCCCCGCCATGCAAATTCCCTTTTTCCGGCATGATAAAAAGACCAGATTTTATTTTGAAAAGATGTAATTTCGTCAGGAAGAAGAATAAGATTTGCCATTGTGACAGGAAAGAAAAAAGATGCAGTCAGAAAATGCAGAAAAAATCCGCCCTTCCCGGCTGCATACTCTCTTATTTTTCAGACAAATCTATGAGGGTAGTTACAGGAACAGGGGCAAGGCGCTCCCTGTAGTTAAGTTCAGGAATACCGATGACGCCAAAGAACTCTGCCACCTTTCCGCCACCCTGCTCCAACAGTTCTTTGCTTGCAGTGAGGGTTCCGCCGGTAGCGATTAAATCGTCTATGACAAGATAGTTTTTGCCGGCAGTTATGTCTGACTTGTGGGCCTCAATGGTTGCCTCGCCGTACTCCAGGGCATAGGATGCCGAATAGACATCACCGGGAAGCTTGCCCTTTTTGCGGATCAAAACCAGGGGAACACCCAGACGGTCAGCAAGGGGAGCACCAAAGAGAAAGCCTCTGGATTCCACGGCTGCAATTGCGTCAATTTTTTTGTCTTTGTAGATTTCCACCATGCGGTCAAGGCAGTGCCTGTATGCAGGGGGATTAGTAAAGATACTTGTTACATCAAAAAAAAGAATGCCCGGTTTTGGAAAATCAGGCACACGGCGAATCGCTTTATCTAAGGCTTCATCATATGTCATAACAAAACCATTGTAACGCAATCCGCCGTGACTGTCTATGATTGACTACTTAATTTTAAAGGCACCACCGATACGGAAAGAATAGGCGAAAATTCCGCCAAAACGCAGGGCAAATTCTCCATGAGCAGCAAACTGGTCGGTAAACCTAAAGGCACAGCCCGTTACAAAGTCCGCATCAAATTTTACTGTCGTGTCGCTATAGGTTACGGTCTGTGTAACAGATCCCCCCGCCGTGCCAGAAGAAATACGGGTCTTGCTTTCAATGCTCCAGTGGACAATTGGCAGGCAGAAACCCGCACCTGCATAGGGAACAATCTGGTCAAGGATTCCCTTGTCGCCAGTAAAGGAACCGATTGAGCGGGCAAACATGGCGCGGGCACCAGGGGCAAATACCTGGGTATTAAGGTCTCCGTTCCAATACCAGTTTGACATTGACTTACTGCCAAAGTTACAGTCCACGAATGCTTCAATTCCCAATCCTTCCACAGGGAAAATATTTGTTACGCCAAAGACTGGCTCAATGCTGAAGTGATTGACACCTTCACTTTCAACATTCCAGTTTGCATAACCAAGAGAGCCGCGCACATACATACCGATGCCGTTAGACTTCTTTGCCGCAAAGGCCGTTCCCACAGAAACAGCCGCCATCATCAGAAACAATGCAATTTTTTTCATTTTGCTCCACCTCTTATTTTTAAAATACTCTTGAAGTATAGCACTCCCCTGCATGAGTGTCCATTGCGTGAGCGATGGGAGGGGTGCACCTAAGGGGCAGTGCGAAGCACCGCGCGTAAGCAAGCCCCGGACGTAGCGACCGCCACTTGTGGTGGGCACGCCCAAAGCAGCAAGACACTATTTTTTTACCGTACGGATTGAGCCCATTTTAAGCCGCTGCTCACGGGTATCGGTAAGCATGTCTCGGAGGCTGTCTGCGTCTTCCTCGGAAATGTATTTCTTAAACCTTTCCATCTGCCTTTCAAAATTTTCGATGTGGGTGACCAGTTTTTCCTTGTTTGAAATAAAGAGTTCAGTCCACAAGGGGGCATTTATCATGGCAATACGGGTTAAATCTTCAAAGGAACCGCCGCCAAAGGCTGTAATCTCCGGATCTTCGGCACTTTCCACCAGGGCAGAAGCAATTACATGGCAGAGCTGGCTTGTAAATCCGATTTTCCAGTCGTGAGTGTCACAGGAAGTTTCCGTAATGCGGGTAAAGCCCATTTCTGCCACAAGAGCCCTCATAAAATCAAGGTTTTCCGCCTTATTAAAATCAGAGGGGCAGAGAATGTAGTTGTGGTTCACAAAGAATTTTGCGTCACTGTTGGCATAACCTTCCTTTTCGCCGCCCGCCATTGGATGTCCGATGATAAAGTCTACGTCAGGGCGGAGAATCTGGGGCATGGATTTTTCAAAAATGCCCTTTACGCCGCTTATATCCGTAACGATTGCCCCAGACTTAAAATGCTCCCTGTGCTCTTTCATAAAATCCAGGGTGGCGTGGGGATAGAGACAGACAAAAACTACATCGCAGAGGGGAAGCATGTCCGCCACTTTGTCAGAAGTATAGACAGCATCTGCCACACCTTCTGCCATTACCTGACTCAGACAGGCCGTACTGCGGTTACAGGCCAGAACTTTTCCGCTTGCTCCAGCCTGACTCAAAATGTTCTGCCGGATTGACTTGGCAAAGGAACCTCCCATGATTCCCAGGCCAACAATTCCGTACGTTGCGTTTTTCAATTCCATTACACAGTCCTTCCTTCAACTGCCGCGTATTTTGCGAGCACCTTCATTAAATCATCAAATTGCGCGGGTGTCAAAGACTGCTCACCGTCGCAGAGAGCCTTTTCCGGATTGTTGTGGACTTCGATAATCAGGCCGTCTGCTCCAACTGCGACCGCCGCCTTTGCCAGAGTAGGAACCATCCAGCGGATTCCGCAGGCGTGACTGGGGTCGATGATGACAGGAAGATGCGTTTCCTTTTTGAGGTAGGGAACAATGGAAAGATCCAGACAGTTGCGGGTGTAGTTGTCAAAGGTGCGGATACCGCGCTCGCAGAGGATTACATTTTCATTTCCGCTTGCCATGATGTATTCGGCGCTCATCAGAAATTCCTTTACGGTTGCAGAAAGTCCCCGCTTTAAGAGAATTGGTTTCTTAAGTTTTCCGACTTCCTTGAGCAGGTCAAAATTCTGCATGTTGCGGGCGCCTATCTGAATAATGTCCACATCATCAAAAAGAGGAATCTGGGTAATTGCCATGAGTTCAGTTACGATGGGAAGGCCTGTTTCCCTGCGGGCGATTTTCAGAAGTTCAAGACCGTCTGCGCCCAGGCCCTGGAATGAATAGGGACTGGTACGAGGCTTGAAGGCGCCACCACGGAGGAAACGGGCTCCACTTGCCTTGACTGCCTTTGCAACTTCCACTACCTGCTCTTCTGTCTCAACGGAACAGGGACCTGCCATAATTGCACAGGTTTTTCCGTCTCCGATATTTGCGCCAAGGGCAGCATCTGTTTTTGAGGGAACGGAAATTACCGTGTCTGCCGGATGGAATGAGCGGCTGGCCTGCTTGTAGGGAGCCTTTACCCGCTGGGCACTTTCTACGATATCATTTGCAAGCAGTTCCTCAGGAGTAATGCGGCTTGTATCGCCAATCAGCCCCAGAATAGTTACATCTGCACCTTTTGATTCATGCAGATCCAGTCCGCGGCTTTTGAGGTTAGCCTTGAGTTCATTTACCTTTGCTTCCGCTGCACCATTTTTCAATACGACAATCATGTTCAATTCTCCTTATTTTTTGTCATTTTTTCAGTATTTTCCGCTATGCAGGCATAAAAAAAGGACTTCCTTTTCTGGAAGTCCTGATTATTGCCTTGTCAGCCGCAATCAATCTGTCAACGACAGTCTGAAACTTCCGTACGCAAATGAGAAAAATAATAATAACCATAGTAGGAGTAGACCTGCATGATTGAGAATGATTTTTCTGTCGCGCCAAAAGTTGTGCGGTTCATATAAATATTGTACGAGGGAAAAATATCTTTTGTCAAGTTTTAAATTTTCACTTTCAGCAAATTTTTTGTTTTTCATATTACCTTTTCACAAGTACTTTGTTTATATATAATAGAAACAAAGTATCTCAGGGTGCTTTCTGCACCCGCACATGGAGTTCAAATCATGATTGAAGTTTCGCACTTGTCCAAACAATTCGGGACATTTCGTGCGGTGGATGACATCAGTTTTTCCATTCCGACCGGGCAGATTGTAGGTTTGCTCGGACCAAACGGAGCGGGAAAGACCACCACAATGCGTATGATTACCGGCTTCCTTAAGGCGACAGACGGTACAATCTCTATTGACGGCACGGATATCACAGAAAATCCGGTGGAAGCAAAAAGGAAAATCGGCTACATGCCCGAAAGCGCTCCTCTCTACAGCGACATGATTGTAGATGACTACCTGCGCTATGTTGCAGACCTGCAGGGTGTAAATGCGGATGAAAAAGTTCCTCAGCTCTGTGAAACCTGCGGCTTAAAGGAAGTAATGCACAAGAATATTGCTGACCTTTCCCGCGGTTACCGCCAGCGTGTTGGACTTGCTCATGCCCTTATGAACGACCCTGAAATTCTGATTCTTGACGAACCGACCAGCGGTCTTGACCCCAACCAGATTCAGGATGTACGCGATGTAATCAAGGAAATCGGTAAGACGAGAACCGTCATCATTTCCACCCATATCCTCGGCGAAGTAGAAATGCTTTGCGGCCGGGTCATCATCATCGCAAAAGGAAAAATCGTTGCGGACAGCCCCACCAGCGAACTCCGTGAAAAATACGGTCACTCAGCCAGTGTCTTTGTAGAAGCAGGCGGCTGCAGTGAAAGCGACCTGAGCCAGACTCTGTCCCAGCTTGAAGGCGTTGCATCCTGCACGGCGGAAGAAGGCGAAGCCATTGAAGGCGTTCAGACAGCCAGCCTCCTTGCTCATGCAGAGGGAAATGCAGAAATTCGCCCCGCAATCTTTAAGGCCATTGCTGAAAAAGGCTGGACTCTCTACGAAATGTCCATCCGCCGCAACAGTCTGGAAGATGTATTCCATTCACTTACTCAGGATGATGCCGCCACAGCGGAAGGAGAAAACGCATGAAAAAGCAAAATGCTGCGCTGGTCATTATGAAGCGCGAACTTTCAGCATATTTTTCAAGTCCTATCGCCTATATCGTGACGGGCTTATTCCTTGTGTTCTCAGGATTTTTATTCTTCAACACATTCTTTCTGGCAAACCGGGCAGAACTGCGCAATTTCTTTTCAATCCTGCCCATAACCCTGTCATTCTTTATTCCCGCCCTCACCATGCGCATGCTGGCAGAAGAAAAACGCAGCGGCTCAATTGAAACCCTGCTGACCCTGCCCGTCACTGCCTTTGATGTAACCCTGGGAAAATTTCTGGCAGCCTTTATCAGCGGAGCCGCCATGCTGGTACCCACTCTTTTCTATGTGATTACCTGCTATGTTTTTGGTTCGCCTGATGCGGGTCCTATTATCGGCGGCTATCTTGGTGCACTCTTTCTGATTGCATCATTCAGCGCAATCGGACTTTTTGCCACCAGCCTTACAAAGAATCAGATTATTGCTTTCTTCATCGCATTTACCATCTGTATTCTGCTTTCAATTTTGAGTGGATTCCTGGTATTCCTGCCTTCATGGCTGGTAAACTTCTGCTCATATTTTTCTGCCTACAGCCACTTTACTTCAATCGCCCAGGGCATAATCGACACCCGCGACCTGATTTACTTCATCTCGCTTACTGCCATTTTCTTTGCCCTGACTGTTGAAATTCTCAAAGGCGACAGCAGGAGGTAACGGAAAAAATGAAAAACTTCATCAACTACATAAAATCATCCCGCAGCGACATTCTGCTTTTTGCGGTATTCCTGCTGCTCTTAAATCTGGTAGCCTACCGCGCATTCGTGCGCTTTGACCTTACGGCTCCCCGCTCATATTCTCTGAGCAAGGCAAGCATTCAGACTGTACGCACACTGGAAGAGCCTCTGAGCATCAAGGTATTCTTCACTTCAAATCTTTCCGCTCCCTACAACAGCGTAGACCAGTATGTTCGCGACCTGATGACTGAATACAAGGGAAAGGCAAACCGCAATTTTTCCTGCGAATTCTTTGACATGTCCAAGCCTGAGAACGAAAACATCGCCGCAAGCTACAAACTGAACCAGATTCAGATTCGTGAAGTGAAAAACAACGAAGTCGGTTTTAAGCAGGTCTGGATGGGTATGGTCTTTACCTATGCTGATTCTGTAGAGACATTGGACGGAATCGTTTCTCCGGAAGGTCTGGAATACAAAATCACTTCTAAAATCAACAATATGATTGCTACAACCAGCACCCTCGCCGGACTGAACGGAAGAGTTAAACTGACCCTCTACAGAAGCGATGCAATGAAGGATCTGGGAATTCAAGGCTTTAAGGAAATGGAAGGCGCTGTAAAAAAAGCCTATACCCTGGTAAACGCAAAGAACCAGAATAAGATTGATATTGAAGTTCTGGATCCCTCTTATGAAGAATCCCTGCCCCTGGTACAGCAATATGGTCTTCAGGCTATCAGCTGGGACAAGGGTGAAAAACACGGCATCCTCGGTCTCGTTCTTTCATACAATGACGCATTCCGTCTGCTGCCTGTCCGTCTGGAACGCACCTTCTTTGGTCAGAACATCATCAGCGGACTGGACTCACTTGAAGACACCATTACCGAAAGCCTGAAAAGCCTTGTCTCAAAGACTGTAGAAATCGGCTACATTACAGGCCACGGCGAATGGAACATCAACGATGACGAAAACGGCTCAGGAAAGTTTAATGATCTGGTAAAAGACCGCTATTCATTCAAGCTGCTCAACCTGCTTACCGATGAAATCACACCAAATCTTACCAGCGTCATCATCAACGGACCAAAGCGCGCATTTACTGATGACGAACTCTACAAAATCGATCAGTACCTGCTCAAGGGCGGAAACCTCATTCTCTTCCTTGACCCGGTGGATGAAGTGCTTCCCCAGGGAGAAATGGCTTACTATCAGCAGCCCTCTTACAATCCGATTGACACAAAACTTGCAAAGATTCTGGACAAATACGGAATCAAGATGGGAAAGAACTACGTTCTGGATGAAACCTGTTTCGTACAGGCAAACCAGATGTACGGCAAAATGCCCGTTTACTTTGTTCCCGAACTGCAGAAGCAGAACCTGAATCAGAAGCATGTCATCAGCAAGAATCTGGGTTATGTCTACTTTATGCAGGCAAGCACCATTGATATTGAAGATGCAAAGGCTCAGGAAGGAGAAAAAGTAACCGTTCTGGCAAAATCTTCTCCCAACTCATGGCTGATGACCGGCAATTTCCACACCAATCCCAGCATGCTGCGCGTTCCCGCAGACAAATCTACCCTCAAGAGCGAAAACCTTGCCGTACTGGTAGAAGGAAAGTTCAAGAGCGCCTTTGATGCAAAGCCGGAAACAGAGAAGAAAGATGAAACCCTGTCTGTGAGCAGCCACCTGAAGGAAAGCATTCAGAGCGGAAAGATTTTTGTTGTCGGTTCTTCAAAAC
>ODAI011777439.1_pt1 | contig 12583 bp, 9 predicted proteins | sample 1539321 | NCBI WGS metagenome assembly ODAI01 (sample SAMN02144231, study PRJEB22623) | gut metagenome | biome: sheep rumen | host: Ovis aries | place: New Zealand
AATTCCTATAATCCCTAATCCCCAATCCCTAATTCCTAATCAAAAAAGTGACGTCCGTGCTGTTCCCCACGCCGTCGACGACTTCGACGCGCAGCCGGTTCTGCCCGGCGCGGAGTTTGCCGGCGGCGGCGATGGTGAGCGTGGCGCTCTTGCCGTCGTATTCGGCCAGGATCCACTGCCCGTTGAGGTAGCAGTCGTAGCGCTCCACACCGCTCAGGTCGTCGCCTATTTTTACGCGCAGGGTGTTGGTTTTGAGTTGCTTGCCCTCGCGGAAGTTGGCGGGTCTCACCGTCGGCGCCACCGTGTCCTGCATCAGCACGAAGCGCCCGAAGTCGCGCACCTGGGCCGTGTAGTAGCCGTCCTGATAGTCGGTCTTGTAGGCGAATTTCCTGTTGCCCGCCAGGCGCACGATGACCACGCGTCCGCGCCGTGCGCCGCTCAGGCCGAGGGTGTACCAGCGGTCGGGCGGCAGGGCGTTGACCTGCGGCTCGAGGGTGAGGCCGCTGCCGAGTGCGCCCTCTTCGGGCTGCAGCGACAGCCGGTCGTCGGCATAGAGCGCATAGGCGGGCAGGTCGATTTTGAATTTTGATTTTTGAATTTTCAAATTTGAGTTGTATTGTATGGGTTCTCCAACTTGTGGTTGTGGCTGGGGTGGGGGAGCGGCCTGGGCGGTGACGCGGAGGGTGCGCTCGGCCACGTTGCCCTTGATGTCGAAGGCTTTGACGCTGATGCTGTGGGTGGTGCTGGGCTGCAGGCGGAACACGCCGTCGCCCTGCCGCACCGGTATCCACGGCCCCTCGGCCCCGGGCAGGGCGCGGGTGAGCAGGTAGGCCTGGCGTGTGGCGGCGAAGTGGGGGTAGTCCACCAGCGCGTTCACCATGCGGCTGCTGTCCAGCGGGAACTGCTCGGTGGTGTACTTAAAGAACAGTGCGCCATCGAGATAGACCTCGATGCGGTCCACCCCGTTGCGCAGCGTCGACCCCTCGGCGGCATCGGTGGCATAGATGCCGAGGTGGAACGGGCCGCGGACGGTCAGCGAGGAGTTCGGGGCGCTGAGTTCGGAGGTGCCCTCTGCCGAGTACACGCGGATGCCGCGGATGGTGGGGGCGATGCCGTCGGTGTAGGGCAGGCCGAAGTGCAGCGGGTTGATGGTCCGGCCGCCCAGCCGCAGTTCGAAGTGCAGGTGCGGGCCGCCGCTGCTGCCGCTGTTGCCGCTCCGCGCCACGATTTGCCCCTTCTTCACCCGCAGCAGCCCCTCGGGAAACTCCTTGACGATTGAGTATGAGCGCTGTTCATACTGCTCGGCCAGCACGCGCTTGCCGATTTCGCCCTCGTAGCTCTCCAGGTGCATGTAGACCGACTGGTAGCCGTTGGGGTGGTTGATATACAGCATCTTGCCACCGCCCCAAGGCAATATGCGCACGCACTGCACATAGCCGTCGGCCACGGCGTAGACCGCCCGGCCGGTGGCGCCGCCGGTACGCATGTCGATGCCCGCGTGGAAGTGGTTCATGCGCAGTTCGCCGAAGGTGGCCGAGAGGGCCATCTCCCCCTCCATCGGCACGCGGAAATAGCCCTGCGGCAACTCCTGTGCCACCGCAGGGGCATAGCTTAATATGCTGGCAATGAACAGTATGGCGGGTCGGAATTTCAATTTTCAATTTTCAATTTTCAATTCCCTAAATCGCCCTTCCCCAGCGCGTGTAGTCGGTCTCCATGGGCACGTAGACTATGGCCGACTTGTCGCGGATGAGCCATTTGGCCGGTTTGCTCTGCAGCAGCACGCGGTGCTCGCGGATGAGGTTCTCCATGCGGATTTGGTGGAAGACAAACTTCTCGCGCGCCATCACGATGAGCTCCAGCAGCGGCGGGTACTCCTGCGGGTCGAAATCGAGGTTGCAGTCCAGTATCCAGTTCAGAAAGTTCTCATTGTCAATCGATTTGTTCAGCAGGTCGGGGTAGATGTTGTTGAAGCTGCGGCGGTGCTCCTCGCGGATGCCGGCGCGCTGCTTGATGTTGTTCCAGATGTAGTCGTAGGTGCCCTCCAGGATTTTGCGGTGCGCCTCGGCCTCGTCGCGCAGCTGCTTGTCCTGCCGGTTGTAGTAGACCGACAGGAAGTGCGCCGCGATGCCGATGGGCAAAATCAGCACCGTCACCAGGACAATCAGCAGTATAATCCAGCCAAACACAGTGGGTTACGTCGTTTTATGTCATCGTTTCGAATCTGCAAAGATACGAATAAAAATATAAATTGCGGTATGCGAGGACAATTTTATTGCATTTTCTCGCTGCAACATGCAGATTGCCAGACTGAAAAAAAATATTTGTTTATGTCCAAAAATCTTCGTATCTTTGCACTCGGTTTCCCATCCGGTTTTCATTTCCCACACGCCCTCCGACCGAAGAACAACCGAAGAACAGACGAAGAACAGACGAAGAACAGACGAAGAACAGACGAAGAACGGCCGAAGTTGGTACGGTGAAGCCACGGTGAGGGCGGCCTTCGATCCCCTGCGATGTGGCCTTCGATCCCTGTCGGTACAACCCCTAAAAACAAAGAAACGACGCCTCAAGCCCCCCTTTTTTTTACGCATTTCGGCGTTGGATGGCAAAAAATAGTGTTTTGATTTACAGTATGTTATAAAAATATTTTGTTAAAAAGAGCGTCAATCCAAAAAATATTCGTAATATTGCGTTTTGAAATAGGCCTAAAAATATGTTAAAAATAATACAGAAAAAGGGATTCAAACGCTCACTCCTCGGTGCCCTGCTGCTCCTCTCCGGAGCCGCGCAGGCGCAGGACATCGGATTCTCCCAGTTCTATGCAAATCCCTTATACCTCAACCCTGCATTTGCCGGCTCAGCCGTTGCACCTCGCATTTCGATTACTTACCGTGCCCAGTGGCCCGGTTTGGTCAGTGCATTCACCACGGTGTCAGCCTCCTATGACCAGTACTTCCCCGACCTGCACGGCGGCCTCGGCTTCATCCTCCTCACCGACCGCCAGGGCGACCACGGCGCCCTCTCCACCTCCTTCTTCGGCGCCATGTATGCCTTCCGTTTCCAGTTGAGCCGCGACATCTACATGAGCGCCGCTTTGCAGGCCAGCATTGTCAACATGCACCTCAACTGGGACAAATACCTCATCTTCCCCGACCAAATCGACGCCCGCATGGGTGTTTCCTACGCCACCGGCGCCACCCCGCCGGACAAGCGCACCAAGTGGAGCCCCGACTTCCACGCCGGCCTCCTCGTCAGCGGCTCGCAGTGGTACGCCGGCCTCGCCGCCGCCCACCTCACCCAGCCCAACCAGGCCTTCTACTCCGAAGACCCCGTCCCGATGAAGTTCACCGTCCATGGCGGCGGCATGATCAACGTCGCCGAAGAGAGCCGTCGCCAGTCGTCGCTCGGCCTCGGTTCGCCCATCATCTCGCCCAATTTGGTCTACCAGCATCAAGGCGGCTTCAACTACTTCAACTACGGCGTCTACCTCGACTGGCAGCCCTTCCTCGTCGGCGTCTGGTTCCGCCACGGCATCGAAAACCCCGACGCCTTCATCTTCCAGGCCGGCTTCCAGCACGACTACTTCAAGGTGGGCTACTCCTACGACGTCACCGTCTCCAAGATGGCCAACGCCACCGCCGGCTCGCACGAGCTCACCCTCGGCTTCCTCCTCCCCGTCCCCGAGCAGAAAAAGAAGGTCCGCGCCATCCGTTGCCCATCTTTCTAACCCAAAAATGAAACAAAAAAACGACTTCTTCGTTATATAGAATAATACATAATAAACAATACACTTATGAAAGCACTCAGATTCGCATGCCTGGCATTAGCCTCCACATTGATGCTTGCCGCCTGCTCCAACAAGAGCGGCAAATCTGACGTAACCGGATGGAAGCTCAACGACCCCACCTGGGGTGGCTACGACGTCTCCGACCGCACCAACCAGCAGACCGCCCCGGGCCTGGTCTTCATCGAAGGCGGCTCCTTTGTTATGGGCCATGTCACCGAGGACACCCGCTACTCGTGGGACAACGTGGCGCATACCGTCACCGTCTCCTCGTTCTACATGGACGAGACCGAGGTCAGCAACAAGTCCTATGGCGAGTTCGTCTACTGGATGCAGCGTGCCTATGGCGAAGAATATCCCGAGAAGGTCACCGCCATCATGCCCGACACCGCCACTTGGCGCGACAAGCTCGCCTGGCGCGAAAGCTTCGTCGACTACTATTTCCAAAGCCCCTCCTACCAGGAGTATCCCGTCGTCGGCGTCAGCTGGGAGCAGGCCCAGTCGTTCTGCACTTGGCGTACCGACCGCGTCAACGAGAAGCTCCTTGTCGACATGGGTATCATCGAGCTCGACCAGGAAAACCTTGGCACCGGTGCCTTCCAGACCGACGTCTACCTCGCCGGCCTCTATGAAGGCGAGACCAAGAAGGGCATCACCAACCTTGACCCCAGTGCCGGCGGCGAAGACCGTCAGGTGCGCAAGGCCGACGGCATACTCTACCCCTACTATCGTCTCCCGACCGAGGCCGAGTGGGAGTTCGCAGCCCTTGGCCACATCGGCAACACCTACGACGAGCGCGTCACCGAGCATAAGACCTACCCCTGGGCCGGTCAGAGCCTCCGCTCCTCTAACAAGAAATACTACGGCCAGTTCCTGGCCAACTTCAAGCGCACCCGTGGCGACGCCATGGGCGTGGCCGGCAACCTCAACGACGGCTGGGACTACCCCTGCCCCGTCAAGTGGTACTTCCCCAACGACTACGGTCTCTACAACATGGCCGGCAATGTCAGCGAGTGGTGCATGGACGTCTATCGTAAGACCGTCAACCCCGTCGGTGCCGACGACGTAGACCCCTACCGTGGTAACATCTACCGCAAACCCGTCCGCGACGAAGAGAACGAAATCCTCATCGGCGAAGACGGCCTCATGCAGTACGAAGAAGAAGACTACCAAATGAACCGCCGCAACTACCGCCAGGCCGACAATGTCAACTACCTCGACGGCGACCGCACCTCCAACCTCAACAGCAACATGTGGAAAGACGCCGAGACCAGCGAGGATGAAGAGGATGGCGAAGAGACCTCCGAGTATGCCGAAGAGGACGAAATCAGCGAGGATGACGGCACCCAGCTCAGCGGCGAAGACTACAATACCAATCAAATGTATCGTCGCCAGGTGCAGAGCAAGGACGACAAGACCACTTCGCTCGTCAACAACAAGGTGCGCGTTGTCAAGGGCGGCAGCTGGAGGGATCGCGCCTACTACCTGCAGTCCAGCACCCGTCGCTACTACGACCAGGACAAGTCCACCTCCTGGATCGGCTTCCGCTGCGCAATGGATCGTCTTGGTGCCCGCGTTTTGGATTAAACCTTGAAGAAGACACTGGCACATATCATTTTACTTCTGGGCGTCGCAGTCTCCTGCGGCGCCCAGAAGTTGATTGACTACTCTGCCGGCATGGGGGCGCGCGACCCCGACAACGGCGACATCTGGATCCTCTACCGCGGCGTCACTGCCCGCCACGAGGGCATGACACTCACCTCCGACTCCGCCCACTTCAACACTCGCGAGAACAGTTTCACCGCCTTCGGCGATGTGGTGGTGGAGATTACCGACACCACCTTTATCTATGGCGACGTGATTCACTACGACGGCAATACCCGCATCGTCGACGTGTGGGACGACACCGTCACCCTTGTCGACGGGCAAACCAACCTCTTGGCCGACCATATCACCTATGAGCGCAACCGCGCCACCGCCTACTACACGCGCTGGGGCCACGGCACCAGCGGCACGCGCACCCTCTACAGCCAGCAGGGCGAATACAACTCCGACCTCAAGGAATTCTATATTTACATCGACGTCGTGCTCACCGACTCCGCGATGACCCTCTACACCGACACCCTTGTCTACAACACCCGCACCGAGGTGGCCCACTTCGAAAGCCCCACCACCATCTACACCGACTCCTCGGTCATCTACAGCGAACTCGGCGACTACAACACCGCCACCCGCTTCGCCGTCTCCTACCGCGCCTCGCATGTCGACGGCAAGGGCCAAATGATCGAGAGCGACACCCTCTACTACGACGACCAGCGCCGCTTCGGCAAGGCCTATGGGCACGTCCTCATCGTCGACTCGGCCAACGACCTCACCTGCTCCGGCCGCTACGGCGAGACCAGCCAGGCCGACCGCTACTCCTATGTGACCGACAGCGCTTTGGTGCGCTTTGTCGACCGCGGCGACACGCTCTACCTCCATGCCGACACCGTCTATGTCGTCACCAATGATTCCAATCAGCTTCACACTGTCCGCGCCTGCCACCGCGTGAAGGTCTACCGCCGCGATGCCCAGGCCATGTGCGACTCGGCCTTCTACTCCGCTCCCGACTCGCTCCTCTCGCTCTACAAAGACCCTGTCCTTTGGTACGACCACTACCAGTGCTCTGCCGACACCATCGAGGTGCTCCACGACTCCACCGGAGCCCGCAAGGCCTACCTGCGCAGCAACTGTTTTGCCATGCAGCAGGTGGACCGCGAGAAGTTCAACCAGCTCAAAGGCCGGCAGGGCATTGTGTACCTTGATGCCGGCGAGCCCCGCTATGCCGACGTCATCGGCAACGCCGAGATGGTCTTCTACATCACCGAAAGCGACACCGCCAGCGGCACCTCCCTCATCGGCGCCAATGTGGGCCTAGGGACATCGATGCGCATTTATTTCGACACCGCCCGCGCCCCCGAGCGTGTGGTCACCTACGACAAACCCGACATGAAGACCTATCCCGTGATGAGCGTACCCGACGAGTGGAAACGCCTCAAGGGCTTCCGCTGGCTGCCACAGCGCCGTCCGCGCCGGCCGGAGGATGTCTTCGTTTGGTGACAAAATGTCAGCCTGACTGCCAATGGCAGTCTTTTTGCATATTATAATGTAAAAAAATCAGAAAAGAACTACCCCTATGAGCAACAAAGAGAAACACAACGAAGAGACCGAACCCATCGAAGAGCAGGCCGTCAACGCTGAGCAGCCTGCCGAAACAGATAGCCCGCAACCCACCGAGGAAGACAAGGTGCAGGAGATGGGCGAGAAACTGGCCGAACTGAACGACAAGTACCTCCGCCTCTACTCCGAGTACGAGAACTACCGCAAGCGCACCACCCAGGAGAAGGCCGACCTGCTGCTCAACGGCAGCCGCGAGATGATGAAGGCCATCCTGCCTGTCATCGACGACTTCGAGCGCGCCCTCTCCGCCATCGGCGACGAGGAGGGTGTGCTGCTGATTTACAACAAGATGATCAAAATCCTCGAGCAGAAGGGTCTCAAGGCCATGGAGGCCAAGGGCGAGAAATTCGATGAGAACCTCCACGAGGCCGTCACCAAGATTCCCGCCGCCGATGCAGGGCAGAAAGGCCTTGTGATGGATGTGATAGAGAAGGGCTACTACCTCAACGACAAGGTGTTGCGCTATGCCAAAGTGGTTGTGGCCTGTTAAGTGTTAGGAGCAAATAGTTTATGGCAAAAAGAGATTATTATGAAGTGCTCGGCGTAAGCAAAAACGCCACCGCCGACGAGCTGAAGAAGGCCTACCGCAAGCTGGCCCTTCAGTACCACCCCGACCGCAACCCCGGCGACAAGGAGGCCGAGGAGAAGTTCAAGGAGGCGGCCGAGGCCTACGATGTGTTGAGCAATCCCGACAAGAAAGCCCGCTACGACCAGTTCGGTCATGCCGGCGTCGACAGTGCCTACGGCCAGGGAGGCATGGACATGAACGACATCTTCTCCCAGTTCGGCAGCATCTTCGGCGACCTCTTCGGCGGCGGCAGCTTCCGCGGTTTCAGCGGCTTCGGCGGCGGCGGCGCCCAGCGGCGCGTGATGCGCGGCAGCAACCTCCGCATCAAGGTGAAGCTCACCCTCGAGGAGATTGACCGCGGCTGCGAGAAGAAGATAAAAGTCAGCAAATATGTGCCCTGCAAGACCTGCGGCGGCAGCGGTTCGCGCGACGGGAAGCTCGAGACCTGCCCCCATTGCCACGGCACCGGTGTGGTCACCGAGACCAAGCGCACCATGCTCGGCATGATGCAGACCCAGAGCGCCTGCCCCCATTGCGGCGGCGAGGGTCGCATAGTGAAGGACAAATGCCCCGACTGCCACGGCGACGGCATTGTGAAGAGCGACGAAATCATCACCATCAACATTCCCGCCGGTGTGCAGGATGGCATGCAGCTGGCCATGTCGGGCCAGGGCAATGCCGCCCCTCGCGGCGGTGTGCCGGGCGACCTCATCGTGCTGGTGGAGGAGGTGGAGCACGAGCTGTTTGAGCGCCAGGATGCCAACCTCTACTATAATGCCTTCATCACTTTTGCCGACGCCGCCCTCGGTGCTTCGGTGGAAATCCCCACGCTTGGAGGCAAGGTCAAAATCAAAATCGACGCCGGCACTCCGTCGGGCCGTGTGGTGCGGCTGCGGGGCAAGGGTTTGCCCATGGTCAACGGCTACGGCCGCGGCGACCTGCTGGTGAGCCTCAACGTGTGGGTGCCCAAGGACCTCACCAAGGAGGAGAAGAAGCAGCTCGAGGAACTGGGCAAGCACCCCAACTTCCAGCCCAACCCGTCCAAGCAGGAGCGCGGATTTTTCGACAAGATGAAAGAGATGTTCAGCTAGGCGATGACGGAGGCGTTCCTACAATACCTTTGGCAGCATCAGATGCTCGATAAAAGGCTGGCCACAGTGGATGGCCAGCCCGTTGTCGTTGGCAGTGCAGGCACGCTCAACCGCGATGCGGGTCCCGACTTTTTCAACGCCCGCCTCACCATCGACGGCGTGGAGTGGGTGGGCAACATCGAGGTGCATTTGCACACCTCGGACTGGAATGCCCACCGCCACAATGCCGATGCGGCCTATAACAACGTTATCCTGCATGTGGTCTATGAGCACGATGCCGACATTGCGCTGCAGAACGGGCGCAGGCCTGCCACTTTGGAGGTGCGCCATTTTCTGCATCCTGCGATAGTGGCCAACTACGACGCCCTCATGGCGCCGTCGGCCGCCGACGCCATCCCCTGCCGGAGGCGTCTGCCGCAGGTGCCGCCGATCGTCACCGGCTCGTTCCTCGACCGCCTTGTCGTGGAGCGCATCCAGGCCAAGGCGGAGCTGGTGCATCGCCTGCTCGAGGAGAGCCGCGGCGGCTGGGAGCAGACCTGCTACTGGCTGCTGGCCCACTACTTCGGCGGCAAGGTCAACGCCCTGCCGTTCGAGCTGCTGGCCAAGGCCACGCCGCCCAACCTCCTGGCCCGTTGGAAGGACAATCCCCAGCGGCTCGAGGCCCTCCTGATGGGACAAGCCGGGCTGCTGGAGGGGTATTTCGAGGACGACTATCCGCGCCAGCTTCAGGCCGACTACAGTGCTTTGCGGCAGGGCGCCTCGCTGCAGCCCATTGACTCCCACCTCTGGCGCCTCTTCCGCCTGCGGCCTTCGGCGTTCCCCACCATACGCATCAGCCAGCTGGCCCACCTGCTGGCTTCCACCTCGTCGCTCTTCTCCACATTGCTCACCATGACCGATGCGGCGGCCATCGAGCGCCTGTTCACTTGCCAGGCGTCGCCTTACTGGGACGATCATTATCACTTTGACCGCCTGGCCGCCAGGAGCCATGTCAAACAGCTGGGGCGCATGCAGGCCGACCTGCTGATAATCAATGCATGGGTGCCGCTGCTTTTCGTCTATGGCGAAACGATGGGGAACCAGCAATACAAGGAGCAGGCCGTGTCGCTGCTGGAGCAGCTGGAGGCCGAGGACAACACCGTATGCCGCCAGTGGAAAGAGGCGGGCCTCGCGCCTTCCAACGCGGCGCAGTCGCAGGCCCTGCTGCAGCTCAAGACCCGCTACTGCGACAGCCGGCGCTGCCTCGATTGCCGCATCGGCCACCAAATGATAAAGCAAACCTCATGAAAGCATTCGAAATAGACTCCATAATAAGGTCGCACCGGACAGTCTTGCCGCACCCCGACAGCGAGGTGCAGCATCTGCTCACCGACAGCCGCAAGCTCTCGTCCCCGGCCGCCACGCTTTTTTTTGCCATTCCCACCCAGCGCAACTCCGGATGCCGCTACATAGAGGGTCTCTATCAGGCCGGGGTGCGCAACTTTGTGGTGCCCGAGGGCTATGAACCCGCGCTTGGCGAGGCCAACTTTTGGGTGGTCGACAATGTGGTCGCCGCCCTGCAGCGCCTGGCCGCCCACCGCCGTGCGCAGTTCTCCATCCCCGTCATCGGCATCACCGGCAGCAACGGCAAAACCATCGTCAAGGACTGGATTGTGCAGCTGCTCTCGCCCGACCGCCGGCTGGTGTCGAGCCCCAAGAGCTACAACTCGCAAATCGGTGTGCCGCTTTCGGTGTGGCAGCTTACGCCCGAGGCCGAGATGGCTGTGTTCGAGGCCGGGATATCCGAAACCGGCGAGATGGAGCGCCTGCGCCACGTCATCAATCCCACCATCGGCATCTTCACCAATGTGGGCCAGGCTCACGACGAGCATTTCCTCACCCGCAAGCAGAAAATCGCCGAGAAACTGCAGCTCTTCACCCACTGCCAAACCCTCATCTACTGCACCGACCACAAGGAAATCCACAACGCCATCAGCGGCATCGAGGGTTTTCGCCATATCAAACGCTTCACGTGGGGACGCTCGGACGACAATGATGTGCGCCTCGTTGGCGTCGACGAGGGGGTGCGCAGCACCACCATCACCTACGCCACTCGCACGCTGGGAACGCAGCACACCGTGATCCCCTTCACCGACCAGGCTTCGATCGAGAATGCCATGCATTGCATCGCCCTCATGCTCTTTCTCGGCTACAACGGGCACGAAATATCGGTGCGCACCCCGGTGCTCACCCCCGTCGAAATGCGCCTCGAAATCAACGACGCCATCGGCAACTGCCTGCTTATCAATGACAGCTACTCGCTCGACATCAACTCGCTCTCCATCGCCCTCAACTTCCTCCAGCACGAGCGCCAGCATGCCAACAAGACGCTCATCCTGAGCGACTTCTTCCAGACCGGCATGCTCGACGACGAACTCTACACGCAGGTGGCCTCGCTTGTGAGCCAGTGCGACGTCTCCCGCCTCATCGCCATCGGCCCCGCCCTCGAGCGCCAGCGCGGCTGCTTCGCCGGCATCGACGCCACCTTCTACCCCTCGACCGAGGAGTTCATCCGCACCTTCGACTTCAACCTCTTCCAGAACGAGACCATCCTCCTCAAGGGCGCCCGCGCCTTCGGATTCGAGAATATCGCCAAGATGCTCCAGCGCCGCTCGCACGAGACCATCCTCGAGGTCGACCTCAGCGCCATGGTGCACAACCTCAACTATTTCCGCTCGCTCCTGAAGCCTTCCACCAAGCTCATGGCCATGGTCAAGGCTTCGTCCTACGGTGCGGGCAAGGCCGAGGTGGCCTCCGTGCTGCAGTACAACCACGTGGACTACCTCACCGTCGCCTACGCCGACGAGGGCGTCGAGCTGCGCCGCAACGGCATCACCCTCCCCATCATGGTCATGAACCCCGAGGAGGCCGCCTTCGACGACATCCTCCGCTTCCGCCTCGAGCCCGATATCTACTCCTTCCGCATCCTCGACCTCTTCGCCCGCCATGCCCGGCTCTACGACCTCAAGGAGTTCCCCATCCACCTCGAGCTCGACACCGGCATGCACCGCCTGGGCTTCGCCGAGGCCGACATCCCCGAGCTCGCCGGCCGCCTGGCCGACCTCGCCCCCCTGCTGCAGGTGCAGAGCATCTTCACCCCCCTCGCCTGCAGCGACGACCCCGCCCTCGACGACTTCACGCGCCTGCAGATCAGCCACTTCACCGCCTGGGCCGACCGCCTCGACGGCCTCATCGCCCAGCCGCCGGCGGCACCCATACTCCACCACGTGCTCAACTCCTCCGGCATCGTCCGCTTCCCCGAGGCCCAGTTCGACATGGTGCGCCTCGGCATCGGCCTCTACGGCGTCGCCCCGCAGCCCGAGGTGCAGCGCCACCTCCGCCCCGTCAGCCGCCTGGTGACACGCATCTCGCAGCTCAAGGACATCCCCGAGGGCGACAGCGTGAGCTACAACCGCCGCTGGGTGGCCCCTCGCCCCTCGCGCATCGCCATCCTCCCCATCGGCTACGCCGACGGCCTCAGCCGCCAGCTCGGCTACGGCCACGGACGCGTCCTCGTGGGCGAAAACGAAGCCCCACTCATCGGCGCCGTCTGCATGGACATGTGCTTCGCCGACGTCACCGGCCTCCCCTGCGCCGAGGGCGACCCCGTGGTCATCTTCGGCCACGGCGACCTCCTCCAGCGCAACGCCGCCGCCGCACGCACCATCCCCTACGAGATGCTCACTTCGGTCTCGCCGCGCGTCAAACGCATTTACTATCAGGAATAAAGAAAATAAATTTTGCCAGTCCAGAAATAATTCGTACCTTTGCAAATTTCCTACCCAAACCCGCACTGCCCCAACCGCAGGACTGACCGAAGAACAACCGAAGAACAACCGAAGAACAGACGAAGAACAGACGAAGAACAGACGAAGAACA
>ODAI012886798.1_pt1 | contig 12582 bp, 8 predicted proteins | sample 1539321 | NCBI WGS metagenome assembly ODAI01 (sample SAMN02144231, study PRJEB22623) | gut metagenome | biome: sheep rumen | host: Ovis aries | place: New Zealand
AAAGAACATAGCCATCTTAAAGAAAGAAAATCTTCAGAATCTTCAGGCTATTGATCCGGATACTGATTATAGTGCAGAGATAGCAGACATAAATGATGATATTGCTATAGCCAACCAGCATATAGCAGATGTAAATGCAACCTATGATGATATGAATCTGATATCCAAAACCGGTGGAGTTGTTAAAAGTGTCAATGAATCAATAAAAAGCGGTTCTCTGGTTTTAGGGACCAATATTATTCAGGTTGTTTCTGACGACGGATATTATGTACTTGATAAGCAAAATTCTGACGAGACAAGTAATAGTAATGAATTGGCAGGAACCATGCCGGACATGGAGTTTAAGGTGGGGGACAGATTTAAAGCAACCTATAATCTGAATGAATACGTAGTTGAAGTTATAGAGACACCCTCTGAAGCAAGTGCCAACGATGCATCTGCCTCAGAGGAAATACGTTTTAAGCTTGTTGGGGATGAAACCTTAAAGGAACAGACACTTATCATCAGTAAAGAAATGCCGGTAATAAAGAATGCCTGCTATGTTGACAGAAGAGCAATACTTACCTATGAGAATGAGACTTATGTATTTAAGCAGATGGATAATGGTTCTTTCTGTGCAATTAAGGTTGTTGTAGGAGAAAGAGTTGGAATGGATGTAGTAATAAAAGAAGGTCTGGAAGAGGGAGACGTTGTCTCAATCATTCAATAAAAGGATAACGATATGTTTAAGAGGATAAGCAGAAAACTGAATAACAGTAAAGCTACTCTGGCTGCTCTTTTAGTAATGATTCAGCTTCTATGCCTTTTAGGTGGCGTTACAGGCTGTGGAAAAAGAAACCAAGCAGAAATACCTGAACTTTTAGAACCATTAACTGCAGTGAATTCGTACAGACCTGTTGCTAAGAGAATTATGGGAAAGATAGATAATTATATGGGAATAGTAGTTCCAAGTGATGATCCTGTTTTTTCAGCTATAGGTCTTTCTATAAAGAAGATAAATGTTGAAATAGGAGACTACGTTAAAGCAGGAGATGTGGTGGCTGAAGCTTATGATTATGGTATGGCAGAAGAAATAGATGTACTTCAGAAACAGATAGCATCTCTTAACAGACAAAAAGAGAATACTAAAAATGTATCTGATGAAACTCTGAAGAAACTGGGAATGGAGCTTGCTATAGAGGAATATCTGGAGGACTCTTTTGGAATAAGTGAAAAAGAAAAAGAAATCAGAATCGAAAGAGAAAATCAGAGATTCAATATTGCAATGATAGACAATTCTATCAGGACTGCACAGACAAAGATTACCAAGCTTCAAGACAAACTGGAAGAGATTAAACTTATAGCACCTTCCTCCGGAAGAGTAACATTTGTTAAGGATATTGTTCAGGGTAATTTTCTTCAGCCTTATGAGAATATTGTGGTGATTTCTGACTATGACAAACTGTATATAGAGACTGATGAGATATTTTTGGAAGAATTTAGTAAAAAAGAATATAAAAGCATGTGGACTTTTATAGGTGAGAAGAAGGTATCTTTAAGTGCTCGTAAGCATACTAACGGAGAGATATCTTTTGCCATATCTGCAAAAAAAGATACTCCTATGCAATTTGAAGTTCCGGGAGAAAAACTAAGTATTGGTGCCAATATTGTAATGTTTTTTTCTACAGATGATGACACGCCGAAGCTTGTAGTGGGAAATGATTCGATTAATTATGAGAACGGCGAAAACTATGTATATGTAAAGAATGAAAAGTCCGGAAAGAATGAGAGACGGGATATCGAAATAGGTGTTTCTGATGGAAAGTACACAGAAGTACTATCAGGACTTTCTGAAGGTGAACTTGTGTTTTATCAGAATTCAGCAATCATGCCGAAAAAGTATACAACAGAAGTTGCATCTGTAGGTGATTATATAGAAGAGTGTGAAACAAAGGTGATTTCCATAGCCTGCCCCCGTTATTCCATTTATACTGCAGAGGTCGGAGGAAGATACAAATCACTTCATGATGTGGGACCTGCCAGCAGTGGTGATGCACTTTTTTCCGTATATTCTTCTGTGGAGAATTCCAAGCTCATGGAAGCAAGAGATGCTATTGAAGATCTGGATATCGAAAGAAAGAAGGCGGCAGCAGAGTACGAAAGAAAAAAGAATTCTCTGTCTGATAATCTGGGAAATGTGTATGACGTAGATAATACTATGAAGGGAACAGATACTGATGCCATACGTGACCAGATGTATATTGCAGAGCGTGTTGAATGTGAAATGAATATTCTTGATTACAATGAAGAATTCCAGAAGAAGGAATATGAACAGACACGTGCTATGCTCACTGCCGAATATGAGAAACTGAAAAAAGGTACCGGCAAGGGCTTAGACAGTTCAGACTATGTTGAGTATGCATCGGGAGACGGAAAAATAAGCTTTCAGGCTGCTATAGAGGAACAGCAGGTGGAGCAGGGTGCATATATAATGACGGAGGAGCTTCCTTCCGCGGGAGAAAAAACCAAGCTGCTTGTCGTCATGGCCAACAATACAACAAAGCTTTCCCAAAGGGCGAGCTTAGGTATAACCATGACCTTGAAACAGAAGGACAAAACCTGGACCGGTACATGCATCGGTCTTAATGGAAATCTGTCAAGACATATACTGCTGACAAAAGATGGCAGACCTTGTGCAACCTATTCGTCGCCCTTCGCAAAGAATGTAGTGTATCAATACTATGTTGAGATGGACTCAAAGGTGACAGAACAGGACCTGACAGAGGCAAAGATATACTTTAACGGATGTTCAATAAGGAATGTGGTATTGGTTCCGGGTACATCTGTAAAGACAGAGACTTCGAAGCTTTCTAATAATGAAAAATATTATGTGTGGAAGATAGAAAACGGCGAGGTGGTGAAAGAATATGTGGATGTATATAATCCTCATGCACCTACGTCGAAAAAATACATTTTAAGTGGAGTAGAGCCGGGAGATACCGTTCTTAAGTAAAACTATGATTAGATATATTATTACTAAAATCCTGAATAAGTATAAATTATATCTTTGCCTTGTTATAGGTGTTGTTTCTATTGTCATGGTCTTTGCCATGATGATGATGTTTCGTGACGGCTCCTGCAATAAGCTTATTCAACGTGGGTTTACTCATCAGCGTGAAGTTACTAAGAAATACCCTATGATACTGAAACGACATGGAGCAATTAAGGAAGATGCACTTAAAGAATTATCAGAAGATACAAGTCGGACGGATTTTACTCTTGATAATATAAAGGCATATGAAAACTCCTGGGAAAAATATATTCAGGTACCGGTGGTTTCAACACAGAGAATAATTAATTATAAAAATGTTGAATGTGAATTTGCATATAGCGGAAAAGGCCATCTAGATCTGATATATATGGAGTCCGGTACAGGCGAAGCTTTATCGGAGCATTATGATGTTTTGTATGGTGGTGATCTTCATGAGGATATACCGGAGTATACTGAAAAAGGGTGTAAGATTCCGGAGAATGCAGTACCGGTTCTCATCAGTCAGTTCACTGCTGATTCACTGAATCTCGTTCCGGGTGAGGTCATCAATATTTACAAATTTATTTACGGTACCGATGCCTCCGAAACTCCGCTTATTACACTCTATATAAATGGAATAATTGCTGAAAAACAGGGAGATTATTTCTGGCATGTTCCCCTTAATGAGAGTGGATTTATGGCCATAATGGAGAAGCAGGATATGGAGGATATCCTGAAGAATTATCCCAAAGAAGTTTTGTATGATACATATAAATCCTTTGATTACAGATATATCGGAACGGAAGAGATATATGATCTGGAAAATGTATTAAATCAGTTTTCAAAAAAGGATGAGAATCTGGAACAGAATATAACTCCTGTTATTAAGGAGTATCGTGAAAAGAGTAAGTCTGTATCACAAATCCTTTACGTAATCGTTCTGCCTCTTATAGTACTTGTTATGGTATTTATCGGAATGATTGCATTTAGAATAATTGATTCGGAAAATGGAGAACTTACAACTCTGAAAAACAGAGGACTTAGCAAGGTTCGTCTTATTGGACTGTATTTTATCCAGTCTTTAATTCTGGCGGCAATAAGTCTTCCTATCGGATTAGGACTGGGCTTCTTATTCGGAAAAATTGTTGCCGGCGTTACTGATTTTATGGGCTTTAGTTTTGGCAGCATGGCTGTAAGTGTAAAGGATTACAGATTTAATCATAATATGATTATTTCAGGAGCTATAGGAACGGTTCTTGCAATGATCATAATGATGCTTCCGGTATTCATATATTTTAAAAAGAAAAAGACCAGAAGAAAGAATTCAGATATACCGGTTTGGGAGAGATATTTTATCGATGTAGCACTTTTGGCAGTGTCTATATATCTTTTGTTTAATTACAATAAACAGATTGGCACCCTGTCTAAAGATGTGCTGAATGGAAATGGAATTGATCCGGTAATATTTATCAATTCAACACTTTTCCTTTTCTCCTGTGGAATGCTGATGCTTAGAATTATTTTCTACTTTGTAAGGCTTTATTACAAAATAGGTGAGAAAAAATTCAAACCGGTTACCTATGCCGGTATTCTGCAGATAATGCGCACAAGAAAAGCATCCGGTATTATTTCTATCTTCCTGGTTATGACAGTGGCTATGAGTCTTTTCAATGCCAATATGGCCAGAACTATCAATAGAAATAAAGAGGAAAGAATAAAATACAACTGTGGAACGGATATTAGGATTCAGGAACATTGGAAGCCTACGATATTTGGACCTCCGGGGGCAAGAGTATGGAAATATAATGAACCTGATTTTGATCCATATGAAAAACTCAGAACAGATGGTGTATTCTCTTCTGTAACGAAGGTTCTTGTAAGTGACAAAGCAATCCTTAAGGTTAAGGGAAAGGAAACTCCTGATGTTACCCTTATGGGAATTCATACAAAAGAATTCGGTGAAACTGCTACGCTGCGTGATGAAAATGCTGATGAGCATTGGTTTAACTATCTGAATGCACTGGCAGTTGAAGGAGAGGGTGTTATCATATCGCAGAATCTGGCAGACCTTTTCAAGCTGAAGATAGGTGATTCCATAAAATGTGATATGTGTCCACCTGAGGCTACAGGAATGACAGATGCCTATGCCACTACAGATCTTAAGGTGGTGGCTATAGTAGATAAATGGCCCGGCTATATTAAATATAAATACGAAAATGAAGTGACAGAAAAGGGACAAAAGATAGTAGAAAAGGAAAACTATCTTGCAATTATGAATTACGGTAATGCAACCAATGTCTTCGGAATGCTTCCTTATGAGGTGTGGGGAAGAGCTGATGACGGGGTTAAGATTCCGGATGGTGTAGAACTATCAGACAATAATGGAGCATATTCCTTCGACAGAGAGTCAGATATTATAAAGGCAATGTTAAAGGAAAAATATGTAAATAAAGCTCGTTATGTGGATAATGTGAAGTCCTATAGAGATGATATAAGAGATGAAAAGTCCTCAGCAATTCTGCAGATCACAAATGGACTTTTCACAGCGGATTTCCTTATAGCACTTATACTTTGTATAATCGGATATATGATCTACTGGATCACATCTATCAGAGATAGAGAACTTCTGTTTGGTATATACAGAGCTATGGGTATCAGTAGAAATGAAATAAACAATATGCTGGGAATGGAACAGGTATTCCTTTCACTTATGGCTATTGTGGCCGGGGTACTGGCAGGTACTCTTGCATCAAGATTCTTCGTCAGGGTATTTGCTGCAGTATATCTGCCGGAGAAGCATAATATAGACTTGTTTATAAGCTCCTACGGCGGTGATATGGTTAAGCTTGCGGTGGTTCTTCTGGTGGTAGTTCTTATCTGTATCTTCTGGATCAGAAGAATAGTTAAGGGACTTAATATTACCGAGGCACTGAAGCTTGGAGATGATTAATTATTTTGGATGGTATTATGGATAATAACTCTAGCATGAATGAAAATATTCAACTTAATAATGATGAGAGTATTCTGATGGCCAGAGATCTGGTAAAGGCATATCCTCTTGGAAGTGGGGAGAGCCTTACCGTACTTGATCATGTGAATTATGATTTCCCTAAAAACAGACTGATCATGCTGATGGGTCGATCCGGTTCAGGAAAGACTACATTTATGAACCTGCTCAGTACACTGGATGATGTTACATCCGGAGAGATATATTATAATTCGGATCAGGTTCTGGGCTTCTCCGAAATGAGTGTTTCTGATAAGGAAAAGTTCAGAAGATATAATATCGGTTTTGTTTTCCAGTCTGTTGCTCTTATTCCTGTTATGACTGCTTATGAGAATATAGACTTCGGTCTTCGGACAGCTGAATATAAGGGAGACAGGAATGAACGAATCCAGGAGGTGCTGGAGACGGTAGGACTTGCAGACCGTGCAAAACATTTTCCTGCTGAGCTTTCCGGTGGTGAGAGACAGCGTATTGCTATAGCAAGAGCCATGGCTCATAGACCGAAAATCCTTTTTGCAGACGAGCCAACAGGTGCACTTGATACGGCAACCGGTATCTATATCGCCGAGCTGTTTAAGAAAATGACCAGAACAGAGGAACTTACAGTTATTATGACTACACATGATATACGTCTTTCTGAGCTGGCGGATATGGTGATAAAGCTATAGAACATCTGAAAACAGGTGATGATTATGAAAATATATGATGAAACCACAACTGAAAATACAGCTGAAGTCTCAACTGAAAATAAACAGAGCAAAGGTTCAGAGGAGCATGTTCCGTATATAAAATGTGACAGTCTGGTTCGAATCTTCAAGTCTGAAGGTATAGAGGTTATGGCTCTTCAGGGACTGGATCTTGAGATTGAACGAGGAGAGCTTACGGCTATAATCGGTAAATCCGGAAGTGGAAAGTCTACACTGCTTAATCTTCTTGGGGCTTTGGATAAGCCCAGTGCCGGATATGTGGCCTATGATGGCGTGAATATTGCAGAGCTTGATGAAAAGCATCTGGCAAAGTTTAGAAATGAACATATCGGATTTGTGTGGCAGAAGAATACAGATAATCTTCTGAATTATCTGACTGCTGTTGAGAATGTTGAGATGCCTCTTCTTTTTACTAATATGAGTAAGAAAGAAAAAAGGGAGAGGGCACGTAAGATGCTGGAAGCTGTTGGCTTAGGGCATAAGGAAAAAAGCTTTCCTACCCAGCTTTCCGGTGGTGAGCAGCAGAGAGTTGCCATAGCAACTGCCCTGGTAAATGAACCTGAGCTCCTTCTGATGGATGAGCCTACAGGAGCGGTGGACAGAAAAACATCAATCATGCTGCAGGACCTTTTCCGTGAGATAAACAGAAAGCTCGGTGTCACCATCATAATAGTAACGCATGATATAAGCCTTGCGGACCGAGTTGACAGAGTTGTTATGATCTCTGACGGAAAGATTAGTTCCGAAAGAATTCTGAAGGAAGAATATAAGCAGAAGATTGAGGCAGGAGAAGCCATACTTAATAGTGCAGATGGACTTAGTGCCGGTGCAGCGGCAATAACTGCAGGTACCGGTGTTTCATCCTCAGCAGATGATTCTCATGAAGAATTCTCGATTCTGGATAAAGCCGGAAGAGTCAGACTTTCTACGGAAATGAGGGAGGCTGCAGGAATTGATTCCAACAGAGTTAAGATAGATATCGTTGATGGAAAGATAGTTATTTCCAATGAGTAATACATTTATCTGGAATTCTTTTTATGTTCTTTTTTCTCAGCATACATAAGCTTGTCTGCTTCTCTGAGATACTTTTCTGATAATTCCGTAATGGAAGTAGTATCGTAATCTTCAGGCGTTGTCAGATAGCAGCCGATACTTACGGATATGTCATAACTTTTATTATCCTTTTTGCAATGTTCGGATATGTATTCTCTGACTTTCTTAATGTATCTTGATGACTTTCCTTCAGTATAATTCTTTGCAAGTACAACGAATTCATCACCACCTGAACGGATACAGATTTCACCGCTTGTAGCAGCTTCCTTCATGGATTTACCTATAGTACAAAGACAGTAGTCTCCTTCATCATGTCCATAGGTATCATTTACATATTTCATATTGTCCATATCTATAAGGAAAACTGCAAGTCCGCTCTTAGCTGCTTTACAGGAATTATAAAAATTTTCAAAATTAAGACCATAGCCTCGTCTGTTGAAGAGACCTGTCAGTACGTCTGTGATATACAGATTCTGAAGCCGGTCAACAGTATAATTCAGTTCCTGTCTGATCCTCCAGTTTTCAAGCATGGTACTGATATATATAAACCATGATTTGATATTAAACTGTGAGAGATTTTCAAGGTCAGGTGAAAGTATAAAATATCCAAGGAAATACTGAAGATGATGTACGGGAACAAGATAATAAGCATTAGGGTCATCCATCATCTCCTGAGGAAGAAGCTGTCCTTCAGGAAGCTTGCCTCTTCTTATAGGTTTTCCCTTGTAAAGACCACAAACAACCTCGAAGGTGGAATCCTTAAAGTCCTTATTATCAGTATAAACCTTTTGCAGATTCCAATCATTTACAAGACAAAGAACAGCATCCTTAAATCCTGTGTGATTACAGCAGTTAGCTTCAATCTCATCGAATACATCATCATCTGATGTGGCACTTGATATACTCAGGATAAGGTTTGCACTGGACCTGGAAAGCATACCCAGCTTATCTATTACTGTTGCATAGGATTCTCTAAGATCATCCTGCTGGTATATATGCTTAGGAGCACAGCCACAGGTCTGTCGACATTTGAGAATACCCGGTTCGGCTGTTATTTTCGGTGGGTTTTCTTTATTCCATATCTGACTAAGTACCTTGATACCATTCTTACCAACCTGTTCAAAAGGCTGACAGGATGTAGTGATGGAAGGATCATGGAATCTGGACTGAACCACATCATCATAACCCGTTACTATGATATCCTCTGGAATTCTGTAGCCCTTCCGGATGAGTTCTTCAACAATACCGATGGCAGTATAATCGTTAGCACATACAATTGCATCCGGCAGGATTCTGTCTGTTTTATGAGCATATAATTTTTCTATTTTAGCCACAACCTCTTCAGCACAGGAATACCAGAGATTTCCCGGAATGATTCTTTCATCTGAGAATGGGAGATTATGGTTTATCAGAGTTTCTTTAAATACATCTATTCTTTCCTGACAGAAGGAAAGATCCGTAGGACCGCTTACATGTACCAGATCCACACAGTTATGTTCGTTTATAAGATGCTCGATAAGTTCTTTAAAAGACGTGGGTTGATCATTAACAACACTATAAGAATAGTCACAGACGTCACCAAGTGTGACAACAGGACAAGGAGCTTTCTTTTTGATATCATTTATGATCTTGACAAAAGGATCCGGCATATAACTGTCATATGTGATAAGACCATCAAAATTATTCAGATTCGGCAATCTGTAGATGGCTGAGTCTCCGATATCATAGTTCGTCAGACGAGTGTATTCTACGGTACTGAAATTGTCACTGAAGCTCGTAAAAAATAGAAGCTTAACGTTGCGTCGAATAGCTTCCTGAATTGTACCGTATTCAGTTTCTCTTACCATGTCGCGGTAAATATCTGCAATAAATGCGGCAACAATTTTTCTTTCCATATTAAGTCCCCATAAGTTAGAAGTATAAATAACAATAACAACACTAATACAAAATCATTATAACATCAATACTATAAAAATTATAGAAAAAAATAGATAGAGAAAAGCTTGCAAAAATGTAGTAGAATATTGAAGGGCAAATCATAATAAAAAATATTTGATGAGGTGAAGTTTTTTGGTAATTCAGATAGTAGAAGATGATAAAACACTGAGCGAGGGAATATCCATATCCCTGAGTGACTATGCAGATAGTTTTTATAAAGAATACAAGATTGAAAATGCAAAGGCAGGCTTTGATAAATATGGTAAAGAACTAAGTCTCATAATACTGGATCTCAATCTGCCTGACGGAATAGGCTATGATTATCTTAAATATGTCAGGGAAAAAAGCGATGTCCCTGTTCTCATTCTTACGGCAAATGATCTGGAGATGGATGAAGTGACGGGACTTACCATGGGGGCTGATGATTTTCTTACAAAACCTTTCAGTCTTGCAGTTCTCAGAGCCCGGGTAAATGCCTTGGTGCGTCGTAGTCAGATGACAAGAAGCATAAACTCCGGTGACGAGAAGGAGAGCTCTTCAGATGAAAAGGCAGGAGTTTATGAGATCGATGACATGGTATTCGATTTTGGTAAACTGACCTTCAAAAAGGGTGATGAAGAACTGTTCCTTAGTGTAAATGAGCAGAAACTGCTTAAGGTTTTTCTGGATAATAAGGGATTGATTCTCACAAGAGATACACTTATCGAAAGACTTTGGGGCGACAGCGGTGAATATGTAGAAGAAAATGCATTATCTGTAACTGTTAATCGTCTTAGAAGCAAGATAGAGGGCTCGGGAGAAAGTAAACATATAAATACAGTTTACGGACAGGGCTACAGATTTGAATAAACCAGACAGGTTATGATAGGAATAAGGGGATTAACAAATTGTTTAATAATAATAAAGTAATTGAAAGACTGGATCAGATGCTGGATGATGCACTGAATGGTACCTTTTCAGAAAGTAATTACGATGAGACAAAGCTTTCAAGGCTTGAATCAAAGTGGAAAGAGTTCCTTGGAACATCGGTTCTCTCAAATCAGAATCTTGAAGCAGAAAGACACAGGCTTGAACAGTTTATATCAGATATATCACATCAGACTAAAACTCCTATGACTAATATCAAGATGTATACAGAGCTGCTTTGTGAAGAGATAAAAACCAATGCTTCATTAAGAAAGATAGAGAGATATGCAGAGGAGATAAGAAAGCAGAATGAACGACTTGAGTTTCTGATAGATTCTCTCACAAAGCTCTCAAGGCTTGAAAGTGGTACACTTGAAGTTGTGGCTAATCAGTCCGAAATAAACGAACTTGTTAAGTCCGGCATAGCTGCTGTAAAACCAAAGGCTGACATGAAGCAGATAACATTTATCACTGATGATGAAGAGGGAGAAAGTCCAAAGATTGCTTCCTTTGATATGAAATGGACATTGGAAGCTTTGATAAATGTACTTGATAATGCAGTTAAATATTCTCCGGAAGGTGGAAGGGTTGAAGTGAAACTTTCGGAAACAGAAATGTATGCAGCTATTCATGTTATAGATGAAGGGCAGGGAATTACAGAAGAAGATGCAACTAAGATTTTTGGAAGATTCTATCGCAGTAGTGAAGTTCAGCAGGACGACGGTGTTGGAATAGGGCTGTATCTTACGAGAGAGATTCTATCTAAGGAAGATGGATATATCAAAGTTATTTCAAATGAAAGAAGAAAAGGTGGAGAGTTTATTCTCTATCTTAGGAAAAAACCGGAGTGATTCTTTTACAGAAATTGCTCCTTTTTTGTTTTTTAAATCTTTCAAGATTGAAAGATTTCAGAAATATTCTGGAAAGAAGTGTGTGATAGGATAAGGACAGTAAAAAAAAGAAAACGAGAAATAATCTCGTAAATGGAGGAATAAAATGAGTATTTTAGTTGCAGAACATTTAAAGAAATATTACGGCGAAGGAGAGACTCTTGTGAAGGCACTTGATGATGTAAGCCTTCAGGTTGAGAGAGGCGAGTTCCTCAGTATCATAGGAACCAGCGGAAGCGGAAAGTCAACACTGCTCCATATGCTTGGTGGTCTCGATAATCCAACTGAGGGAAAAGTAATAATAGATGATAAGGATATATCTGATCTGAAGGGTGACGAGCTGTGCATCTTCAGAAGAAGAAAGATCGGATTCATCTTCCAGAGCTTCAACCTGGTGCCATCCATCAGCGTGTATGACAACATCGTTCTTCCACTTCAGCTGGATGGCAAGAAGGTGGATAAAGAATATATAGCAAATGTAATCGAAACCCTTGGAATCGAAAAGAAGTTAAAGGTACTTCCTTCTAAACTGTCCGGTGGACAGCAGCAGAGAGTGGCCATAGCAAGAGCACTTGCTTCAAAGCCGGCCATCATACTTGCGGATGAGCCAACAGGTAATCTTGATACAAAAACAAGTCAGGACGTACTTGGACTTCTGAAGACAACAGGTAATAAATTCAATCAGACAATCGTAATGATCACTCATAACGACGAAATCGCTCAGATGGCAGACAGAACCATCAGAATCGAAGATGGTCACATCATGGCATAAGTATCATAAGAAGAATAATACAAAAAGGACAAAGTAATGAAGAACGTAAATAATAAAAAGGTAATTAATAATATAGCAACAAGTGGAATCAAGGCAAAGCTTGGTAAGTATGTAATACTTGTTATGGCAGTAATACTTACAAGTCTTCTGTTCTCATCACTTTTTTCAGTAGGCGGAAGCATGATAAATGAGATGCAGGAAGGTTCCATGAGACAGGCAGGTGGAAGCTGCCATGGAAGCTTCAAGTATCTTACAGAGGCCGAGTATGATCAGATGAAGGATGATCCAAAGTTAAAGTC